>Ga0209087_1002297_pt1 | contig 10818 bp, 15 predicted proteins | sample S_130805_EF_Meta_FD_187321 | JGI IMG/M metagenome (GOLD analysis project Ga0209087, IMG submission 187321) | Freshwater microbial communities from Lake Simoncouche, Canada to study carbon cycling - S_130805_EF_MetaG (SPAdes) (version 2) | ecosystem: Environmental > Aquatic > Freshwater > Lake ...
TGAGGCGCGGTCGGATCGCACAAGAGTTTGCCGGCCGCTTCCGCAGTGGGTGATCAGCCGTTCAGGTATACTGACGGTAGGTGCTTTCCCCACGCGAGGAATACATGGCCACCACCATTCAGCTTGGCAAAAACACGACGATCTCTGGGCTCACAGGCGTTCAAGACGTCTCCATGACGATTGAGGCCGAGAAGGTCGACGCCACGACCAAGGGCAGCACGGGGGTCTACAAACGAACCGTCGCCGGCCTGCAGTCGCGAACGCTTGAGGCCACCGTGCTCGGCGACTCAACGCAGTCCTACGGCAAGGCCGTGGCCGTCACCGTCACGCCCAGCGGCGGAACTGCATTTGCCATCACTGGTGTTGTCACCAGCGCCAAGCGCACGCAACCAATCGGCGGGGCCGAGGCCGTCAGCATCACGATCAAGCCTGGCGTGGCTCTCGACTCCGGCGACCAGGTCACCGTCTAAGTTTTCCAACACGAGGACCACATGGCCAAGTACAAGCTCGGTAAGCTCGCGCTCATCACTGCCCCAGGCGTAATTCTTGATGACGTGATTGACGTCGATCTGAACGCAAGCGGCGACGAGGTGGATATCACTGTGTTCGGTGATACCGAAAAGCAGATCGGCTGCGGGCTGCTTGACGTCACCGTCGAGGTGACCGCGACGAACCACTCGGCCACCGTAGGGGCCACCGGACCCATTACGGTTGGCGGAATGACTGCCGTCGGTTGCGTGGTCGTCGACGTCAAGAACAAGGTAAGCCCGAAGGGGCGGCACGAGTACACCATCAGCTACGCACCGACTGTGTCCTGACGCAGAGGTGACCTGTGGCCAAGGTCCGCCTCGCCAGGAAGCAATCGATCAGCGCGGACGGCGTTGTGCTATTGGGCACACGCGACTTTGATGTTGATCTAGAGCTCGACACGGTCGACGTCACGCCGTGGAACTCTGTGGCACGCGGTGAGCTCACGCTCACCGAGATGAACACGATCACGCTGCAGATTTACCACGCTGAAGACGTGCGGCGGTTCATGGCGAAGTGGAACAAGTTTCCGCCGCAGCCGGTGACTATTTCGGTCGACGGTGCTACGGCGAAGTTTCTGGTGCACAAGGTGAAGCTGTTTGGTCAGTTCAGCGGCGTGCTGGCCTACGAGGTTGTCCTAAAGCTCTGGCCCTACAACTGATGGCAAAGTTCAAAACACTCGACGGCAAGGAATGGCTGGTCGAGGTCAACTACCTCACGGTCAAGCGCGTCCGCGATTTGTGCGGCGTCAACGTGCTCGACATCTGCAACCTCGACAAGGAATCGCTCTCTGGGTGGGTGGCCGACGACCTGAAAGTGCTCGAGGTCATTTGCGCCGTCGTGCGGCCGCAGCTGGCTGCCAGCGACATGGCCGACGACGAGTTTTTCGCCGTGTGCGACGGCCAGGTGTTGAAGGAGGCCGTAGAGCGACTGGTTGACCAGGTATCCGATTTTTTCCAAGAGCCCAGGAAGGGGCTGGTCAAGAAGGTGATAGCGAAACTGAGGGAGACGGAGCAGAAGATGGAGGCGCAGGCCAAGCGGGCGATCGAACAGGTCTTGAGCCAGTGCGACTTCGAGGAAGCCCTAAAGACGCATGGGAGCTCGGGTTCCACCTCGCCGGCATCGCCGGGGTCGCCCCCTGGAGCTTCACCCTCCGAGAACTCGTCTGGATGGCCGAAGGCCGGCAGCACGAAAACTGGACGCACACGGCGTCGCTGATGGCGATGCACGCCCAAATCAATCACGACGCGGAAAGCGGTGAGCCGCCGCCAATCATGCACAATTTCCACCCGTTCTATCGCGTCCCGAAGATGAAGCCGCAAGAGGCCACGCCAGACATCCTCATGGCGTTTGGATTCCGCCCCGTGAAGCCGGAGGTGCCAGATGGCGGCTAGCGCAGGGGCAATTCGTGCCGGTTCTGCCTACGTGGAAATCTTTGCCCGTGACGGGCAGTTCCAGCAGGCAATGTCGCGGATCCGTGCCCGAATGATGACGCTCGGCACGCAGCTGCGGCAGGCCGGCACCAGCATGACGATCGGCGGCACGGCGATGGGGGCTCCGTTCGTGTTCGCGGCTCGCACGGCTGCGGCGTTTTCGCTTGAGATGGCGAGAGTGCGGGCAAATACCGGGGCGACCGACAAGCAGTTTGCTTCTCTCAATTCGTCTGCCAAGAAATTCGCCGTTCAGTTCGGCCGTGCACCAGAAGAGGTGGCCGGTGCGATGAGCGAGCTCGCGAAGGCCGGCCTCGACGCCGAGGGCGTGATGAAGTCGATCAGCCCAATACTCGCGGTGGCGGCCGCAGACAACATGGAGCTCGCCAGGGCCGTCGAGGTAGTCGTTAGTACGATGGCGCAGTTTAGGATGGGTACAGATGACTTTGGAACGATAGCCGACAAGCTGCAGGCAACAGCCAACGCGTCTACCACAAGCGTCGATTCTCTCGGTGAAGCGCTGACCTATGTCGGCCCGAAGGCATTCGCGGCCGGTCAATCAATCGATGACGTTCTCGCTTCGCTTGCAACTCTCGGAGATGCTGGTCTTCGGGGCTCTCTTGGCGGCACTGGGCTGGCGCGCATTATTGAATCTATTGCAAACGAAGAAGGAAAAATTGCCGCGCTCGGCGTCAGCACAAGAAACTTAGATGGAAACATGCGTCCGTTCATGGACATCATGGACGATCTTGGGAAAAAGGCTCCGACGGCGAACGTCGATTTCATCCGTGTGCTGACTGAGATATTTGAAATTCGTGGCGCTAACGCTGCTCAGTCGCTCTCGCAGATGAAAGAGAAGTTTGACCAGGTGATGGGCGTGCTTGGAAAATCAGACGGCACTGCACTCAACAAAGCTACTGCGGTCATGAACTCCTTCGGAGGTGCCGTCAAGCAGCTGGGCGCCCAGTTCGGCGTGCTGCAGGTCCAGGTGATCGAGTCGATGGGGCCGATCGCCACGCAGGCCGTTCAGGCGTTCACAAGGCTGCTCGCGGTGGTAGGCGGATTCATCTCCCGCAACGGAACGCTCGTCGCAATTGTGGCCGGAAGTGTCGCTGCACTCTTCAGCATCGGCGTGGCGTCGCTGGCTGCCGGCATCGCCCTCCAGGGGCTCGCCACTGGCCTGCGCGTCATCCAAGCCATCCTGCCGCTGATCCCGGCCCTGTTCTCGCCAATTGCGTTGTCGATCGCGGCGGTGGCCGCGGCGATCGGCGGTGGTGTGATCATCGCTCGCACGTTGTCGCCAGCGTTCAAGAAAGAGACTGACGCCATCATGGCTGCCCTCATGCGTCTCGACTTTGGCGCAGCGTGGCAGGTGATGAACGTCAACCTCGCGATCGCCCTGGTGCAGATGCACCAAGCTTTCGCTCAGGCGTTCGACTTCGTGAAGAACACCGTGCTGGCGACGTCGCACTACATCGGCGACATGCTCACCGAGGGGCTCGACCGATTCATGGGTGTGTTCGGAATCGACATCCTGACGCTGCAGGAAGGCTTTGAGAAGCTCGGCGTGTATTTCCGTGCCGCGTTCGACTGGGATTTCGCCGTGAACGGCATGTCGGACGCGCTGAAGAAAGTCGAGGCTCAGGTTGAAAAGGCCCGCCAGCGTGCCCCGACGGCCGATGCTCGAGCAGAGCAGCGGAAGCAGGAGCGTGAGAAGGCAGCCCAAGGCCGCAACGAGGAGATCAAGCGGCGCGACGCCGGTTTTGAGGACACGCTCAAAGAGCTCATGAAGGACGCAGCCAGGGCGAGGGATCGTGCGTTTGGCAAGACAGAGCAAAAGCCGGCCGAGGCAGCAGACGGCGCCGCGAAGCCCGTGAAGCCAAAGCTTCCCGCTGCTCCTCCTGGTGCGTTCATGCCTCCACCGGAAGGCGGCAAGGCCGAGAAGGATAAGGGGCTGGCCGGTGCCGGCAACTGGAGCGGCGTCGGCTTGGATATCGGCCCGGAAATCGGCCGGCTCGAGGATCCCGCCCAGCGGACGGCGGATGCCACGGAGCGTACTGCAGAAGCTGTGAGGCAGCTTGCCGAGCGAGGCAAGATCGTCAGCGACCTGCACGACGGCCAGCGTGGCAACTTGGCGAAGCGTGCCGAGGAGCTCCAGGGCGGCATGGGCTTGGGCAATCTCAACGACACTCCCGCCGAGAGGCAGCGCAAGGTCGATGAACTTGCGCAGGTGCAATCTGACTTGGCGGCCCTTGACGCATTCCGGGCAGCAGCTGGAGCCGGTGCCGCCCCGGCCGTCGCGATGGACGTCGTGGCCCCCCGGGCCGCAGCTGGCCAGATGGCAGCGGCTCAGGGCGTGCAGGCCGCCACCGAGACGTCGCAGATCGGGATCGCGTTCCAGCAGGTCGGCAGCGAGATCGTGGCCGCCATTAACGCCGGCACGGAAGTGTCGAAGCAGATGCTCGGCGCTATCAACAAGATCGCCGAAAAGAAGTCCACGGAGTTGGCATTCCAATGAGCTACACCGTCTACGAGCTCCGCGACAGTGAGAGTGGCAGCATCGACAACGAGAACCTTGAGTCGGGCGAGGTCTGGAACGTCACGAAAAAGTATCTGATCGGCCAATGCCCCGGCGGCATGGGCGAGGTCAAGGATGCGATCGCCGACTACCTTCCGCGCTACTGGGCGTCGCCGGTCGGCTACTGGCGTCGCAAGGGCATCGCGATCAAGGGCGTCGGGAAAGGGTGCTTTGAGTGCACCGGCGAGTACACGACGCTCGTGCCGATCGTCAGCGGTGGCGGCGGTGGAGACGGCGGGCAGCCGGAGGACAGTAATCAGATCGTTCCAGGGTCAATTGCGTGGGACACGACAGGCTTTACAGAGCACGTCACGAGCGCGCTTGGCGAGCGAGTGGTTGGCGGCGATGGCACTGAAGACTTTGGCGGCGCCATCAACGTGCAGGGCACCAGCGTGCATGGCGTCGACAAGGTTGTGCCCGCGATGAAGTATTCCGAGACATGGATCATGCCGGCACAGGTTGGCATATCAGCCGCGTTCGTGAAGGCCGTCTACTCGCTTACGGGCACCGTGAACGCATCTCAGTTTCGGGCGTTCTCTCCTGGCGAAGCGCTCTTCATGGGGGCGCGTGCTCAATGGAGCGGCGACCAGCCATACACGACCGTGACGTTTGAGTGGCAATGTCGTGCAAATGATGACCAGTTCTACGTGAAGTCAATCTCGCCGACCAGCAAGGAAGGCTGGGAGTTTCCGTGGGTCGTTTATTACCAAAGTTCCACCGGCAGCGGATTCCTTGTTCAGCGGCCAGCGTGCTTGGTGATTGACCAGATCTACAAGAAAAAGGACTGGAGCGCGTTGGGTATCGCAACGGCGCCTGGTGCTCGGCGAACAGGCAAGAAGGCCGTGTCTGCCGAAGAGGCGCTAGCACGCGGGAGGGCTGCTGAACTCGGAATGGATTTCCTGTTTGGCAATTAGCAATGGACCCACGCCAAAACGTCAATCCGGGTGATCCGATCCGTCTGGCCGCTAGCCAGATCAACGGACTCAATCGGCTTTTGACGCTAAACGCTGGCTTTGGCATGCCGGCCGCTGGCGACCTACCGACGCCGTACACGTGGGTGATGGCAAAGAACAACACCGGCGCCAAGGTGGAGCGGTGGGGCGTGCTCGCGATTACCGGCATGGACGTTTCGCCGTCTAACGGCGGGAATGCAGAGATCCAGTTTGAACAGCTGCCAGTCGTGACCGGCGGCACGCCGAGCGACACGACGACGTCCTGGTGCGTGGCAGTAGAGCCGATCGCGGCCGGACAGATCGGACGGGTGGCGGTGGGTGGCGTGGTGCAAGTGAAGGTGGAGGTCGTCGATTCCGCCCATACGTTCGCACGGTGCAAGAGCTCAAGCTCCGAGCTCAGGAGCACAGACAACGGCGAGGGATTGATCCTGTGGAAGCAGGGCACAGGCTCCGGCCAGTGGGCGCTGGTGCGGCTCGGCAACGGCCGAGGCACGCAAATCGACGTCGTCACGAATGTGACGCTCGGCTCATCTGGGATCTCCGTAGAGAAGAAACGTGCGTGGGTCTACGGCCCCACCGGCATTACTGGCTCGACCATCGGTACAACCGGGTGCACCTAATGCCACTCGCAACAAAAAACGGCTCGCTGATCGTCAAGGACGGCAGGCTCGCGGAGAACTGCGGGTGCTGCGAGGGGTGGTGGTGCTACGACGGCGCGGCTGCTGGGAAGTGTTTTTGCGTCTGTGAGGATTCGCAAAAGACGCTTCCTAACATATTGCTTTTCAACTGCACTGCGTCCTCTTGGAATCCGCCCGCACAGCTTTCTGGGTGGCCCAATCCATCCACTGGTGGCGACATCGTCTTGACTCGCCCACCTGGATGCACTTCATACACATGGAGTGGCAGCTATGTTTCAGAAAGCCAAACCATTGTGGTTCGTGTTGTCGGCAGGAATGTCACATCGGACACGAATCTTTACGGAGACGGACTGAACCTTGACTGGGTTGCCCAATACACGGTGGATGGAAATACATACCAGCAGGCATACTCAAATACGTTCTTGACATCTTCCGGCCGATTCTCGGCGGCGGCCGGCAAAACAGCGCTGAATGATCTCTGCAATGGTTACACCATGACTGCCTACCAAGCACAGGTGACGTTCACAGCAACTGTACGCCGTGGAGACTAGCAATAATGCCGTGCCGCAAGACTGCCACATACAACGGTGCTACCGGTTCCGGCAAGCCAAGCGGCGGCGGATTTGCCACCGAGGCCGAGTGCTTGCAAGCCTGCCAGGAAGGCGCGTGCTGCGAGGGAACGACTTGCAGCGTGAAGCCGCAGTGCCAGTGCCAAGGGGCAGGGAAGGTGTTCAAGGGTGTGGGGACGGTGTGCAGCCCGAATCCGTGCGCAAAGACGACGTGCCAAGGTTTTGACTTGTGCGGTTGGTGCCCGTCGCCGTGCCCGCAAGAGATACAGCTGCGCCTTTCAAATTGCACCGATACAGATTACGGGTCTGGTTTTGAGTCAATGAATGGGACGTATTCGCTTGCCCTGCAACCTGTCGTGCCGGGACTGGGCGTCCGATTTTACAGCATAACACTTCCCGGCTTTAAGTCTGTCACGCTTCGGTTTTCCTGCATAGGCAATGCAACGCGATGTCATGCACTGCAACCGCCAACACCGTATTTTCGTGCGAAGCAAACGGAGCGTCAGTGCATCCGTTTACTTCTTGCTGCGCAAGAGAATCGTTTGCAAGCAATAACGGGACAGGGTTTTTATTTTCTTACCAAGGAGCAAGAAACCCTGCCGCGCTTTCGTTCACGGCAGAGGTAATGTGCTAATGCTTTGCAATTACGACAACATGGTGTGCGTTGTCTGTGGACACAAGGCACCAAGCCCAAATCATTTCCGAGAATGCAAGCCAGTGAGCTTCGCCGAGCCGCCCGTCGAGCAGATGCCCGCCCGCGAAGCCCCAGGCTTCCTGACCAAATTGAAGAACTTCGCCACCGCAGCGGCAGGCCACGTCGCCTCCGGGATGCCGATGGCGTCGGACGAGGAGATCATCCGCAGGCATGACATCTGCCTCGGCTGCGAGCACTTGCAAAACGACGCCTGCAATCTTTGCGGGTGCCCCGTGGCGCGGGTGCGGGGATATGTGAGCAAACTCAGCTGGGCCGACTCGGAGTGCCCGGTGGGGAAGTGGGGCAAGGCCACGCCCGACTCCTGACCGCTCGCTGCTATTGCACCTCATTGCCGTTCTGGCACGATCCGATTGGCCCCTCGCACGGAGGACTGATGGCACGCAGCGCCGACGATATCACGCGGATGGCTCGCAAGATCATTGAGCAATACCCAGACCACCCCGCGCGTTCAATCGCTCGGCGGCTGGTGGGCGCAGCCAACGGCGCGATCACACTGGAATCAGCAAGGTCACGGGTGCGCGCACTGCTCGGCCAGCATGGCGACGTTAAGAGAAAGCGCACCACTGGCCTCGAGCGACCGGCCCGCGAGCCCGGCCAAGGCGTCGCAATGCCGGCAAGCAAGGCCGCGCCGTGGGAGCCTTACGATCCGCAGCTTCCGGGCCTGTGGGGCGTGCTCTCCGACATCCACGTGCCCTACCACTCCGAGGTGGCACTCAAGGCCGCCGTAGAGCATCTAAAGTCGCAGAAGATCGTCGGCCTGCTGCTCAACGGCGACATCGCTGATTTTTATAGCATTTCGCGATACGTGAAGAATCCCGCCAACCGCGACTTCGGCGACGAGCTCGCCCAGGTGCGTCAGCTGCTCAAGTGGCTGCGGCAGGAATTCCCCGGCGTGCGGATGGTCTACAAGCAGGGGAACCACGAAGAGCGTTATCAGCACTGGCTCTGGCAGCATGCCGCCGAGCTCTCGCTGCAACCGGAGATGAGCCTAGACGTGTGGCTGCATTGCAACATCCTCGACATCCACATGGTCGGCGACCAGCTGCCGGTGATGCTCGGGAAGTTGCCGGTGCTGCACGGCCACGAAAAGGGCAAAGGCATGTCGGCCCCGGTGAACCAGGCCCGCGGTGCTTTCCTCCGGCTGCACCACACAGTGCTTGAGGGCCACGGCCACCGAACCAGCGGGCACTGTGAGCCCGACATGTGGGGCGAAGAGGTCTTTTGCTGGTCGACGGGATGCCTCGCGGATCTCCGGCCGGAGTACGCAAGACTCAACAAATACAACCACGGATTCGCCACGGTCGACGTCCACGAAGACGGCTCATTCGACGTGATGAATTTGAGGATCACGAAAAACGGCGTGGTGCGGACGTCGTGAGACTCACAGACGAATACATCGCGGAGGCCCGCCAGCGGGCGTATCGATTCCAGGGCCAGTGGTGCGGCACAAGCGGTGCCCTGGCTGCGGACACGGCAAGGATGATCATTGAGAGAAAGGAACTCATGGGAACGATTGCAGAGCTCGAGAAGGAAAACGCTGCCATGCGGGCTGCCGTTGAATCACGCGGCGAATGCTGCGACGGCGGAAAATGCCACTCCCCCCCTGCCCTCAATCTGCCGGATGGATACGCCGACTACACGCTGACGCCGGCCGTGCCGGTTCCAGAGGCCACGTTTGAGGATCCCATGCCAGTGGCGGCGATGCCGCCGGAGCAGCTGGAGGCTGCGTGGGCCGGCGTGAAGGAACGGCAGCGTGAGCTCCACGAGCGGCTGCGAGATCCGTATTCCGCAGACCCGATCGAGCGGCGCGTCATCGGTGCTGATTCCGGGGATGCGCCGGCCGTTCCTCTGTTTTCTGGGGCCGGCACGACTGCCAAATTTGGTACAGGTGCCGTGCGGTCCGACACGTTTGAGGAGTATCGGTATGACCTTGTGTCGCCGATCGGCCTCCGAGAGGTGGCCAGGGCTTGTGCCGAGGGGGCACAGAAATACTCAGACTTCAACTGGGAGCAAGGGATGCCCGTGCACGATCTGCTCAACCACGCGATCGCCCACGTCTACCAATTCCTCGCCGGCGACCGCAGCGAACCGCACCTCGGGCACGCCGCATGGAACCTGCTCGCGGCGATCCACTCGCACGAGATCTGGCCGCACTTGAACGACGGCAAACTGCGTGGCCTTGGCTGCAAGCCTCCCACCTGAACAAAGGTACAATAGAGGCAGGAGCCGCCATTTGAAGCCGTCCCAGCACCGCATGGCCGACACGCTGTTTCGCAACACGGCCCGCGGGCGGGAGCCCTTGGCGCCGCCGAGCGACGAGCACGTGCACTACCAGCCGCTGCGGCGGGCCGGGATCGGCGTCATCACCTCGAGGCCGCAGACGGCCGAGAACGCGTGCCGCTGTTGGGCATGCCGACTGGGCTTCAACGTCGACCACTCAAAGCTGCAGAGGTAACTGATGCCCACGCTGACGCTCACCGGCTACAACCGGCTCACTTTCTCGCTTGCCGACACGCAGCTGATTGGCAGCGTCACGGGAGACGTTGAGGTTAAGTCGTCGCTGACTGTGACCAACGGAACCGGGGCCGGCCAGGCCAACGTCGCGTGGGCCACCAAGGTCACGCTGCCAGCCGGGCAAGCGTACTCAATCGACCTTACGAATTTGGCCGCGTCTGCGTTTGGCTACGTTGGCAAGGTCAACGTGGCGACTCTCAAAGACGTAATCCTCGTGAACAACGAGACGGCCGCCAACCGCTACGTGCTCTATGGCGTGATTTCTGCCGCCGACACGACCGGCTACGCGGCCCGCATCAACCGCGGCGGCAGCTACCGCTGGAGCGACTACCAGGACGGTGTCGCGATCACGGCCGGAAACAAAACGCTCTACATCGCGAACCCTTCAGGCGGGAGCGTGTCGTTCGACCTCGCCCTGGCAGGCGTCGGCACCTTCTTGGACAACGCGTAATGGTTGCAGTCGAAACCACGCTGCCGTCGGTGATCTCGCAAGCCAACGCGTTTCTCGCGTCGGCCCGCGAGCAATCGCGAGACGGCCTGACGTGGGCAGAGTTCGGCAGCCTGCTGGTGCAGCTGCTGCATCTGCTGGTGGCCGGCCTCGACGCGATCACGACGCTATCCGGGCCTGAGAAGAAAGCGGTGACGCTCACGGCGGCGGCGTCGCTCTTCGATGGGTTTGCGGACCGCTGCGTGCCGCTGGCCACGTGGCCGGCGTGGTTGATTATCCGCCCTGCAGTTCGCGTCCTGGTGTTGTCGCTCGCCGCCGGCGGCGTCGAGGCCCTGCTCAAGATTTCTCGGAGTGCCACCACATGATCACATTGCTCATCGTCGCAGCCGCCATCGCGTACCTGTTTTGGCCGGCCGCTGGAGTCACGAATCCTATGCCAAAGATC
>Ga0209087_1002298_pt1 | contig 10818 bp, 17 predicted proteins | sample S_130805_EF_Meta_FD_187321 | JGI IMG/M metagenome (GOLD analysis project Ga0209087, IMG submission 187321) | Freshwater microbial communities from Lake Simoncouche, Canada to study carbon cycling - S_130805_EF_MetaG (SPAdes) (version 2) | ecosystem: Environmental > Aquatic > Freshwater > Lake ...
GATTGTGGAGTACACGCCACAGGCACCTAGCCACGGTTCAGTGCGCTCTTCGTAGTTCATGCCCAAGACCTCGAGGCCCTTGACATACATCTCTACCCAATCTTTGCGCGACTGCGTGTCGGTGTCCACCAGATCAATCAACTCACTGGCCAGCTTCTGCAACTCGCCTTGGTCCATCTCTTCGGCTAAGTTCGCATCGAACTCTTCTGCAGTCTGAGGGAGAATCTCAATCTCCATGCCGCCGGCGTTGATGGTTACTGCTTCCGGGTCTTCGATCTCAATCTCCAAATCTGGTTCGGCTGCGCCGGCGTCGATACCCATGGGTGCTTGGTACAGGGACGGGCTCATGCTATTGGTTGCCATATTAGTTCTCTCGCTAGTGTTACTCAGGCCATCTTAGTAAAAAGACATCCGGGTAGGTTTCTTAAAAAACTCATTATCCTCGTGGTCGGTGGTCAAGCGCAATAGCCCGCCCTTGCGGATACGCATTAAGGCCAGCGTCATTGTATCCACCTCGTCGTCGTGCTCGCCGGCCGGGAACGCCAAAATCTCCTCGACCGTGGCAGCCGCCCAAGCGTTCTCAGGGAACCACACATGGCCGGAGGCGAACATGTCCGTCACCGCGTTCAACCGCGCGATCTTGTCCTGCCCTTTCCCCGGGCTGAAGTCCTGCACGAATATACCTGACCGGCGCATCTCGTCAATGAGCGGCTGGCCACTGGCCTTCGCCTCGACGATCACACTGTCCGGCTGCCACTCCTCGAACTGCTCGTGGGCCATCTTCTTTAACTCTGGGAACTCGTACTTCCCCTTGACCTTGTTGAGCAGGATGACGTTCTCCGTCCCGTCCTCCTCATTCGTCCACGTACCCCACGTATGGCACACAGAATAGTCAGACCGCTGCTTAGTAGTAAGCGCCGTATCGTATGCCTGCACAATGAAGTTAATCGGCGGCGGGTCGTCCTTGGGCCACCACTTAATCCACTCCCGTTTGACGATCGCAGCCTCCGATGCCGTCGGGTTTTGTTGGTACTGAGCGAACCACTGCCACATGATGTGGTGCATTGACGCCCGGGTTTGCTGCAGTGCCTCCAATGACCACTGTTCTGGCCAGATGGACTTCTCTTCAGGTGTACCCTCGTTCAGGATAGCTGGGAAATCAAAGGCTTCGTAGTTGTCCCCGCCTTCATTCATGGCGGAATCCTTCAGCAGCCGGCCGATCAGGTCCCTCTGGTGCCACCGAGTATGCAGAACACAGATTTTCCCCTCGGGCATCAAGCGCGTACGCAGGCCGGCGCTGAACCACTCGTACGTATTGTCCAAAGAATTGGTGTTTCCTGACTTAATGTCCTGCTCAGACAGCGGATCATCGGCAATTATGAGATGAGCACCCCGTCCGGCCAGCGCACCACCCACACCAATCGAGAAATACTCGCCTCCTTTGGTCGTATTCCACTGGCCAGCGGCCTTGGCGTCGCTTGCAATCGCAGTTCCGGGGAAAATCGCCTTGTATTCGGCCGTATTAATCAGATTTCGCACCTTTCGGGCCATCACCAGCGCCAAATCCGCCGTGTGGGAGGCCACAATGACCTTGTGATCGGGGTGTTTGCCTAAATACCATGCAGGGTAGTAGATCGAAATCATCTGGGACTTGCCCATACGCGGTGCCATGCTCACGGCGATCCGGTTTTTGGTGTTCTGCTCCACGTCCATCAGCAGATTGCCCAGCTTTTTCAGGTGAACACCGAACTTATACGTCTTATCAATAGCCGCTATAAACGCAAGGAAGTCCGTCTGGGCCATAGTCACCCGCTTGCGCTCCTCCAACTCGTCGAACATTATCAGGAGCTCGGCCGCTTCATGCCGTGGCATGCCCTTTATGATCTTTTCGATGATCTCGGGGGTTAGCTCTAGGGTGGTAGTCACCGGCCAACCACCTCTGTGATATCTAAGCTAACTTTCTGGGTGGGCTGGTATGGGGTGGCGGCTTCTGCTTCGACTACCCGAGTGAGGCGCTCGCGCAGCAACTGCTCCAACTCTTCCGTCGGCCGGTGGCGCATCGTGATCTCGGTCTTATCTGTGAACAACCCAACGTCGCTAATCTTGCCCAGCATCTCAAGTGACTTCAGACGAACCCGTGGGTCTGCATTGGCAGAGTCCAAAATGAGCTTGTTGGTTATATATGTACGTAGCTGCGCAGCAGACTTAACTACGATGTGGTCGTATTCTTGCAGGAGCGCTCCAAGGTGAGCGATGACCTCTGGCTTGGCCAAGTCTATATCAGACGCAAGTTGTTGCCCGGTAAAAATAGCCCGGGATGTGGTCATGTTCTCGTCAGAGATTTCGTTCGGCAGTGAGTCGGTATCTACAAGTGCGGCGAGAGCAGCAGCCACTCTGGTATCTAGGGACTCGAAAGTCGGGGCGAATTCCGCAAGGGGAACATCAGTATCTATGGAGACAGGGTACATGGCGAAGTTGTGCAGCCTAAGTTGGGCGGATTATAGTAGAATTTTTTTGGACGTGTGTTTTATTTTGCACCCGGGGGGTCGGCTGAATTGAGGGGGGTGGGGTATAGCGGTTATCAAGTTGCTTTAGGAGCGTGGTCGTTAATCCGTCACTCAGTGTAAATACAGGTGAGGAGTCCCTTCGCCCATAAGGCTTGGTCGGGGTAGGGTGGGGTCAGAGTTATATCAATATATATTTGCTTAATTCTAAGGAACGGGTTATAATCGAATCATCGGGCAAACGCTCATACTGAACGCCCCGATACTTGGAGTACTTAATATGACACAGTTCACAGAATCAACTACCGCTAGCGTTAACCCGCTTTCATTCAGTAACGCGGTATTGAATAGCGCATGGAATAGCATTGCGGATGCGACAATCGGGCTTGATACCGCGCTGCAAAATCACGCGGAAATTTACCGAGACTCAATCCAATATATCATGGATTCTATGAGAGCAAATCAGAAAGTGCCGATGCCCGAATTTCTTAAGGGCAACAAAAAAACCAACCAAGCCCGGCGCGATATTGCCGATACTTTTACCGCGTTCGCAAACGATGGATTGATTGAACAATCAACGGCAAATATGCACGCATCCGCGTTTTGGCTTTGCTACGAAAACGGAGTGACGTTTGACCCCGCTGCCGTGCAAAATAAGTCAAAGGCAAAAGTAAAATCGGGCAAAGCAAAATCCGTGACAATCGAAAATTATGCCGATGCACTTGGCAAAGCGTTATCAATGGCGCGTACTTTGCAACACTCTACCGCAGCCGCTTTGCTTGATATTATCCAAGAAATAGACCCTGAATTTACAGAATAAACTTATATTGATATAAGTTCTAACCAACCACCCCGCTTCGGCGGGGTTTTTTTGCGCCCGTGATTTACTATCACTACTATCAGCGGGTGAGTCAGCATAGGTGAGTGAGCGTGAGCATGTTACAGGTGTTACAGGCTGTTACAATTTGCCTGTAACAAAGCAAAGGCAAAATCCAAAATAAAAAAGCTAATGAAATCAATGAGTTAGAGAGAGTATATATATTATATTTTTTTATTTTTAGTGTATGTTACAGTGTTACAGGCTTTTTGGCTCTCGAATCCAAATATCGGTTTTTGGGCGCAGGTATAGCAGGTATCACGAAATATTTTGAGTTGGTGTTCATACATTCGTGTTTTTCCGGAAACACCCCAAAAACCCTGTAACATGCGTAACACCGTAACAAATGAGCATTGGCGCGGGCTCCAGCGTTACAGCACCCTTTTTACCCCCGTAACACCTGTAACAGTTGACAACCCCCAAATATGATATATACTACAACTCCCTGAACTTATATCGATATAACTATGACCAAACTACTGTCACTCGACCTACCTGACGGCTTCGCAGACGCCCTCACCAACTCCCACGAATCCAAAGACCTGCACACGGCTGCTGCGGCTGCACTGATGGCATGGGTGAAACGGACGCCCCAACCTGCCTATGCCAAACCCGACCTAGCCAAACGAGATGCGGAGATTGTGGAGCATGTATTGCAGAAGCACCAAACCCGTGCCAATGTAGCCAAGGCGTACAACCTATCCGAAATCCGCATCCATCAGATTATCGCCAAGCACAAAAAGGGGGCAGACTTATATCTGATATAACTTCGGTTTGGGGCTTGACAAGCCCCTCTATACATGCTATACTGACTCTAATCAGTTGGGGTATCGCCTTCAACTCTAGTCCACCACCTACCTACACGGGGGCACCGCTCTTTAACAGTCCATACTCAGGGGGTTTGGTTAATTCTAATCAAACTTATATTGATATATGTTTTCCACATCCCCTTATGAAACCGCCGCTGCAACAATGCAGAAACCAATAGGATGCCTTCGTGGCTGCCTCCCTTGGCAAAAATGGCGTTGGGTGTAGTCCCAACATTGTGTCGGATTGACAACCCATGGACACAATGCAAAGCAGACCGATACTACTTAACTGGGCGCAGTCCTCTAGCCTAACGACCTATGACTGCTTGGCACACGAACCGCATACTGCGGGATATGCGTGGACGACAAACCCTATCGTAGCCGCTATGTGACCTTCACTAAAAGAAGGCTTAGCGCATTGGGCATACATGAGTGTGTCCTCTGCGGTGAGTGTCTCACCAAACGTATATCAATATAACTTATATCAATATAACTTTTAAGGAAATCTATGAACTCGTATGAAATAACCATTGAGCGTACCGAAGTGACGATTGTGTTTGTGGAAGCGGCGAACCGCAAGGAAGCCGAGTTACTGGCTTGGCAGACATACAACCCCAATTCTTACGGCTTGGGTAGTGCGGATATTGTCAATGTTAGACAAGTGGAGGATGTGCAATGAACGGATACTTTTTATTCAGCGACAACGAGGTGTGGCATCGAGAAATACACGCAGACTCATGGAGCCAAGCACTGCGCCTAGTGCGGGAGGTGTTTGGTATCGGTGGGCGACTGCGGATTGTTTCCTACAACGGTGATTCCAAGGACTACCGCCTTGACGGTACACGGTACAACTTTACTTTGCGGAGGGTGGCATGAACCAAAGATTCATCAATGAGCGATACCTACCAATCTGTACCTGCTGCTACGCCGTGCGGGTAGAACCTCAACGAGCCAAGGCACTACGCCCCACCTGTGCTGAGTGTGGGGAGAGACTGGCGCAGCGTGTCAAGCACACGATTGCACCTATGAACAAGAGCAACTACATGCTCTTCACCGACCCTGAGATGTTGAAACAACTTAACCCAAAGAGGACATGAAATGAAAACAAGTGAACTGACAAGAGCCGCCCTTGTTTGGGCAGTAGCTAAGTGTGAAGGGTGGGAGGCAGGTAAATACATGATGTCACCCGACATCCGCAAAGATGCTAGCGGACGTGTTATCGGAATCATGGTACCAAGTGACCGGGCATACATGTGGTGGAAACCCTCAACCGACTGGGCACAAGGTGGGCCGATTATTGAGCGAGAGGGTATGGGCGTGTGGATGTACCAATGGAACGAGCAAGGTGAACCCGAGGTGGGTTGGTATGCCGAGGACAAAGACGGAGACCATGTGCAGAAAGGCACAACCCCACTCATTGCAGCCATGCGCTGCTATGTAGCAAGCAAACTAGGTGACGAGGTTGACCTCCCACCGAACCTATAACTTATATCAATATAACTTTTAAGGACTTAATCATGACCGCGTATGACAAAATCAAAGAACACCTGCGTTTCCATGCCTACAAAAAGGGGCAATACAAAGGCGATGCGCCAGTAGACCGGCGTGGCAAGGCGCAGTTCAGGGTAGCCGACCGAGGCGACCACATGGCTGTGAGATTCCACAACACCGACATTTTCAAGGTGTACCCCGATGGCAAACTGACCGTGGATTGCAATGGGTGGGTGAACTCCATGACCACCAAGACCCAGTTGGGAGTCGCAGCCCGTATGTTCCTGCCCTATCGGCTCAGCATATACAACAAGGTTGTAATGGGCATCAGCCAAACAACATGCAACGGGTACGCATACTACGATGGCATCACATTCGATGCGTTGGGTAACCTGCTGACCAAACCCAAGACATTCCAAGCCAAGCGCATCAACAAGGCTGAGAGCAAGGAATTCATGGACGGTATCAAGACCTCGGGATTCAAGGATATGTTTCCTTTGTTATACGCAACGGCTCCCCTCGAGGAAGTGGAGTGGAGCGAAGGGCACATGAATAGCCCCGACCTGACTGACACTAACCACGCTGAAAACTGGGTGAACGTGGTGCAGAAAGCCAAGCGTGACCGTAGGTGGTCAGGCATATACCCGAACAATGTACTTAGGTGGGTAGAGCGAGACGATGCCAAGGGTGCATGGTCACGCATCATGAAGGAATACAAACGATTTATGTACGACACAATAGCAACGGAGGTGACCCACACAGACCAACTCTAAACTTATATCAATATAACTTATCCTTTCCTTACTTTTAATACAAGGCTTTTATCATGAATGTAACTCTCTCTCAAGCAGCCAACATGGTCTGCACAATCGGCACCACCAACACAATCTTGCTGCGTGGTCAGCCCGGCATCGGTAAGTCAAGCATCCTTGAGGTGATGCGTGAGAATCTCCCTGACTACCATATCTGCTACATAGATGTAGCCAACCTCGACCTCGGTGACTTGGGTATGCCTGTCATCGACCGAGACAACATGACCACATCGTATGCACCGAATACTCGGTTCGGTGTGGGGCGTGACCAAACAAAGCCTGTCGTACTCATGCTCGATGAGTTGGGTAAGGCGAGCCGACCTGTGATGAATATGCTGCTGCCTGTAATCTTGGAGCATCGCATTGGGGATGTACCCCTGCCCAAGGGCAGCATTGTGTTCGGCACTACCAACCTCGACACCGATGGCGTGGGTGACAACATCCCTGCCCATGCGTTCAATCGTATGACTGTGTTAAATGTAGGCAACCCGACCTTTGATGAATGGCTACCGTGGGCTACCAACAATGGCGTAGCACCCGAGGTGATTGTGTTTGCCAAGCAGACACCCGAGGTATTCGATTGCTATGTTGACCTCGACCCCAAGGTGAAGAACCCCTACATTTTCAATCCCTTGACTGGCAACACCAAGGCGTTCTGTTCCCCTCGCTCACTTGCTAAGGCAGGTCACATCGTGAGTCAGCGTGATGTACTGGGTGCGGCGACACTCCCTGCGTTGGCGGGTACGGTAGGTGAAGCAGCCGCTAGGCAGATGGATGCGTTAGTTAATCTCGCTGACCAGTTGCCCATGTTCGAGACCATCGTTAAGTCCCCCGATACAGCCAAGATACCTACTGGTGCGGGTGCGCTGTTCATTCTTGCGTTCATGTTGGCGGGGCGTGTGACCGAGCCGACTTTGGATGCGGTGATGGACTACGCCGAGCGCATGGGTAAGGAATCGTTCGAGGCATACAGCCTGTTTGTTATGACCGTGGCTACCAACAAAGCCAAGGTGGGAATGGCGTGTACGAACCGCAAGTTCACCAAAGTAGCAGCCGGCTTCGGCAAATTCTTCTGAGGACTTCTATCATGAGCACCACATACACCATGCAAGAGCGTGACGCAATCAAACTAATACGCAAAGTTGCGCAAACAAAGCCCGACATTCTCAAAGAAATTATCAAGGGCACGGCGTACCTCAGTGCGTTCGGGTTATTGCACCAAGCCCAAGAGGAACTAAACAAACTGCTCGGGGTAACCCAAGCGTTCTCTGCGGCTGCAATGGCAATCACAACGCAACAAGAGGAATCGGAAAATGCTAATCACTGAACGCACTTCAAACGGACGCACCATCGTCCGGCTACATAAAACTTGGCATCCGCAGAAAGCACTGGGTGTGCCTAAGTTACCCGACTTTATATACCGCAGGCAACAAGCCGAAAGGAAGTCATGAGACCCATCACACAAATACTTATATCAATATATGTTTTAGCCATTGTTGTTTTAGCCTTTGATTTATTCGCATGGAGACCACTATGAAATTAACTACAGATGAGCGTATCAAGAAAGCCCACATTGCTGTGATGCAGCACAAAAAGTTCTGCGTATTTGCAGGTGTGTTGGCGTGTGGCAAAGTGACTGTGACTGAGGATGTACCGACCGCCTGTACCGATGGGTGGAATGTCAAGTACAACCCCAAGTTCATCGAAGAGAACATGGCAGACGATGCCGAGTTGCGTTTCCTTGTATTGCACGAGGCGACACACAAAGCATACCGACACCTGACTGTATGGAAAGAGTTGCACAAAACAAACGGGCGACTTGCGAATGTGGCTGCTGACTACTTTGTCAACGGCGTACTGGTTGATACCGATGCGGGTGAGGGCTTTGTCAAGATGCCCAAGGTTGGTATTAAACCTAAGCCTAAGTACAAGGGTTGGTCAGTGCTGCAAATCTTTACCGACCTCGAGCAAGAGGATGACGAGGGTGGGCATGGTGGTGACCTTGATGACCATGACTGGGATGGTGACGGTGAGGGGCAGATACCTACCGAGCAAGAGATGGAGGATGAGATTGGTCGTGCCCTGCGACAAGGCGAGATTATGCGTAAGAAGCGTAGCGCAAGTGGTTCGGGGGGTGAGGACGGCGCGTTCGGTGACCTGCTCTCTCCCAAGGTGGACTGGCGCAAAGTGTTGCGTGACTTCATCCAAGAGACCTGCTCGGGGCGTGATGAATCATCGTGGGCTAGACCTAATCGTAGGTTCCTGAGCGAGGACATTTACATGCCGACCATGTTGGGTATGACTATGACCGAGTTGGTCATCGGGTTCGACACATCAGGCTCGGTGTTTGGCAGCCATGAGATGACGCTGTTTGCATCGGAGACTACTCGAGTGATTGAGGATGTCAAGCCAAGCAAAGTGCATGTGGTGTATTGGGACACCGATGTGGTAGGTCATCAGACATTCGAGGATGGGCAGTTTGCTATCCAAGACCTCAAGCCCAAGGGTGGTGGGGGTACCGATGGTGCGGTGTTGTTTGACTACCTGCGTGAGAAGAACATACGCCCTCAAGCAATCATCCAGTTCAGCGATGGGTATGTAGGTGACTGGGGGCGTAGCGACTGCCCGACCATGTGGGCATTGACGACTGACCTTAAAGCACCATACGGTGTGACTATTAACTTGGGAGAATGATATGGGATACCGTTCAGATGTAACTGTGGCTATCTACCCTGACGAGCGTAAGCAAGAAGGGTATGACGCGCTCAAGGTGTTGATGGGTACTACATTCAAAGACGAGGCTGCGCCATTCGAGGCAGACATGGAGTGGCACGACGATGGGTGTGTGTTGGCGTTCAACATCACGGGTATTAAATGGTACGAAGCCTACCCTGATATCAAGGCGTTCCTGCACATGCTTAATGTGTTAGTGAATGAGGTTGAGGAAGGCGGTATCGAAGGGTACAACTACGAGATGGTGCGCCTCGGTGAGGACGCAGACGATACCGAGTTCTCCAATGGCGGGGAGTTCATCGAATACTTCATGTCAGTCAGCCGTGCAGTGAGGATGAATATATGAAAGTCGAATGGCACCACTCAGACGAACTCGTCTACGGCAACCTGCATATCAATGGTATGCGGGTGGGTTGGATATGCCCCTACGGTGACTTTGTTCGGGCAGTCATAGCACCCAAACTGCGTGAGGCAATGGACAGCCCTGCGGTATTTATCTATCGTACCCAAGAGGAAGCAAAGACCGAACTCGAGGGTATCTGTACAGCACTACTTATTGGAGAGCAATATGAAACTTAGATGGGAACGTGATGGGATATTGATACATAGCCCGACCCCTACCGAGAGACCCCAAAGGGATTACAAAGCTGCACATATTACGAAGCGTGACGGCGATGGTCGGTGGGCGTTAGTCCTGTCGTACCTCATAGCACCTAGGGACTTGAAATACCAATCGCTTTACGACACCGAGCAAGAGGCGAAGGAAGCAGCAGAGAACATAGTACGAGTACTAATCATTGGAGGACATCATGGACGTTAAAGAACTAAAGGAACGCTACCCTAAGCGTTTCAGGGATGAGTATTGGAAGTGGACAATGTACGCCGCCGACCATGACTGGTGGGACTATATCTATGACAACTTCAAGGAAGACTGCGCCCTCAAGGGAGTGCGGGTGGACGACATTATTTTCAGCGGGTTCTGGTCACAGGGTGATGGGGCTGCGTTCGCAGGTAAGGTGTATGTGTACGAGTGGATGGAGATTATGAAACTCGATGAGCAGTACCCCATTGCGTACCTAGCATGCAAGTCAGACGGTAGCTATGTAACTGTGCGCAAAGGTGGGGGCTACAACATGCTATCCAACTTGGAAGAGCAACTCTGTTACTCCGAGCCTGAAGGGTTGTTTGAAGAACTCGATGTGGATGAGTGGCACGAGTTAGTGGAGGAGCAGTTCGATGCCATGAGTGTCGAGACAGAGATTCTCACCTACTGTGAGGACTTAGCGAAAGACCTGTACAAGTCCCTGCGTGATGAGTACGACAGCCTGACCAGTGAAGAAGCGTTTATTGAATCGTGTGAATGTAATGAAATAACTTTTGAGGAGATTGAAGATGAAGCACTTGTTTGATATTGACGGGCGTACCCTAATCCTAGACACGTACACGCTGGAGGCGGTGTACAAAATCTTGGATACCTGCGAACACATTGAGCAGACATACAAGGGGGACAACAAAGGTACGCGGGGTGACCGCATGCAATACATCGACGAGATTAAACCCTTGGATGCCCGTGGTTGGCTAAAAACTACTGT
>Ga0209087_1002299_pt1 | contig 10818 bp, 16 predicted proteins | sample S_130805_EF_Meta_FD_187321 | JGI IMG/M metagenome (GOLD analysis project Ga0209087, IMG submission 187321) | Freshwater microbial communities from Lake Simoncouche, Canada to study carbon cycling - S_130805_EF_MetaG (SPAdes) (version 2) | ecosystem: Environmental > Aquatic > Freshwater > Lake ...
TCGAGTTACTTTTAAAGAGTGGGAAAAAATCAACGACACTTTATTTGACCTTTTAGGAGAATATTGTGGTAAATCAGCAGAACAAGTTAAACTTGATGCAAGTCGTGATTTATGGTTAGATAGTCAAGAGGCTTTAGATTACGGTATTATTGACGAAATTGTTAAAACAAAAAAGAAGGGTATTTAACCCTTCTTTTTTTTAGACTTTAGAACACCCCCCTTTTGTTTTAGTTCACCAGTTTATAGAAATAACTTTTTATAATTATTTCGGCGTTAAGTTGCTGGTACGGCTGATGGAGGTTAACGCCTTTTTACCTGCGTCAATCAATCCATTAAGTCCACCACCGTCAGACACACTTGTTTTTAACTTACCATAAACATCTGAAGCTTTATCGTTCATTTTATCAAAAACACTACAAACAGTTGAGCTAAGTTGTTTTTCTAAACTTTCAACAAATTTATAATCTTTAACCGCTCCACCTAAGGCGTTTCTAATAAATGTATAACCTTGACCCGATAAACCTTTTTCTCTTTGAATCATCATGACAACAGCCTCAGTTAATGATTCGGCAATTAATTTAGTTAACTCTTCACAACTCTTAAGGGCTTTAGCAAGTCTTAATGGGTTAGATGTTATAAATGAAACTAAAAAGTCTTTAAAATACCCACCAAGTCCAATTGAACTTAGAAGTGAATTAACTAAAGGTTCTACTATAGTTTGAGCAATACCTCCAATTGAATTTCCAAAAATTTTACCTAAGAAATCCCATACTTGTTCATTCATTAGTCCTTGTTCTTCAAGATATCCAATCTCTTCAAAAAGGGCGTAAGCCATTTTTTGTTGTTTTTGCTCAGATAATTTTTTGAAATTTTTGATATTACTCTTTGATTCAAAAATCATCATGATTCTACTTTCAACCAATTTTTGTTCGATTAAAAGTTTTTCCTTTCTTTCTTTAGTCTCTAAAATAGACTTCTTTATTTCTTTCTTTAACATTGCGTTTTTTTTACTGTAATCTCCATTTAGAATCATCACCATATGATGTTGGACCACCTTCTTTAACACCTCTAAGGATGTCAACATAGTCGTCAATTCTACTTAAAACTCCACCCCACTTACCATTAAATTCGTTAGCACATGCTTGAACTTTTTCTTTCATTGGTTCGAATGTATTAGGTTGAACTCTTTTCTTAGTAATGTAAGCTTGGTAATATGCCTCAATAGTATCTTTACAATCTCTTTTACTTGTTGGTGTTTGACTTGAAATAGCCTTTTTAAACTCATCTTCAACTTTGCCACCATTTGAACCTACCACATTTTCAGGTGGGAAGTACATTATTAAATCTTGAGAAAAATATCCTTCACTTGCTGGGCTAACAACTCTTGAGCTCCATGTCTTTGCTTCTTCAGGGTCTAATTCTTTTCTTAATTTAGCTCCTTTACCTTTCCATTTTTCAATTACTTTAGTTTGGTCAGGAGTTAATCCTCCTGTGATTCCACTACCAGGAACACTTCTATATAACGTTACACCATTAACAACTTTCTTTTCAAACATTAATGGATTCTCTAAATTTTCACGAGTCGTTTTAATATCTTTAGCTTCTTGCCATCCACCTTCTTGTTGTACTAAAGCAGTATCTGCAGTGTCTGCAGATAATTTAATTGCGTTTGCCGCCGCTGCGTTTGCTTGTTGAATCTCTGAACAATCCAATTTACCTGGAAGAAATTGGAATTTTCCACTACCGTCAAAAATACCAGCTCTACCGTCTGCAAAGAAATATCTAAATTTTCCTGGCGTTTTAGTACTTTCTTGTTTAATTGCGAATTGTAATGCAGGGTTCTTAGTTTGCATTGTCACAATTTTACCGTTCTTTACACATCCGTCAGTTAATATTTTATTTAATTGACTTTTTAAATCAGTAACAACTTGTTCCGAGATTAAAGGTTTTTTCATTTTGGAATGCATTTCCAAAATTGAGTCTCTATCTATTTGAGTGATATTATTCATTTTCATATTCTTTTTTAAATTTAGAAATCAGAGTTTCCGCTGATACGTTGTTCTTCACCTGAAATCTCAGGTTCAACAACAGTTGTTGTTTTTTCACATATTTTAGTTACGTCTGCGTCTTTAAACGTTGTAAATCCTTTACCACTTAAAGCTGATAAAGTTTTCGGTCCAAATTTACCGTCAGTAACTAACCCTAAACATCCTTGTACTTTAGCGATTACATCAGACTTACATCCTTTTTCATAGGTTCCTGAACAGGCTTTATATCCACCAGTTCCACCTCCTGATTTTTTACCTCCGTCTCCATCTTTTACTGGAACTTCGTCTTTTAACGTTAATAAAGAATCTTCAACACAGTTTCTGATTGGTCTGTAGATTTGTTTCCATTCTGATTCCGCGTCAATATCACTATCTAAATCATCAAAAAGGTCTCCACTATCCGAATGTGAATTATAATATTTAACTAAAGCACAAAAGTCAGACGCAGTACCTGATTCTAATTGTTTGAATGTTGCAAATAATTTTTCTTCATCAGTTCCTCCTTGGAATCCGAAACTATCATTAATAATTGCGTCTTCAATGTCGTCAGTCATTGAACGTAGGTCAGTGTCCTGTAATTTACGAGGTAATTTAGCAATTTTTGCGGCGTCAGACGAACACATCTCAAACATTTTTTTAACCTTGTTTGCACCTGTGTCTTTAGTTATTAACCAATAAACCAATGGTAAAACTGCAAGTGCTGCTGCACCTCCAACAATTGCACCCGCAGAAGCTGCACCCACACCAAGTGCGGTAGAAACCGCTCCAACCGCACCTGAAGCACCTGCAGTGCTAGCTGCTGTAGTACCTAATAAAGCTGTTTTAGCCGCTAAACCAGCACCTATTCCTGCGCCTGTAACTCCAGCGGCTGTAGTTGGTGCCACATATTGTTCTTCAATAACTTTTTTATTTTCATCCAAAGTTTTAGATGAATCGTATTCCATCATTAACTTTATTCTCTGTAACGCCTCTTCAGGGCTATATTTTGGTTGTACCATGTGAATGTATTTTATTTATAAATATGTTAATTCTACCAAATTTTATTAGCAGCACCTCTTGTGAGTCCAGTTTCCCATTTTTCACCAGAAAGTCCTAATTTATTTGCTTTACCTCTTGTCAAGGTATAAGTGTCTGCCCATTTAGGGATTGAACCTCCTCCTCCACCTGATGGTGCTGGTGAAGAAGATGCTGCAGGAGCGTCTTGTTCCCCCATTTCTTCTCTACTATCTTCCTTAGTGTGTTTTTTAAAATAGTCAATAAGGAAATCTACGTCTAATATCATAGTTATAAATATTTTGTAGTTTGTAAAAAAAAATATTATATTTGTGCCATGAAAAAACTCTTCTTATTATTACTCGTTTTAGTTCTATCATCTTGTGAAAGATATGTCACAGAGATTAGAGATTTATCTTTAAGTGGAAAATATGTAATCTCAAAATTGGAGATTACAAATGTTGACCAAAATGAAACCAGAGATTCATTATACGTTCTTGGTACAACTTATAATAATCCTTTATTACCTAAACCTTTCGATTCAATTAGGATTAATAATTTCTATATCCATATGGATTATTCAACGATTAGAATGAGACTAATGGGTGTTACTCCGTCAGGTCAAGATATTTGGAGATATGGTTCGGGTAATAACCCAATTTTTTATAATACATTTGGTGCAACGCCATTTAGTTTTGGGTATATGCAATTCAATTATGTTACGGAAGACGGTTCTTCAAGAACTGTAACATTTTTTATCGAAGACGACGGATTTGAAACTCTTCAATTAAAGAGTTCAGGTGCGTGGTTTAATGGTAAATTTGGTCAAAAACAAGTTATGACAATGTCATTAACAAGAGTGGGTCCTTAATAGAACTCACTCTTTGGTAATGCCGATGGATTTATTGCATAATATTCATTCAAGAATATAATTAATTCATCTTCATCCAATTCAATTTTGTCTTCAAATTCTAAGATTTCATCGTCTTCAAATTCTTCATCGAAAAAATCAAATGATTCTGACACAAGGTCAAAACCGTAATCTTCAACATGAGTATAATCAATGTTGTCAGTTCTCAACACTTCTTCACTATCTTCAATCGTTCTAAACGAAACATCCAAAACATTAGTGTCAGGGTTTAAGAAGTAAGATATAATTTCTTTAATTTCCATAGTAACTTAATTTATAAACAAATATACCTAAACATAGCGAAAGTCATAAATTTAATCAAGAAATATCATTTTTATTTTTGTATTTATGGTTATAATTCATTTATAAATTAAAACATATGAGGTTTAATTCATTAACAATCGACAATTTTTACTCAAACCCAATGGAGGTTAGAGAGTTTGCACTTAAACAAGATTTTGAAGTGAGAGGAAATTATCCAGGCATGAGGACAAAATCGTTCTTGAATGATTCTATCAAAAAAAGGATGAGAGACATATTATATCCTTTTGCTGGTGAGATTACTTGGTGGGGTGGTGACTACACAGGGTCATTCCAATATACAACAGCTGCTGACAGGTCATGGATTCATGCAGACTCAACTACCGATTGGGCAGCAGTATGTTATCTAACTCCTGACGCACCTGTTAGTGCAGGTACTGGAATTTTTAGACATAAAAAAACAGGTTGGATGAATTACGATTATAAAGAAGCCGAACGAAATCCTGAATATAATAAAAATGCCCCTTCAGGAGATGATATGCAAGACTATACTAAATGGGAAATGGTTGATAGAGTTGGGAACATATTCAACAGATTGATTATGTATAGAGCGGATAACTATCACGTATCTTTAGATTACTTTGGTAAGGATATCAATGATGGTAGATTATTCCAAGTATTTTTCTTTAACACAGAACGTTAATCTTCTGTGTTGACTGTAGATAAAATTTCAGGATTTAATTCTAAGATTATTTCAAGAACTCCGTCAACACAATAACAAAGGTCTTGTGTTGTTTTTATTTTATTAAACTTTTTAAACCCTATTATGATTGGATTGAACGTTTGATGAAATGAATTTGGAGCCGTATTATTAGGTGACCATAAGTTTGCATATGGTATACCAAGTCCGTTTAAAAAATCTATACTATCTTCAGTATAAGATTCAAAGTATGGAATATTCACCAAATCCATTATTTCTTTTATTTTATTCTCTTCACCTTCTCTTTTGTCAAAATATGAAAAAAGTGCTAAAGACGAATCTTTCTGTTTTTTTTGCATAAAATGCCACAAGAAATATTCGTTATTTCTTGCGACACTTTGAAAATCTTTAACAGTAATAATTCTTCTTTCCATTATCTAAGATTTGCCCCACATAACCAAGTTACAAGTGATTTTCTGGTACCTGAAGTTAAAGGTGTTACTCTATGTAATAAGAATGAAGGAAAGAAACAAATGGTTCCTAACCCTTTTGGTACTGACATAATAGACCCTCCAGGATTCATTTGTAGTTCTCCGCCCTCATACTCTTCAGGTGTTGATAATTGTAACACACAAGATAGTTTGGATTCATTTGTAGTTCTCCACCCTCATACTCTTCAGGTGTTGATAATTGTAACACACAAGATAGTTTTCTGTTGGAAATACCTGGTCCTAAATCGGCATGCCAATCATAATGACCACCATTACCGTAGTATTTGGTATACTGTAATAAATCTTGGAATCCCCAAATATCAAAATTCCACATCGCCTCGTTAGCAATTTTGGCGTAATCTGAAATTTTTTTATAAATCCATTCAGTTTCAGGATTATTAGACATCCAAGAAATCTCACTCAATCTAAATGGGTTTTCAGCATCCTCGTCCTCATTACCGACCGTTGTTCCTTTCTGTTTAGGGAGTTTATCTCCTATTTCAATAATTTTAACTAATTCTTCAGGTGTGAACACATCTGTAAAATAATAGTAATTTAAATGGTTAACATTGTTTCTTTGACCTTCTAAAAAATAGTTTGTTGATGACATTTTGATTTAATTTTATATTTTTAATTATAAATAACTTACAGACCATTTTCAATAGAATTAGAAAAAGAAATGAAAAAACATAAAATAATTGACGCAGTATTTTTTTACGATGAACTTGACATGTTAACTTTTAGGTTAACTGAACTAAACGAACATGTTGACCAATTCATTATAATGGAATCAGGAATTGATTTTATGGGAAATTCTAAACCATTAATCTTTAAACAAAATGAACATTTATTCGAAAAATGGAAAGATAAAATTTCTTATCTATCATTTAATGAATTGTCATCTTCCGAATTAGAAATTTTGGATAATGTTATAAAAAAGAATACTCTTCCTATTGGAGATTTTGTTAAAGAAACTAATAGGACTAATATTCAGTTATACTTGTTAATCCTTTTACGTGATAGTTTACTATCTTCCGATTTATATATGGAAGATATAATCATGATTTCAGATATAGATGAAATCCCTGATTTATCTAAACTTTCAGAAATAACTAATCGAATAGTGTTTTCTCCTGTAATTTTAAGGCATAAGAATTTTATTTGGTCAACTAAATTTATCAACTCAAACCCAAAATTAGGAACTACGTGCCACCAATTTACTTCTTTAATAACAAAACCTTCAAGTTTTTTAATTTCTTACTTTAAAAGGGATTCTTTAATTTTAGGTGTATTTGAAATTATTGATTCGGGATATCATTTTTCCCATTTTTATGATTTTAATAAAACTGTGGACAAATTGAAATTAATTAATCCGTCCCTTTCAAATCACATTATTGAAAATAGTTGGAATAATTTAGTCTCTCTACCTACCGATAAAAATAACGACATTTATTCTCTGACTGAATATGATGGAGAATTACCAAAAAATATAGAATTACTTAGTAATCAACCTATTGGTAGGGAGAAACCTAAAAAACATTTTGTTGCAATTAATTCAAGTATTGAGGTGTCTGAAAAGTATTTTGAACAATTCGGTGATTCTATCTATCTTATAAATTTTGTTAATGATTCTCAAATTTCTTTTAAAGTTGAATTGTCTGATAAAATTACCCAATACAATATATTAATTCCAAATTCAAAGTATTATGATATATTAATTGAGGAAAACACTTTTGAAAATTTTCAAAAGATGTTTGGAATTAACGAGATTAAAAAAATCCTATCGTTGGGTTATCCGCTAAATAAAGATTTGTTTTTTTTCTTTAATGGTGAAAAGCCAGGTACTCTTTTAGGTATTTCTTGGAAAGAATTGAAAGATGGGTTTATTTACGATAAAATTTCTAAGATATTATAAAAAAACCCCTCCGTTAAGAGGGGTTTGTTATTAATTGTATTTGTTAAATCTGTTAAACATTTCCATGATTTTGTTTTTCTGAGTTTGGAATGACTCTTGTAAGTCTTCGTCAATTTCACTCCAATCTGAATCACCAAAATGAGATTTAATATCTTCCCATGAACTAAGTGCGTCTAAACCTTCGTAATCTGATGGGTCAAATTCATCATTGTCAAAATCTTCTCCCTTATCTTTAGCATCTTGTTGTCTTTTCATTTTTTTCCACGCGTGTGCTGGTAAAAATTGTTCGTCTGTTTCACCTTCATATGAGAACTCTTGATAAGGTCCCGCTTTACCTGGTCCTTCACTATCAAAATCATAAGCTCTTTCCATATCACTATAAATGCCCTGAGAACCTGAAATGTCAACTTCGTCAATCTCATCCGCCCATGCTGATTCCATTGTTTCATATTCGTTTACAGGATAAGAATCACCACCATCCATTGGTCCGTTTGATTCAAAATCATATGCTGGTTCTACATCAGAAACATTCATATCATCAGTATTTCCACCTTGTTCGGTTACATCTACTTTACTATCTAATAATCCAAGGTCTTTTAATCTTTTTGTGAAAACTTTTCTTGGTAATTTTCTTAGATATCTGATAACAATTGGTGGTATATCATCCCCATATTGACCAAAAAGTTTTTCTAAAATATCTTTTTCTTTTGGTGTTGGTTCAAAACTTGCTCTTGCACGAGAAGCTTTCATTCCAAACTTACCTTTTTCATATGGTTTGTCATCTGTATTGTCTTCATCCATCTCTGCGGTATTTAAATCTTCAAATCCATCATCTTCATTATCAGGGTCTTCAAAATTATCATCGTAATTTACAAAATCGTCTGATTCGTCTTCTTTATATAAGTTTTTATGCATTCCTTCAAAAGTATCTACATCATTACCACCACCTTCAACATAATCAAAATCACCATGTTTTAAGTTAAGGTCTCTAACATTATAAATGTCATCTAAATGTCCTGTTTCTTCTTCCATGTATCCTGAACCACATTCATTACACATACCTTCATACATTGTTCCACCACATTCGCACATTTCACTATCGTTTTCTTCTTCTAACCCATCCATTAAAGTTGCATCCCAATCAGAATCGTCTTCCATTACATTAGATTTGTATCCACATTCCATACATTCTCCTTCACTCATTTGCATTGCTCCACATTCGTCACACACTTCTTTAGTTTCAACTTGTTCGTTGATTCCCATGTTTGTATATTTCTTAACCTCACCTTTATTATTAACAACCAATCCTTCTTTGTCTCCAGCGAAGTCATATACTGTTAATGGTTGAGTATTTGATACTTGTGGTTGCATTGTTTGGTAACCATTGTATACACTTTTATGTTGGTCTAAGATATCTGACTTCTCAGTTGCAGATAATTGACCTAATCCAAAATAACCTCTCATAATAATATTTTTATTATAAATAGTTTAAAAAGGTTCTTTTTTCATTTGACTATCTTAAGAACAAAATTTATACTCTTACCAAGGGAGAGGTTCATATTAATTTGATAGTATCTTGGTAATTTACTTATCGCCTCAATTTAGACTTCTCCCTCTTTTTTATTATGACAATCAACAATTACGATATAGAATCTTACTGTGAAGGGGCCGTTATGTTAGACGGACTTGAAGACGCAATTGTTGGTATTGTCGAGGATTTCAACGGTCCACGAATACTTTACTCTCAACATAAGATTTTATCTATATTACAAGAACGAGACCTCATGACTTTCGGTGAAGCCGAAGAGTTTTATGACTACAACATAAAAGGTTTATACGCTGGAGAACAAAATCCTGTTTTTTTAATTACCATTTCAGAATAATTTTATTATCTTTGCTCTATGATAAAGATAGAGACCGATAGCAAGGGGAGAGCAATCTCTGATGTGTGGATATTTTCTGACCCACACTTTAACCACAAAAATATATGTCGAGGAACGACTAATTGGAGAATGCCTAATGGTGAGGTACCAGTTTCTCAAACTCGTGACTTCTCAACTTTGGAGAAGATGAATGCCGCAATCGTAAACAACATTAACGAGAACGTTATGCAAGATGATATTTTAATATGTCTTGGTGACTGGTCTTTTGGTGGATATGATTCTATACGTGAATTTTGGGACCGAATTGTTTGTAAAAATATTCACCTAATCTTGGGTAACCACGACCACCACATTGAAAATAATAGAGGGGGTTCTCAAGGGTTATTTAAATCCGTTTCTCACTACAATACATTAAAGATACAAGAACATACCTTCCGTTTGATGCATTACCCTATAAGTTCATGGGATGGTCTTAATAAAGGTGTTATGCACTTACACGGTCACTGTCATTTACCAACTAATTTAAGATTCGGTAAAGGTCAGAGAATGGACGTAGGTATGGATGGTCACCCTGAGTTCAGACCTTACAATGTTATGAGAGAAGTGGTTCCTTTATTAAGACACAGAGATAAACTTTCTGAAATACAGAACGACCACCATTTAGATGACCTTATAAATAAAGAACATGGAGAAATCAGTTAAATTATTTTATACACAACCAAAAGAAGAATTGTTTAACGAACTCAAAGAGGTGTGTATTAAATTTTGGAAAACATTTGATGATAAGTTTGAATACTCAAGTGAAAAAATTAATAGAATTAAGGATTTACCAAATGACGGACCTAATTTTGTTATGATGGTTCAAATGATTCATCCAGTTGCACGAGAAGTTATTTCAAAGTTACTATCTTTGGAGACTAGAAACGAAATTAGTATGAGAATGTACGGATGGGAAAAAGAAAATGATTTTGACCATTTCAATATTTGGAATATAGATAACAATATTATACAAAAATAACATGGAAAAGAATTTATATATTGTAAGAGGAGTACCAGGTTCTGGTAAATCTACACTAGCAAAATCAATTGCCAAATCATGGCAAATCTTTGAAGCTGACAAGTATTTCATGAAAAATGGAAATTACGAGTTTAATTTCAACGGGTTAAAAGACGCTCACAATTTTTGTAAGAGACAAGTCCATAAAGCAATGTATCCTAATTTGGTTAATTCATTATTTTATCGTAATATTGTAGTATCAAATACATTCACACAAGAGTGGGAAATGAAATTTTACCAAATCATCGCAAAAAAGTATGGTTATAAAGTTTATACTATTATTGTTGAGAACAGACATGGGGGTAAAAACGAACATGGAGTTCCTGACGAAAAAATAGAACAAATGAAGAATAGATTTGAAATTAAATTATAAAAAACAAAAACAATCACATGCAAACATTAGTATTCAACACATCAACAAAATCAGTAAAACTTTATGAAGGTAATGAGTCTTCACCAATCCTTTATACTTTTGAAAACGTACCTACGGTTAAATTCGAAGAAGGGTATTACCAAGTAATGCAAATGGACTCAACTTCAACTGAAGAAAAAAGAGTACC
>Ga0209087_1002301_pt1 | contig 10814 bp, 13 predicted proteins | sample S_130805_EF_Meta_FD_187321 | JGI IMG/M metagenome (GOLD analysis project Ga0209087, IMG submission 187321) | Freshwater microbial communities from Lake Simoncouche, Canada to study carbon cycling - S_130805_EF_MetaG (SPAdes) (version 2) | ecosystem: Environmental > Aquatic > Freshwater > Lake ...
TGTCCTACCTTGGCGATCAGGGTTTCATCGCGGCATGACAGAGGCGCTGCGCATTCCGCTGGCCGGCGTGATCGGCTCTCCGATCAGTCACAGCCGATCTCCCGCTTTGCACGGCTATTGGCTGCGCAGGTATGGCATCAAGGGGTTCTACATCCCGATGGATGTGGCCCAGGCCGATCTGAAGGATGCTCTTGCGACACTGCCCAAGCTTGGCTTTGTGGGCTTGAACGTGACAATTCCTCACAAGGGAACGGTCCTGTCCCTGGCGGATATCGTGACCGACAGGGCAGCGTTGATCGGCGCTGCCAACACGCTGATCTTTCGCAAGGACGGCAAGGTCTATGCCGATAATACCGATGGATCAGGCTTTATCGCGAACCTGCGGCAAGAAGCGCCGGGATGGGTGCCAACAGCCGGACCTGCTGTGGTTTTCGGTGCCGGCGGAGCGGCCAGGGCCATTGTCGCCGCATTGATCGAGGTCGGGGTGCCGGAAATCCGGATTGCCAACCGCACCCGCGCCCGCGCAGAGGCGCTTCGGTCCGATTTCGGGGCAAAGGTTCATGTCCATGACTGGGTGCAGGCCGGCAATCTTCTGGATGACGCTGCAACGGTCGTGAATACAAGTGCCCTCGGGATGACCGGCAAGCCAGAGTTCCGGGTGCCGCTGGATGCGCTGAACCCGAAAGCCCTGGTCACAGACCTGGTCTACACGCCGCTGCGCACATCTTTTCTGGATCAGGCCGAACAGGTCGGCTGTACGGTTGTCGACGGTCTGGGAATGCTTTTGCATCAGGCCGCCCCGGGGTTTGAGCGGTGGTTCGGGACGCGTCCCGATGTCGATGCGGCAACGCGGGCCGCAGTCCTGTCCACATGACCGGGTTCCGCCTTGGCCTGACCGGGTCCATCGGAATGGGCAAGTCCACGACCTCTGCAATGTTTGCAGCAGAAGGCGTTCCGGTTTGGGATGCAGATCAGGCAGTGCATCGGCTTTATGCCCAAGGCGGTGCGGCGGTTGGCCCGCTGTCGGCGCTTTTCCCGGAAGCAGAGATCGAAGGCGCGATTCGCCGTGATGTGTTGCGCCGCCGGATAGCCGAAGATGCCGGTGCCCTGGCGAAGATCGAATCGGTGGTCCATCCTTTGGTGGTTGCGGATCGCACAGGGTTCATTGCCGAAACGCCGGCAGACCTTCTGCTTCTGGACATCCCGCTGCTGTTCGAAACAGGGGCGGACTCCGGCATGGACGCGTCGCTGGTCGTTACCGCACCGCCAGAGCTTCAGCGGGCCCGCGTCATGGCCCGGCCCGGAATGACGGATGCCTTGTTCCAGACTTTGCTTGCAAAGCAGATGCCCGATCGCGAAAAGCGGGCACGGGCGACGCATCTGATCGAAACGCTCAGCCTCGACTCGGTCCGTTCCTGCGTGCAGGCGCTGATCCGGTACATTCGGGAAACCCGCCATGCGTGAAATTGTTCTGGACACCGAAACCACCGGCCTCGAGCCGGCCGAGGGTCACCGGATCGTCGAGATTGGCGCGGTAGAGCTGTTCAATCACATGCCAACAGGACGGACGTTCCATCAATACATCAATCCGCTGCGTCCGATGCCCAAAGAGGCGTTCGAGGTTCATGGGCTGGGCGATGACTTCCTGCGCGACAAGCCTGTGTTCAAGGCCGTTGGACAGGCCTTCCTCGACTTCATCGAAGACTCCAGGCTGGTCATTCACAACGCTGCGTTCGACATGAAGTTTCTCAACGCCGAACTGGGCTGGGCCGGGCTGCCGGCTCTCGCGGCCGAGCGGGCGCTTGATACGCTTCTCATCGCCCGGAAAAGGTTTCCTGGCTCGCCCGCGTCTCTCGATGCGCTTTGCCGCCGGTTTGGCGTCGACAATTCCGCGCGCGAAAAGCATGGGGCATTGCTGGACAGCGAGATCCTTGCCGAGGTCTATCTTGAACTTGTCGGTGGCAGGCAACCCGACCTTGTGCTTGCAGGACAGGCTGGCGCAAAGCCCGGAACGGTAACACTGCCCGACTGGCGGCCAAGACCGCGTCCGCAGCCCCTGCCGCCGCGTCTCACCCAATCCGAAGACTCCGCCCACGCCGCCTTCGTTGCGGCATTGGGCGAAGGTGCAGTTTGGTTGAAGCGCGTCTGACAGTCAGGACAGGGTGGCGGGCGCTTTCTGGGACTCTGTCCGGCGGGCAAGCTCCTGGCGGTACAGCGCCAAATAATCCACCGTATCCACGTTCAGCGCCGGGAACCCGCCGTCGCGCGTGACGTCCGAGATGATGCGGCGCACGAAAGGAAACAGCATGCGCGGGCATTCGATGAGCAGGAACGGGTGAATCTGGTCGTCCGGCACGCCTTCGACCAGAAAGATACCGGCGTATTCAAGTTCCATCAGGAACAGACTGTCGCCGGTCGCCTTGTTCTTTGAGGTGACGCGAAACTTGTTGATCACTTCGTACTGGTTCGGCTGCGGGCGCTTGCGGGCATCCAGGCTGACCTGCACCGTGACATCGGGCTGCACTTCGCCGCTGGTCAGGCCCTTCTGGGCGACAACGTTTTCGAAGGAAAGATCACGGATATACTGCGCCAGAACCTGCATCCGGATCTGGGCAGGGGCTTCGGGGGCGGCGCTGCCGTTGGTTTCAGTCATCAACATCTCCTGCTACCGGTCAATTCTGGGTCGGAGGCTGTCTAGCAGGTCAGACCGGCACGCTCAATGCCGCGTCCAGCCCGAAGGCGGCTTGCCATTCTCGTCCGGCAATTCTTCCCAGGTAGTATCGATCACCTCGTCAGGCCGGGGCCGGGACGATGCCATGTTGGAAGCAGCGGCCTTCGCGGCTGAATTCAGATGCGCGGAAACGGCAGCTTGGGCGCGGCGTTGTGCAAGCTGTGTCAGCGCGTGCTGAACCGGGGGCAGCAACAGCAGCAGGCCGCAGATATCGGTAAAGAACCCCGGCAGGACAAGCAGCGCGCCCGCCACCACCGTCAGAACGTCAGACGCAAAGGCGCGGGCCGGGTTTCTGCGGGCTTGCAGCGCCGTCTTCAGGTCGCGCTGTGCCCGTTCGCCCTGGCTGCGGATCAACCAGATGCCGAAAACGGCTGTACCAACCACGATCGCAAGCGTCATCCAAAGGCCCAGCCAAGCCCCGACAGTTACGAAAAGCGCTATTTCGATCAGGGGAAGTCCAAGGATCAGGGCAATCAGCCACATCTCATCCGTTCTCTTTCCGGGTCAGGCGGTGGACTTGAGCCGTTCCGTCCTCTACATAAGGCAGGAGGTGGCAGGTTAACAACCCAAGAGCCACATGTTCCGAGGACTGAATGGGCAATTCCGTGATCCAACTTCTGGTTTTGGCCGGTGTGGCCATATTCTTGATATTCAAGCTGCGCTCTGTCCTGGGCACGCGCGATGGCTTCGAGAAACCCCCGTTCCCGCTGGAAGACGCGCGTGCGCGTCCGGCAAAACGCGAGTTCGAAGTGATTCAGGGCGGTCCGGACCGCGACATTGTCGATCACGTGGCCGATGGCAGCGCCGCAGCCAAATCACTTGCGGCGATGAAACTGGCAGAGCCCAGTTTCTCTGTCAGCGAGTTTCTGACCGGCGCCCGCGGAGCCTACGAGATGATCCTGATGGCCTTCGAAAAGGGCGATCTCGCCAGCATCCGTCCGTTTCTGTCGGATGATGTCTTTGCGACATTCACCGACGTTGTCGAGGCGCGGGAACGCGAGGGCCTGACCATCGAATCGCACTTTGTCGGACTGCGCGAACTGGCTCTGCAGAACGCCACCTTCGACCGCGACTCCAAAGAGGGAGAGATCACTGTTCGGTTTGTTGGTGAACTGACTTCGGTTGTTCGCAACAAGGCCGGAGAAGTGGTTGAAGGCAGCCCGACAGCGGCCAAGCGTCAGCGTGACCTGTGGACCTTTGCCCGCCCGATGGGGGTCGATGACCCGAACTGGCAGCTTGTCGCCACGGGCGAATGACAGGATCTTGATGCGCCCGGCGCCTTACATCCTTGCCGGGGTCCTGGGCGCCATGGCTGCAGCGGGTCAGGCCTCGTCCGACGTGCTTGGTTTCGATCAGCTTGAAGACCGGGCGCCGGACGGTCGCGCGGACAACTTCTATGGCACGGGCGCAGAGGCGGGTTGGGCTGCAGGGCAGATCAAGGACGGGGGCCGCATGGTTGTGCTGGTGCCGATCAAGCGCGCCTGTGCCATGCTTTCGGACCCCTGAGCCATGGCGCGCCGACGGCACCTGAGACCCGAGGAAGAAGACCTTTGGCAGGCCGTGGCCCGTACTGCACAGCCGATGCATTCCAAACAGGGACAAGATCAGCGTCGGGGCGGTGTTGACCTGCCGCCATCCCTGTCAAAGGAGAAGGCCCCGCCAGCCCCGCCATCCCTGCAGCCGTTTCAGATCGGAGAGAAGGCCCGGACAGTGCTTGGACACGATCTTGTGCCAAACCTGTCGGCACGCCTGTCTGCGGCCCCGCTGCGCATGGACGCAAAGGCCTTTGCCCGGATGTAGCTGTCACCAGAAGCCCGCATCGACCTGCACGGCCTGACGCTTGCCGAAGCGCATCCGCAATTGATCGGATTTGTGCTCGGCGCGCAGGCTCAGGGATTGCGGCTTGTGCTTGTCATCACCGGAAAGGGGCGGCGGCCCACAGATGACGGCCCAGTTCCCCAGCGTCATGGCATCCTGCGGCACCAGGTGCCGCAGTGGCTGGCCCAGGCCCCGCTTGGACAGGCCGTGCTGCAAGTGGCCGAGGCGCATCTGCGCCATGGCGGCAGTGGCGCATTCTACGTTTACCTGCGGCGCCCCCGATAGGGGTCTATGGCCGTGTCAGCTCGTTGTTGATCGCCACCGCCGGCGACACGACAATCTCTGTCGCCTTTTGCGCGGTCAGAACCAGCCCCGGAAGCAGGCCCACCCGCCCGGCATTGTCATTGTCAAACGCGGCCTGGACGCTGCCGATGTTGTTCAGCAGCGTTATGAGTTCCGGCGAATCCCCGACCGTGAAATGACCCGATCCGGTGGAATAGGCCGCGATGTCGATCACCCGCACCTCCAGGTCAGACACCTGACTGACGTCGCTCATGTTTCCCAGGCGGTTCGGCTCTCCCGTGATGAAGGAAGACAGGCGAAGGGCCTTGTCCTTGTCGGACGCAAAGATCAGGAACGGCTGCGGCAGATTGCCGAAGGTCGAAGCCTGCGACTTGAACACCTCTACATCGATATCCGGGGAAAGAAGAACCACGCCGGCAAGATAGCGGCGCAGCTTGGCAGAGTTGCGGATATCCATCTGGCGCAAAGATTCGACCAGCAGCTGTGCGCCCATCGAATGGCCGACAACGATAATCTCTTGCGCGCCGGCGGCCACAACCTCGTTGAACAGCTTTTCAAGACCGTCGCGGGCATAAAGCGAAGAATCCCTGTCGTGGACGTACCCAAGGGCCTGGCCCGCAGACGGCCAGGAATAATGAACCGTCACGCGTGGCAGATCAAGGTCGTGGGACAGTTGCGCAATCCGGTACAGCCCTTCGGCGAAGGTATTGTTGAACCCGTGCACGAAAATAAGGGCCCGCCGCTTTGGCCCCTGTTCGTCGTGCATCGCCTTGTAGAGGTCCTGGCGAAAGTCAGCCTCCAAGGGGTAGATCACGTCATCAGCCGTCAGGAATTCTGTATACGGGTCCGGTGCGCGGCCCTTCCTGGGCCATTTGATTTCGCCGGGCGCGCGGTTTGGGGGTACGGAGATGTCGTATCTCGCCAGCGACAGCACCGGCGACCGTTTTGACCCGAACGAACCTGTTGCCGGATCAAGGGCGCGGGTCGTGCCGACAAAGATCGGCTCGATCGTTCCCACATTGCGTGCCACCGGGTCAACAGTGACGGTGCCACGCTGCCCGCAGGCGGCAAGGGTGCACAGAACTACCATCAGAACGACCTGCCGCATCATCTTGCGTTTCCCTTTCGCCGAAGCCCGAGCCATCACTTCGGCAAGACCATGATCGTCTGGGAAAGCGCTCGTCAAGCCCGTCGCACTGTTACAGAACGTATCGGCTGAGATCGGCAGAGCGTGACAGCGCACCCACGTTCTTTTCGACATAGGCCGCATCCACGACCACCGCATCGCCGGACCTGTCAGGCGCCGAAAAAGACAGCTCTTCAAAGACGCGTTCCAGCACCGTGTAAAGCCGCCGCGCCCCGATGTTTTCGACCGAGGCATTCACCTCTGCCGCGATATGGGCCAGGGCCGAAATCCCGTCCGGCGTGAAGGTCACCGTCACCGCTTCCGTGGCCATCAGCGCAGAATACTGGCGCGTCAGGGCGTTGTCCGTTTCGGTCAGGATCCGGACGAAATCCTCTTCGGTCAGGGGCTGCAATTCCACCCGGATCGGCAGGCGGCCCTGCAGTTCCGGCAGCAGATCAGACGGCTTGGCGATATGGAATGCCCCGCTGGCGATGAACAGGATGTGGTCGGTCTTCACCGGCCCATATTTTGTGGACACCGTGGTGCCTTCGATCAGCGGCAGCAGGTCGCGCTGCACGCCTTCCCGGCTGACATCGGCCCCCCGCGTGTCGGACCGGGCACAAACCTTATCGATCTCGTCGATGAAAACGATTCCGCTGTCCTGCACGGCGGCCAGAGCCGCCTTGGTGACGGTTTCATCATCCAGAAGCTTGTCGGCCTCTTCGCCCAGCAGCAGGTTGTAGCTTTCCGCCACTGTCAGGCGGCGGCGCACCTTGCGCCCGCCGAAGGCCTTGCCGAACAGGTCCTGCAAGCCTTGCATCTGCTGTTCCATGCCGGGCATCCCACCCATGGCCGGCAGGCTTGGCGACGGTTCGGCCAGATCCAGGTCGATCATCGTTGCATCCAGTTCGCCCCGCTTCAGCTTGCCGCGGAACATCTCGCGGGTCTGGTCGCGGGCGTCCTTGCCCGCCAGGGCTTCGATCACCCGGTCTTCTGCGGCGCTGTGGGCGCGGGCGCGCACCGCGTCGCGCATCTGGGTGCGGGTCTCGACAATGGCGGCATCCACCAGATCACGGATGATGCTGTCCACATCGCGGCCGACATAGCCCACTTCGGTGAACTTCGTCGCCTCGACCTTCAGGAAGGGGGCCTTTGCCAGCCTGGCCAGACGGCGGCTGATTTCGGTCTTGCCCACCCCGGTCGGGCCGATCATCAGGATGTTCTTCGGATAGACCTCGTCGCGCAGATCATCGCCCAGCTGCTTGCGCCGCCAGCGGTTGCGCATGGCCACCGCCACGGCGCGTTTGGCATCGTTCTGGCCGATGATGAAGCGGTCAAGCTCCGACACGATCTCGCGCGGGGTAAGGGTGGTCATGCTTTCTCCGCATAGGGGGGCAGCCGGCGCTTGCCGGGAAAATCGGGAAGCGCGCGCATCAGCGCAGATCGCAGCGGCACCCACCAGGTGCCAAGCACCGTTACCAGCGCCCCCAGCACGATCAGCATCATAGCCCAGCTTCTGAAATCGGTGCCGTTCCGGCCCTCGATGATCCAGCTGATCACAAGGGCGATATAAACAAGGGCTGCCGTCAGGAAGGAACGCCGGTCGATAATCAGGGCCAGCGCGGCAATCACCGCCAGCGCAGCCGCAAGCGAGACGATGCCTGCCGTACCGCCAACGTTGTACAGCGTCAGCGCCACCGTATTGACCAGCGCGGGCGCAGCAAGCACATGCAACCAGAACGCCGTCGCAGAATAGCGGCCCAACCGGTAGGGGTCGCGCGTGTCAAACCACATGGCGGCAAGAAAGGCCCCGATGCCGAAGCCAAGTGTGGCCAGCGCGAACTGCGGGCTTTGACGCAGATCGAACAGGCCGGACAGGCCGGACAGACCATTGCGGCCAGTGCCCGCAAATCCGGACAGCGACTCCAGCGACGCCGTCATCGAATAGACGGCGCCCAGCGCGAAGGCACCAAGAATGAAGGCCGCAAAGGGCAGCCGGAATTTCCTGTACCACGCGGCCATGCCCAGCGCTGCCAGCACGAAACTGGCGACAACAGGCAGCCGGGGAGTGGTGCCCGCATCATGCAGCAGCGTGACAGCAGACAGGTAAATCCCCGATCCGAAAGCCACGGCCAGAACCATAGAGGGCAGGTTCATCCGGCGCTTCAGCGTGAAATATCCGGCCCACCACCAGGCAATCGCGGCGCAGATCAGCGGCAGCGTGACCAGAACTGCATATCCGCCGACTGTGACCAGAAGGGCCGCAATGCCGGACATCAGAATGACAAGGCCGATGGACACGAAGATTTCCGAGAACCCCCGGAAAAACTCGAAAGGCTCGTCCTCGGCCGGCATGGCCAGCCGTTTCCCAGCGCGACTGTCTGCCAAAGCCGAAACAGAGACCGCCTGTGCTTCGGTGACGATCCCGGCGGCGACGGCGGCCCGAAGATCTTCGGGGGTGATCTGGCGGGCGGGATCAGCCACGGATCGTTTCCACCGTCAGGTTGCCGTTGGTGTAGACACAGATGTCTGCGGCTATCGCCATGGCGCGGCGGGCGATCTCTTCGGCAGGCATGTCCGAAATCATCAGGCCGCGCGCCGCCGCCAGCGCGAAATTCCCGCCCGAGCCGATGGCGGCCACGTCATTTTCCGGCTCCAGCACATCGCCTGCCCCGGTGATCACAAACAGATCGCGCCCATCGGTGACGATCAGCATCGCCTCAAGATTGCGCAGGTATTTGTCCATGCGCCAGTCCTTCGCCATCTCCACACAGCCGCGCGCCAGCTGGCCCGGCAAGCCTTCCAGCTTTTTCTCCAGCCGCTCCAGCAGGGTGAAGGCATCGGCGGTCGATCCGGCGAAGCCGGCCACAATATCGCGCCCGCCCGGAGAAAGGCGGCGCACCTTGCGCGCCGTGCCCTTGATTACCGTCTGGCCAAGGCTGACCTGACCATCGCCCGCGACCACGACCATGCCGCCCCGCCTTACCGCAAGGATGGTCGTGCCGTGCCAGCCGGGATAGCTTTGGTCCGCCATTGCGCCCCCTCCGTTACGCCGCGCGGCCCGCGCACACAGACCACTGCCCGCGCCGCAAGCGGTGCGCCGTGCTCAGATCGCCGAGTTGATCCAGTTTGCAAGCGCTGCCTTGGGCGCTGCGCCGACCTTGTTCGACACAACCTGCCCATCCTTGAACAGGAACAGCGCCGGAATCCCGCGCACGCCAAGCTGGGCCGGGCTGTCGGGGTTCTCGTCGACATTTACCTTAACGATCTTGACCTTGTCGCCGTATTCGGCAGAAAGCTCTTCCAGCGCGGGTCCGATCTGGCGGCAGGGGCCGCACCATTCGGCCCAGAAATCGACAACCACCGGCACCGCAGACTGGCGGACTTCGGCATCAAAGGTGGCGTCGGTGACATGCGTGGTTGCCATGGTGATCTCCAATAAATCTGTTGGCATGAACCTATGGACGGGGTCACCCGCCGTCAAGGGAAGCCGGCCTGCTGCAAAGCCGCCATGACCAGCGCGCGGGGCAGCGGCATAAGCCGGGCGGTGGCCGTCCACAGGATGGCTACCTCGACCTTGCGGTCCGGATAGATCTGCGTCAGCAGGGCTGCATAGGCCCCCATCTGCCGCAGAATCCCCTCGGGGACGGCTTCGGGACTTTGGGGGACCAGCCGGTTTGACTTGTAGTCAACGGCAAGTACCCTGTCAGATCCGACAAGAAGCCGGTCGATTGTTCCCAGTGCCCGCTGGCTGCCCAGCTTTCCGGTGATCGTGACCTCTGCCAAGGCATCGGGCGCAAACAGCTCGGACAGGGCCGGATCGGCAAGAACTGCAGCGGCTTCTGAAAGCACCTGCGCAAGATAACCCGGGTCCCCCGCCACCAGCGCACCGGCGACCGCTGGCCAATCCGCCTCGGGGAAGTCAGGCAAATGTTCCAGCAGAAGATGCAGGTCCGTGCCGCGCTGTTTCGCCAGCGCTTCAAGCGCAGGGTCCGCCTCTCCGGGCATGACTTTTGCGCCGCCAAGATCGGATGGCGACAGTGGCGGCAGGGGCTGGTCTGCGGCGGGGGCCGGGCGAAGGGCCCAATCAGGAATTGTCCCCTGTCCCGCGGCAGGAACAGGGGGCACCAGCACGGGTTCCGGCCAGATGCCATGGCTGTAGCGCAGCGTTCCGTGTGTCAGGGTCATTGCCCCGGCCGCCTCCATCCCGGCGCGGACGATGTTATGCCAGCAGGCCCGGTCTTTCGTGTCACCGGCCCCGGCCACGATCAGCCAGGATTGCGCACGGGTCATTGCCACATACAGCAGCCGCAGGCTTTCCGCCGCTGCCTTCTCGCGCCGGGCGGCCATTGCCTGGGCCAGCAGGGCCGGGCTTTCCTCGGTCGCGGTGCGCCAGGTCACCGCCCCCCCGGGCAGCGGCAAAAGCTCGGGGCCTGGCTTCGCCTTGCGGTCCTGCGTTTCGGGCAGGAACACGATGGGCGCTTCCAGCCCCTTGGCACCATGCACCGTCATCACCCGGATACGATCCCCGGCAGAGTCCATCTGGCGCTTTACATCCACATCGTCTGACTGCAGCCAGCCCAGAAAACCGGTCAGGCTTGGCACCTCGCTGCGCTCAAAGGCCAGGGCCTGCGTCAGCAGTTCGTCGATCCCGTCTTCCGCCTCGTCCCCCAGCCGGGCCAGCAGGCGGCGTCTGCCATCATGCCGTGTCAGGGCGCGTTCGATCAGATCGAAAGGCCGCAGAAAATCGGCCTGATCGCGCAGGTCATGCAGGATCGACAGGGTTTGCGGATGCTCTGCGTCCCGGTCGCGCAGCGCAGACCACAGATAGCCGCT
>Ga0209087_1002302_pt1 | contig 10814 bp, 6 predicted proteins | sample S_130805_EF_Meta_FD_187321 | JGI IMG/M metagenome (GOLD analysis project Ga0209087, IMG submission 187321) | Freshwater microbial communities from Lake Simoncouche, Canada to study carbon cycling - S_130805_EF_MetaG (SPAdes) (version 2) | ecosystem: Environmental > Aquatic > Freshwater > Lake ...
CGAAACTACCTCTTTGGAGATTCGCGGATGGATTGGAGTGAGTACGATCGAGCCGCCCTCGTGGTAACTTATCGTGACCTCATCCCCGACCTTGAGATGGGCCAACTCCATCAGGGCTGAATCAAAAATGATGCCCTGCGAATTTCCAATTTTCGTAATCGCCTTGATCATTCTGTAATACTATGTTTTACAGCTTATTTGTCAAAGCTGTTCCACCCTCTTTTGGGAGCAGCTCCTTAGTTTTTCCCAGCTGCTGTCGAGATCTGTTCGATTTTAGGAGCCGCGTAGGAGTAGTTTTCCGCCTTCTTCATCCAGGTCCAACCTGCGATTCCCAAAAACAGGGCAATCAGAAGAAAGAATATCGCCCGTACTTCAAGCAGCCTTCCACTTGGGACTCCTGAGCCCTTGTGTCTGGCCGACCTCGACCCGATTAAAAATTTAACGAATTCCATATTTTAACTTTGGTGGCCTCCAGACCATCTCTCAACCCCTTTATTGTGATTTTTTTGTGACAATTTAACGTGGGTAGGGCTTGAGGAATTCATTGGTTAAAGGTTGTTTGGTTTATAAAGAGGGAGTCCTCGGGTTAGTGCTTCACGAACTTTGGCTTCTTCGACTGGGTTTCCGCCACCTTTAAGAAACTCCTCCCATTTTTCAGGTTTTGCCAACGGCCATTCATCGATCGGGATTGAGAGTCCGTTTTTTTGTCCTGCGCTGGACCAGTCCCAGGTGAATGGAGATTCCGTCAGCCCAGCTCGGACTGGGTTGCGCTCGATATACCGGGCCACGATCCAGAAAACCTGGTTGGGTTTGACTCGGTGGCAGCGATAGCGGCTCTGATAAACCGCTCCTTTGCCAATACTGTCCGCTCTCTTTCTCCAGCGGATTGCGTGAGTGGCGCCGAGCCACTGCATTGCTTTGGTAAAAGTCGGCCCAGATCGAGAACTTGCCAGCATATGCCAATGGTTTGGCATCACGCAAAAGGCGTGAATTTTGAGTGGGTATAGTTCAATAGTTTCGCGGAGGGTCTTTACCCATAGATCAAAATCTGCAGGAGCCTGAAATAACACCCTTCTTTCCGTTGCCCGATTACAAACGTGATAGAACGCCCCTGGGACAATGCACCGTCGCTTTCTCGCCATATTAGATTAGACTCCAAAATCCAGCAAAGGATTCGCCCTTGCAAAACTTTTCGCGTCTGCCAAAAAACCACCTCGCAAACACCTGCGCACCAATGAATTATATGGGGTCAGAGGTCTTGCAAATCGTTGATTTGCAATAATTTATAAGGCTGTTTTTGAATTGTGGGGTCAGAGGTCAATGTTAAAAAGTAAGCATGTAAGACCATGATCTGCAATGGTTTATGTGGGGTCAGAGGTCGTGTAATTCGTTGAAAGCCAGATGCTTGGAAGGGTGTTTTTAGATTTGGGGGTCAGAGGTGGTGGTAGGTCCCCATTATTGTAAACTTTTTGTGTCAATTTAAAGGCATTGAAGCGGCAACACCTATGCGGAAGGTGTTTTCGACTCTCCCTTTACCTTTGGCTTCTTGTTCTGTTTCTCAGGTGGTTTGACAGTATTGGTTTTTGTATCCCCCGTCTTAACATATCCAGGAGGAAGAGGGGCCTCTCCCCCCTCGCCACGGGCGATCGAATCCATCACCGCCACAACTTCCGGTTCAGGGGACACCCCAGCGCGACTCATTGCCATAAGAAGCATCACCACATTCATCTGTCGGGCCCTAGGATGAGGGTGCCCCTTCGCCCGTTCGATTGCCTTCAGCCAATAGACCTTTGCCTTTTCCCTGTCCCCAATTTTCTCATAACCTTCCGCGACCGCCATCAAAGCATGGGGCTGAAAGTAAAATCCGATTAGTTCAGGCTTAACCGAAGCTAATTCAAGACAGCTGATCGCCTCTGCCTTGTCCCCGATCGCCCATAAGGCAACCGCTGCATTCTTCAACCCAATAGCATAATCCTCCGTTCTAGGATCCAATGCCTTCGCCAAATCCCGTGAATTGTAAGCAGCAATCGAGGCTTCCCCTAGCAATCCCCCGTTTTGTGCGGCAATTGCCAATTGGGACCAGCAATCGACCGCATTCACTGGATCCGCTTTCGTAACCAGATTCTCAGCCAAATGAAAAACTTTCACCTTCTGACTTCTGGGAGCCTCTTGTTTGGCCAGCGTAGATATTAGGGCATGAACAGTCAGGGGAATAACATCCTGACGAATCAGCTCCTTATCCGGGATCTTTAAATCAGGGTTTTTGGCTAGATTTGCCGCCAAAATAAGCCCTTCCGCATATACCTTCTGACCCGCATCAAGAATCCCCTTACTTCGCTTGGTTGATGCTGGCTCCATTCCCAATCTTGCTTCAGCACCCGCCAAATAAGCTTCCCTCATCGCTCTCTCCATATCGGAGACAATCCATCCATCTGAATCAGCCATCGTGATCAACCTTTTAGTCTCAATAGGATGACTGCTGTTGGCCGCGTCCCAAGCTAGCATTCCCAACGCCAGACCACGTTGTGCTCCGCCTATCGAATTAACACTCTGGATCACCCAATCGTAGTCGTTGAACTCAGCAGCCTGGCGAACAAGGCGGATCTCCTGGCTGTACTTGGCCTCATCATCACCAGTAACGAGTTGAACCTTATCCCAAGCCATCGATAAAGCTGGGGGTATCACCCCTTTCTTGCCTGCCGGAGAACAGCTGAAACAAACAAACGACAAAATCGATACCGTACAAATATTAATGTTGATCTGGATTTTATTCATTTGAATTTTCGTGAAAATAAAGCGGGCCGGTCATTAGACCGGCCCGCTTCAACCATCTTTTCTCTGAACTTAAATTAGAGAGGGGTTACTCGTGTGAAGGTCATCTGATTCGCACGACCCAAGTCCCTCGTGATTGTGGCCCCTGCACCATCCACTGTCTCAACGGAGGTGTAGGTCTTGTTATCGCTCGAGGTCTCAATCGAGTACTTCTGACCAGATGCCCCTGTGAAGGAGACAACAACGGTTCCGGTTGCACCTCTGGAGGTGGTAACCTCAGGAACTTCAACTGAGTTAGCCGCATACACTCCAAGGCGATCCGCCAAGGTCCACTTTTTCAACCAGTTGAACTTGTAGAAAGCACCGCGGAATGTGTTAGCCGTAAAGAAGTCCCCACGATTAACCGTCGTGCTAGCCTGTAATCCTGATGTCGCACCTGCATCAACCACCGCAGAGCTGCGAGGATTCGTACCGTTCGACAGCTCAGAAGCTCCGCTAGCCAAAACAGGGTTCACACCAGCCAACCGGCCGTTTGTACCCGTGCTGGTTACAACATCAGTGTCAACAAACAAGTTGGAAAGTGCTGGAACGGTAACTTTGGCTACCGCAACTGAGTTGTTGATCGTTGATCCACCCGAGGATGTACGACCACTCGTGACTGGGAACATTGCCTCGCCGGTCGTTATGTAGTTCGCGGTAGTAGGGGATGAAGACTTGCCACCACCACACTTCGACCATGTGTCGAAGGCGATTACACCCTGCGGTTCACCGGCAACTTGAGGCACTTGAGGCGCCACAACAATTCGGCGAGCAGCAGCACCGTTGCCGTCATCAATGATCGCAGTCGTGGCTTGATCCTGCATCGCGCCCGAAGGAGCTTCAACATAAACGGAGTTGAAGATTTTTCCACCCGTATTGTCTTTGAAATTCGGGCCAGAACGATCTGATGGGAATGTTCCGTTAACATTATAGCCTACACCGATCCAAGTGCCGTTGAAGTAGGTGAACTCGGTTCCAGGATAGGTGCTATTCTTGATGTAGTTAGGATCTTCATTCCCGTCATTTTCACCAAGATTATCCCCGATGTTAGCGGTCGGGCGCAAAGTGTTTCCATTGGATGACCTGGTATTGTTTTGGAGGGCAAACAGGAACTGGCCTTTGCCACGGTATCCCATGTCGGTATCGTAAGTGTCGTCACCGCCGAAGATACCCGCACAATACTTTAGATTATTATTTCCGCCGAACATTTCATAATCATCGTCAGCGTTGTTGAACACTTCAACGAACTCGGTGACTGTCCCGCTGCCTGCACCACCGTAGGTAACACCATTGATCTCGTTGTTAGGCGAGAGAACGTAGCCACCGAAGGAGAAGCGGCAGAACCTAATACAGCCGCTGTTATCAGCAGAGTTGGAACCACCATAGACTCCACCACTGTAGGTTGTCCAGGCAGCACCGTCAGAGTCCACTGTCGGAGCAGAGGACAAGCCATAGGCTGGACCGTCGATCGCTTGGAAGCCTTCGATGAAGTTAGCACCGATACCACCTTTTAAGGGGATGGCCGAAGGATCGGAAACAGCAGAAGCAATTGAGCAAGTAGCGGTCGCTTGAGTTGTCGCATTTCCACCAGTTATTGTAAGAGTGGGAGCAACGCTCAGCGCACCATAATAAGCCGGTGCCTTCACGATTACCCCGTAAAGGTAAGTAGCCGCTAAGCGCATCTTGAAGGATGGCAATACTGTGCAAGTTGTGCCGCCGACAGCCGCACCAGGGGCGGTTGTTGAAGCAGTTAGATAACCGGCAGAATGAGTATATTTGAATGCAATTTGCGCACCGCTGTAGCCGTTAACAGTCAAGAATGGGTCTGCATCCTTTTTGGTTGGTACGTTATATTGTATTCCAGCAGTCGTGACGGGAACTGAGGTGATTTCCCAGAAATCATCACCGCCGGTGGCTGTAGCGTCCGCACCACTCGTACCAGCACCTTCAAATGTCGTGTTCGAGCCATTGTTGTAACTTACAACAGGCGTCCCGAGAACAGTCTTCGTTGCTGTTCTAGATCCGTCAGCAGGAGTCGCTGAGAAGGCTGGCTTAGTGCCAGTGAATTTTCCACCATTAACCAAATAGGTTGAAGCTACACCAACGGGGTTAAAAAGTGCTTCGATGTTAAATCCAGAGCTTCCAGACGAGTAAGAATTGGAAAAACCAAACGTTGGGTTCTCAGTGTAGCCAGCACCAGTCGTGACGATTGCGACCTGAAGATTTCCACCCGATCCTGTACCACCACCGAAGCCGACGGGGGCACGACCCAGAATGGTCAGACCACCCCACTGGGCGTCGACGTCATGCGCCGTGAAGGAGCTGTTGTAGGCTGCTGTGCTGTAACGTGCGGCATCCGCAGCACGGGCCGCGGCATCTTTCGCAACACCATTCAAAGTGGAAGGAATGGTGAGCAAACCTCCCGGAACAAAGGGGTCACCCCAAGAGGTGAAATAAATGGGGGAATCGGATGTTCCCTGAGCAACGATCTTGGCTCCGCGGCAGATGATGAGTGAACCCGGATCTGCTGGATCAAGAGTGCTGGTACCTCCGCTTGTAACGGTCTCACCACGAATGATAGCTCCAGCTTCGATCGTCAAAACCGCAGGGGCCTCAACGAAAGTTAGATTGTTCAAAACATAGATGGTATCGGCTTTCCAGCGCTGATCAGTCGTGATCACGGTGATACGACCCGCAAGTGTGCCGGATGATTTGGTCACATTGCCATCGATATCATTTACATTTTGAAAGTTATAGCCGTCTCTCACATAAGAGGGCATGGCTGCTTTGGCAGAACCAACAGCCAAAACGGAGGCGAGGATGATTTTGATCAGATTGTTTTTCATAGATTTGTTGTCCTTGTTAGGTGGTGTGTTTGTTTATCTTTCTAAATTTAGGCTTTTTTCCTGCGAAGGCGAAGGGCAGCAAGGGCCGTTCCGCCAAGAACCAAGAGTGAAATCGAAGAGGGTTCGGGTACTGCTGTACCGGCAATACGACCCGTGTTGAGAGAATCACTCGGTGTGCCCAACTGGGAACCCAAGAGAAGACTTCCGCCGTTCGTTGAGATTTCGATATCGACGTTGTTCAACGGACCATCCGCATTATCACCTGTTCCAAAATTTGCAGCTGCCTTGAAGAGAATCATGGTGGCACCGTACCAGTCGGACGCTCCGCCCCCAGCAATGTTGCCGAGAAGATAAAGATTCTGACCGGCAAACTGTGATGCATTGTCCGGGGTACGACCTTGGAGACCTTGCTCATCGGTGTAGCCGATGGCCGTTCCAACATTGATGAGCGTGGAGAAGCCATCTGCAGTCAGCCCAGGGATACGTCCGTTTGTGATGCCCAAATTAACAAGGGGACGAAATGAATTGAAGAGAGTTTCCATGTCGTTTGCGACCAAGTTCTGTACTTGGCCGGAAGTGAGCAAGGAACCACCATTTGTTCCGAAGTTTCCAAGCCAGAGGCTTGCTCCGGTAACATTATCACCGAAGAGGGCATACTCCTGATAGAAGTTGCCGGTCATATTTGCTGCCTTGGCATCCACGAGGGAGAATGTCAGGGCAATTGCCGATGCGATGGCCAGTATTTGTTTATTCATTTTATATATTCCTTTCGGTTTTCTTTTGATTCGTCTTGGTTAAATTTTGCACGCTTTCGCTGTCCGCCTCATCCAAGGCAGAGCAAGAAGAGCAGCAACCAACAACAGCTTTGTGGAAGAAGGCTCGGGAATCAAAGCGACGGCACTCGCTGTCACAACCCCAAGGTTTCCGACAGCAACAAAGTTATTGAATCCATTACCTAAACCCATTTCATTTGAGAATGAGGAATTATCACCGCCGAAGTCGGCAGGATCCCTAGGCAGATCAAAGCGCAATAGTGGGTTTGTGTTCACATAGGTGAATACCCCAAAATTCTGACTGATCCCAGCCGCTGATCCTGCGATGGCGGCTTGAACATTCGCAACTGTATCATTAATGAGGATAGCATACGCATACATGCCGTTTGCGGTACCAGCCGTGCCCGATACATCGTAAACCTGATCCTCACCCGTAAGCGTAGCTGTCTCAAACGCCTTAAACCATTTGGTCGTGTCTCTCAGTGTCGACAGAATGTTGCCTTGGGTAATTGTTGTTGGGTCGAACGAAGAGTAGAAACTACCGAAGCCGAAATAACTGCCAGGGCTTAGTTCAGCGGTGAAGGTACTGCTAGTGAATAGATTTGAAATCTGATCAAACCCATATCCCACAGTCGCCGCCTTCGCATCTGACATCGTGGTAAAGCCAATCAGGCCTACCACGAGAAGTGCTTTGCGCATTGATTTCATCATTACATTTCCGCACTTGATATTTTGTTTCATATTTTAGCTCCTTGGGTTCCTGACTGTGAGATTTATTTCGTGATATATTGCGGACGGAATACGACGTCGTGGACATCCCCTGCACGCTTCACGAGGACGGCCCCACCAGCAGCAAGCGACTTCGTTGTGTCAACGCTGGTACCCGTCCTGTTCAAGGAAGGCTTAAATCCAGTGTACGCAACGCCTGAGGGAGAGGTAGCACCCGTCCCACTACGAGCAAAGTAGTTCACAAAAGCGCCATTTTCCAAAAACCGGAGCTCATCCGAGCTGGAAGCGGTAGAGCCTTTTGCCAAGCTAGACGCCAAATCAGAATCAGCCAGGGTTGTGGCGACTGGGAAGGGATTGGCAACAATCGTTGCCTGATTGATCAAGCTGATCCGCGAGCGGGTTCCGCGATATTCGCCAGACATGGAAATCGTTTTAGTCGTCACAGGATTAAGAAGAACGCCTGTTCCGAGGGATACGCGAACATTCGCCCGATCCGAGCCAGTCCGAGCGGTTGTCAGCCTCCAGCCAGTTCCTGCACGGTAGAAGAATTTCTTCCACGCACCTGTGCTATCCATAACCGAGACGACGTCCGCGCTACCTGCCGTACTGCCGCTGGTTAAACCAGATTGCGTGAGAGCGCTCGCGGAGTCAGCGTTTCCAAACAACGACGCTAGCGTATGGTCCTTGCGGAGAGTGAAGGTCGTTCCCACGGTCAGGGCGGGAAGACCGCCGTTCACTGTGATCTGGTTGACGCCAAATGCTGTGACAATCTTGATTAGGCCAGTGCTTGGGCCACTGGTGATTTCAACAACGTAGTGGTTATCGGTGAGAGGCGTTACTCCGGAACCGTCCTCGGCGCCAGTCTCAACGGCTAACCCATTGAACATATTCGATGAACTCGCGCTGTTCGCCGTGGTAAAAGAGGTGGCCGCTGCTGCGACGTCTCCAGCGAGCCAACCCTTCTGCACGGGAGGGCGGGCCAAGCTTGCTCCGACGAAAAGAGGTTGAGCAGCGGTTACGCTGATTGGGAGGCTAAGATAAGAAGTGCCAACGCCGACATCGGCAGCCTGCAAGGGCAGCACGAGAGCGGACACGGTTAAGGCGAGTGCGAGGTTGCGGATTTTCATGAGTTTGTTTTCTCCTAGGTTTGTTTCTGTTGCGGTTAAAATCTGTTTCGACATATGGAAACCTTACGAACGTTTTCTTTTTTTTCTAGGAGTTTATTGTTACAATTGTGTGACAGACTTCCGCTAACCTCATGAAGATTGCGTTGCTATGCAATGATTTGCGGAATTTAAGATTAATTCGCCATGGGATTGTCATAATTCAAATAGGTTAAGGGAAGTGCGATTCCGTTTTTTGCATGAATCGCAGTCGAGTTGATCGCGTTGTTCAAAAAGAGTAGAAATAAAAATGCAATTTAAAGGAGCAATGGGCGAACCGACTCAACCTAAAGGGCAAAGCAAGCCTGCCAACTCAACTACTTTCGCATACTATTTGTGACGATTTCATGACAAAAATGCCTTTCCCTTGAAAAGCCGCATTTCCAGTTCAAGTATATATTCATGTCCTTTGGGTTCTTTTTAAGACGGTGTCTATCTTCCCTAAATCCTGCCTCGGGTACGGTTTCCAGGGGGAAGAAGGACTCCCTCCCTATGGACGCAAAATCGGTTCTTTCTTCCTTGCTTCATTTTGCCCCTGTAATTGGCGCAGCACTCATCCTCCTTCTTCCATCAATTGGATCGTCCGCCACTGTGGCAGTGATTGGGGTGAGCGAAATTCGAACCTCGACGGGTACAACCCTGAACGATGGCTCTCTGGTATGGGTCGGCACCTTTGGAGCGAAGACCGACGCCACGATTCAAGGCTATTTTAATGGGTCAAACACTCTAACGAACCTCCAAAGTAATTTTTCTACCTTCGCAACTGGCCAAATCAACAGCAGTTTTGATTTTAATTTCGGAAACTCCGCACCCGAGGAAGCCATTTTAGACTACACCACGCGGGCCGGATCCCAGGCAACTTTCGGAAATCAAAACATCTATGTCCTTGTTTTCAATGCCGCGACGGCAGGCACATCGGATCAAGTCGCCCTGTTTCGCTCTTTCAATGCGGGTGGCGGGACTTACAAAACGTTCTCCAACGACAATACTTTAAGTTCCGATCTGGAGCTTAGCACTGGCTCATTGGGAGCCGAAATTCTCTTTGGAACCACCTATTCTACCAGTGGGGACGGCCAATTTCGGATGGGGTCTTTGACTCAAGCTGCTGGTATCACCAGCTCTTTAACTTCAGAAGCAACCCGTCTCAGCCCCTTTACCTACCAGATCACTGCCAATAATGGCCCAACGAGCTTTCAAGCGACCTACAACGGGGGAGCCCTTCCTACGGGACTTACTCTGAACTCCGCTACAGGAGTGATCAGTGGCACCCCAACGGCAGCGGCGGGCGCTTACAATATTCAACTAACCTCAATCGGACCTTTAGGGAGTAGTGCACCCGCCACGCTAGTTCTTACAGTGAAAAACCCAGCCCTAAGCGATCCCGTTATTACCAGCAGTACGGCCAGTCAATCCACGGTGGCGGGTATCGCCTACGCCGGGTACACAATCACGGCCAGCAACTCCCCTAACTCCTATTCTACATCCACCTTACCGGCCGGCTTAAATCTCGACCCCACCACAGGGGTGATTTCCGGAACTCCCACCGAAATTGGAACTTTCTCTATAACCATCCGCGCGACCAATGGATCTGGAACGGGGTCTTCCTCTTTCTCTCTCACCGTGACAGCCCCCACGGTTTCTTTTGCCAACAAAACCTTTACTGTAAATTCTGCAGGCACAACCACGGCTCCGACTGTTTCAGCAGGATTCACGCCGACTTATGCCATACAAACAGGCACTCTGCCCGTGGGACTGAGCCTTGATTCATCCACGGGAATTATCTCTGGCACACCAACCGTTTATGGGACGACAACACTAACGATTCGGGCAATCGGAGGCGGAGTCACTGTTGACTCTGCTCCAATTACTCTCACCATAAATACCACACCACCCACGCTGAACAGTGGCACCAGTGTCGCGGGATATGTGGGCACCGAAATCACTTACAATTTAACCACCACTTCCAGTCCAAGTGTGGCTCCTGTAGACTCCTATTCCATTGTGAGTTCCAGCGACTCCTCCGTCGTTCCTCTGAGTGCTTTGAACCAAACCACCGGGGTACTTACGTTTACACCATCACGATCCGGCGTTTATACGGCGCAGTTTCGTGCCAACAACGGAATCAGCGCAGGGACCTTTGGCGGTGGACTCAGCCCGATCCTCACGGTCACGTTTACGATCGATGTCAATCCACCGACTTTCGTGGATCAAAACGACGCCTCTAAGTATGTAACCGTCGGAGGCAGGGATTATGTCTCCATAGCGGTGTACGGCACAAAAACGTTTGAATTCAATCACCAGGGTGCCAGCACAGGATTCTTCTCTGCCGTTCCGGGCCTCGCTTGGCCAAACCCAATATCTCGAACAGGCTCAGGGCTAACCGAAAAAATCACTTTTCGCCCCACCCAAGCAGGGACATACGGAATTCGGAAGAACATCTCCAACATAGGCCGGACTGGGGCTCAAACTGAAATTCGCGACATTGTCATCAC
>Ga0209087_1002304_pt1 | contig 10800 bp, 10 predicted proteins | sample S_130805_EF_Meta_FD_187321 | JGI IMG/M metagenome (GOLD analysis project Ga0209087, IMG submission 187321) | Freshwater microbial communities from Lake Simoncouche, Canada to study carbon cycling - S_130805_EF_MetaG (SPAdes) (version 2) | ecosystem: Environmental > Aquatic > Freshwater > Lake ...
GGCAAGGCCGTCATTCACGCCTGCATGACCGTATTCACTATCAACTTGATGGCGCTCAATGGCGCATTACTCGCTTGGCGCCTTAGAATCTAGCGAAACTCTGGCGCAATTAGAGATTGAAACTTTGCTCGGAATTTCGCTAATTTAGGAGCAACGACTGCCATGCAGTAGCCCTGTCCTGGATGCTGGCGAAAATAATTTTGGTGGTATTCCTCAGCCGGATAAATAACGGGTGCCACATCAATTTGTGTCACTACCGGATTGGAATACATTTTCGCACTCTCTAGCTCTTTCACTACTTCATGAGCAGTTGTGCTTTGGGTTTCGCTATGAGTAAAAATCACTGAACGGTATTGAGTCCCACGGTCGTTACCCTGGTAATTCAAGGTGGTTGGATCATGGATAACAAAGAAGATTTCCAATAAATCACGATAAGACACTGCCGCTGGATCAAAGTAAACGTCGACAATTTCAGCATGTCCGGTTTGGCCAGAGCAAATAGAGTCATAGTCCGGATTTGGCATCGCCCCTCCCGCATATCCTGAGACCACGGCACTCACGCCGGAGATTTGCTGATAAACAGCCTCCAGACACCAGAAACAGCCACCGCCCAAAGTGGCGCGCTCAAGATTTGGATGATTTTTGAGAATAGTTTCGTTCATGGCTTTATCCTAATGCCTTATTCAATCGTTTGCTTGCTCTACATAAAACCCCATGTCGATAAACCGCTTCACACTCCAATTAGACGAAATCAAGGCAGCTTATGCCTCAGAACCCAACCCAACACCTCAGGTCCGCCTTGAGCGGATAGGCCGTATTGAGCGGATGATTGCCGCCAATGAAGAAAAGATCTGCAAAGTATTGACTGCGGATTTTGGCAATCGCCACCCCATTGAGAGTCGTCTAATTGAGTTTCAGATGATTTATCAGGCTTGCAAACATGTCCGCGAGCACCTCAAAGAGTGGATGAAGCCTCAGCTTGTAGCAACACCAGGATTTTTAGGCTCATCTCAAGCTTGGACTCAAATGCAATCCATGGGAGTTGTGGGCATTATGAGCCCCTGGAATTACCCAGTACAACTCGCCCTTGTTCCAGCCATTGCAGCCTTTGCAGCGGGTAACCGTGTTTGGCTCAAGCCCTCTGAGAGAAGTTCACGCACCTCTGGATTCTTGGCGGCCTTGATTCAAGAATATTTTCACCCGAGCGAATTTTGCGTTAGCGTTGGTGGCACTGAAGTTGCAGAATCCTTTGCAGCATTGCCATTTGATCACCTCTTTTTTACTGGCTCAGGAGATATTGGTAAGAAGGTCATGCGCGCGGCTGCAGATCATCTGACTCCAATTACATTAGAGCTTGGTGGTAAATCACCAGCGATTGTTGATCCTTCAGCCAATCTTAAAGAGGCTGCTGCTAGCATTGCTTACGGCAAGCTAGTGAACGGTGGCCAGACTTGTATTGCACCTGACTATGTAATGATTCACGCAAGCGATTACGATGCATTTGTTCAAGAGTTGCAGAATGCAGCCCAAAAACAATTCTCCAACCCAGCAGAATTCACTAGCGCCATCGACGAACATCAACTGGCACGTTGGCATCATCTTGTTCAAGATGCTGTGGATCGTGGCGCACAAGTTATCCCACTCATTTCCTCTGCTGACAATGTTGATTTGCCATTCACTCCGGTAGCTCTTCGCAATGCTCCCGAAGATTCACTCATCATGCAAGAAGAGGTATTTGGCCCTATTTTGCCAATTGTGACAATCAACGATATCGATTCCACTATTCGCTATATCAATAATCGTCCAATGCCATTAGCTCTATATTGGTTCGGCAAGAATAAAGAAGTAATGAAGCGCATTCTGAATGAAACTCGCTCTGGCGGTGTAACGATCAATGACACTTTGCTACATGCAGCCGTGGAAGATTTGCCATTTGGCGGCATCGGCGCAAGCGGTATGGGCGCCTATCATGGCAAAGCGGGTTTTGAGGCATTTAGCCATCGCAAATCTGTTTTAGAGGTTCGAGGTTTCCTTGGTCTTCATTTTTTACGCGGCACTCAATTGGCAAGACCACCCTACGGTAAAGGTGTTGAGCGCCTATTGCGATGGCTTAAATAATGATCAAGCGAAATTCATCAATAGAGTAGTAGCTTGCCAGCAAAGCCAATTAGCAGAGTCCCCACTAGAAACCAAAGAGCTGCGGCGTAATGAGGGTGCCGATTAAAGAAGCTGAGAAAAAACTGGCCAGCAAAAATTAGGCTAATCAAGTAGGTCATGCTCACTATTTGCAATACCAGGGCTAGGTATAAAAAGGTATGCACTGGATACGCATACTCTGCTTGAATAAACTGCGTAAAGAATGAGATGAAGAAAAAGATTGCCTTAGGATTGGTTAAGGATAAAGTCAGCGCTGCTATTGTTGGATGAAGAGTGTTGAAGTACTGAGGTCGACTATCTCCTAATACCAATTCTTGAGTGCCATGCCAACGTGCAAGGCCACCTCGAATAAAGCCAAACCCCATCCACGCTAAATAAGCAGCCCCAAGCATACGCAAGAAGTTGAATGTGGTTGGCGATGAGTTGAGTAAAGTTGCAGCACCTAAAGCGATACCCATCATTAAGATAGCGTCACCAATAAAGATGCCTAAAGTTGCCCACGCACCAGCACGCCATCCCTTAAGCGAAGCAATCGCCAAGACATATAAGGAATTTGGGCCAGGAAATAAGATCGTAAAAATGACGCCCGCCAAGTATGCGGGGAAATCAACGATGCCTACACTTGAGGGCGAAATAAACCAATTCATCACCTGATCATAATTAAATTCGGGAATACCCTTGTAATACGCTTCTTAAAATGCCATAATAAGAGGCTTTTTAAAAGCAATTTGATTCATCGCCCCCCAGCTATATTTCAGCGTATCGTTTAGAAGTCATAAACACCGAATTTACAAAACGCGCTGCCGCCTGTCTGATGGTCGATGCCTTTGACCATCACACTCAATAAAAAACAGAGAGTGTATACACGGAGACATCCCATTAACGGGATGTGTAATAGCATGACTTTTTCTAAAGAAACCAACCCTACTGGAACAGAGTTCCAGTCTTTCGCCCTCGCGGCGCCACTCCTTAAAAACGTTGCTGAACTGGGTTATACCCAAGCCACCGAAGTGCAAGCTCAGGTTATACCTGCCGCTCTTGCTGGTGGTGACTTATTAGTCAGTAGCCAAACTGGTAGCGGTAAAACCGCAGCCTTCTTACTGCCTTTAATTAATCAACTCATTGAAGACAATCCAAACGGCTCACCTGTACCAGGTCGCGCACAACCTAAAGTGCTAGTGCTCTGCCCTACTCGTGAATTAGCTCAGCAAGTTGCCGCTGATGCAGTGAACTTAGTTCGCGGTATGAAAGGTATTCGTATTGCAACCGTCATGGGTGGCATGCCTTATGGCAAGCAAATCCAAGCAATTAAAGGTGCAATGTTAGTTGTTGCAACTCCTGGTCGTTTACTCGATTTGACCGACAGCAAAGCAATTCGCTTAGATGATGTGAAACAACTCGTTATCGACGAAGCCGATCGCATGCTCGACATGGGATTTGCCGATGACCTCGAGGCAATTGATAAGCGCTGCGCTAATCGCACCCAAACTTTGATGTTCTCTGCAACTTTTGCGCCAAAGATTATGTCTTTAGCTAATGAGTTGACTAACAACGCTAAGCGTATTGAGCTGGCTCATGCTGGCGAGAAGCACGCAAACATTGAACAGAAGCTGCATTGGGCTGATAGCATGTCACACAAACATAAATTGCTCGAGCACATTTTAGCTGATGCCTCTTTGGATCAAGCGGTAGTGTTTGCAAGCACCCAAATTGAAAGTGAAAAAATTGCTGACACCTTGCGTGCTAACGGCTACGAAGCTAGCGCCCTACACGGTGCCATGCCTCAGGCTGTACGTATGCGTCGTCTTGAGTCATTACGTAAAGGTCACACCAAGATTTTGGTTGCGACTGACGTAGCTGCTCGCGGTATTGATGTGCCACGTATTAGCCACGTAATTAATTTTGGCTTGCCAATGAAACCAGAAGACTATACGCACCGTATCGGTCGTACAGGTCGCGCTGGTCGCAATGGTGTTGCTATCACTTTGGTTGAACATCGTGATCGCGCCAAGATTCGTAATATCGAACGCTTTACACAGCAAGACATCGTTGCTTCAGTCATCGCTGGCCTCGAGCCACAAGCCAAGCCTAGCTTTGGTGGTGGTGGCGGTCGCCCAGGTGGTGGTCGTTCAGGTGGCGGTTTCGGCGGTGGTAATCGCTCTGGTGGTGGCGGTGGTGGTCGTTATGGATCTGGTTCTCGCTCAGATTCTCGCTCTGGTAGCGGTGGCGGAGGCGGTGGTAATCGCTCAGGCAATCATTTCGAATCCCGCTCTAGCGATTCACGCCCTGCTAGTGACTCCCGTCCATCCGGTGATTCACGCCCTACTGGTGCTAATCGTTTTGCTGATTCACGCCCTACGCGCTCTGGTGACTCACGTCCTGCTAACGGCAATCGCTCTGGTGACTCACGTCCGTCCGCTGGCCCACGTTTTGGTAAACCTAAAACTGGCGGTCAACGCAGAAGCTTTAGCGGTAACTAAAAATGGTTCGCCGTCGTCGTCTCCGTTCTTCATGGAATCGAGTCGATTCCGGTGAATTGCATCAAGCGCCACGCCAATGGCAGCCTTGGCTTAGCGATACTGGTTCTTTAACCCAAAAAATTGAGCGTGCAATCGGACAAAAACTAGAGGTAGTAGTTTTGCGTGATTGCCGCCAAAACCTAAATAGCGACGAGAGTCGCTATTTCCATTTTAAGATCAAGCGCTGCCGCATCAGAGAGGTGCTACTTTGCTCCAATGGCATTCCGCTGGTGATGGCACATAGCATCATCCCCAGTACTAGCTCGAGCGGAAGTAATCATGAGGTTCTTTGCTTAGGAAAGAAACCATTAGGTGCAGTGCTGTTTGCCAAAACACGCATGCGCTCCCACAAGAAACCACCCCGTGAGATTGCTCGCCTTGATAAGCAAAGCGCTCTATGGAAAAAATGTTTTCAGCAATATTCAAGCTTGCCACAGGTCAGCTGGGCAAGACGTACGCTATATCAACTGAAAGGACACCCACTCTTAGTGAGTGAAGTTTTTCTGCCGGCCCTTCTCAACTATCCTATTGATTAAATAGACAGCCAAGCTTGCGATGCGGCAATCAAAGCCTCATCTCCAGGCTCACACGTAACCACTACACCAAAGCCAATCTGCTCAGCCGCCTCGGCAATATTGTGATGCGGACAAATAGCCGTAGCGAGATCAAGTGGAAGTTTCGCTTGACCCAAATACCTTACCGCCTCCGATGAAGTCAGAAGCCAAAGTGATTTAACAAACTCCATCTCATGAATTTCATTCCAGGCCGAACTATTGAAATCTAAAGGAACGCGGGCATAGACTGAGAATGCTTCAACTTGCGCACCAGCATTTTTTAGAGTATCAGCCAACCAATCGCGCCCACCCTCACCTTTAAAGATAATCACTTTTTTAGTGAACCAATTCCAGTGTAGATTCTGCAATTCAGTCCACAAGCCCTCCGAATCCCACTGCGTATTATTCTGAGGAAGAATGACTTTTGAGGGCTTACTTTCAAGACCAATGCCATGATTTTTGAGAGCTGCCATGCTGCTACCACCCATCACCCCAATTAGCACTGGCTTGTTAGACAACTCTTGCCAGGAGCACTCCAATAAACGCATCATGCACTCAATGGCATTCGGACTAACAAAGATAGCCAAGTCTGCGGTTTGTAGCGCTGCAGTAATCTGCTCCACCAAAAGATCATCGCCCTTTGGGACAATCGTCAGCAAGGGTAAAGAAATGATTTTGGGGATAGATTCAGAGGTAAAGCCACTATTGCGCAAGCTCAGCTGAAGTGCTTCTGACAACTGACGCGCCTGTCCACTAGGGCGGGTAATGACAATGGTCTTATTACTCATCCGCAACTTGTCTATTGGACTCTTACTTATCAATTCTTATTTAGGCAGGCCATTAGGCAATAAACGCTCAGCACCTTGAGCAATCAGATCTTGCGCTACTAATAAACCTAAAGCTTCTGCATCATCTAGACTCTTTACGGCACCTTGAGCGCTAGCTAGGCAACTTGTAGTGCCGTCCACGCTAGCAACAAAAGAGCGGATGTTCATATGGTCTTGATCCCAAGTAGCATATGCAGCCAAAGGTACTTCACAAGAACCGCCTAATTGACGCGACACCATGCGTTCAGCAGTCACTGCGTAGAGGGTTGGCAAATCATTAAGAGGTGCAAGCCACTCTTTGATTCCGGGATGCTTACTCAGGGTTTCGATGCCAAGAGCACCTTGTCCGGCGGCTGGGGTATACGGATCAATCGGTAGTAAAGCCCGAATACGACTTCCTAAACCCAATCGCTTAAGACCTGCAGCAGCCAAAATAATTGCTTGGTACTCGCCACGATCAAGCTTACCCATGCGGGTATCTAAATTTCCCCTCAAGGGCTGGATCACCAAATGTGGAAATCTAGATCTCAGAACAGACTCTCGTCGCAAACTAGAAGTGCCCACTACTGCACCCTTTGGTAAATCCTCAAGGCTGGCATAGTCATTAGAAACAAATGCATCATGGGCATCTTCCCGTACCATCACACAGGACAAATCAAAGCCCTCTGGCATGACCATAGGAACGTCTTTTAGAGAATGCACCGCCAAATCTGCCCGACCATCTTCTAGGGCAGTTTCTAACTCTTTTACAAATAAGCCCTTACCGCCCACCTTGGAGAGGGCTTTATCCAGTATTTGGTCTCCCCGGGTAGTCATGCCCAGGATCTGTACATCACATGCTGGATAGAGCTTTTTAAGGCAATCCCGAACGTGTTCAGCCTGCCACATAGCGAGGCGGCTCTCACGGGAGGCGATTACGAGGCGCTCAGGGGGACTAGGGTTAGAGGCTGTAGGGCTAGAAACAGGGGTTTGGGACATAGCATTTAAAATAATTAAAGATTTACATCAATATACTGCGTTTATGAGCTCATCCAAAAATTCCCTTTCCAACAAAGCCCAAGCCTGGTCGGCCCGGTTTAACGAACCTGTTGACGAACTTGTTCAACGTTATACCGCCTCTATTGGTTTTGATCAACGATTTGCCTTAGTGGATATTGCCGGATCTTTAGCCCACGCTGAAATGCTGGCTACTAAAAAGATTATTGGCGCCCAAGATTTGGCGGATATTCAAAAGGGTATGGCCCAAATCAAAGCAGAAATTGAAGCCGGTGAATTTAACTGGCAACTCGCGCTGGAAGATGTACATCTAAATATCGAGGCTCGCCTCACTGAGTTGGTTGGCGATGCCGGAAAGCGTCTTCATACCGGTCGTTCGCGTAATGACCAGGTGGCGACTGACTTACGCTTATGGTTGCGTGGCAGCGTTGATGAAATCGCAGCCACCCTCAAAACTCTGCGCACAGCCTTACTGAACCTTGCTGAAACTCATGCTGCCACGATCATGCCTGGCCATACGCATTTGCAAGTAGCTCAGCCAATTACTTTTGGTCATCACTTAATGGCCTATTACGAAATGTTTAGTCGCGATGCGAGTCGCTTGGCTGATCTGCGCGCCCGCTTTAATCGTTTACCGCTAGGTGCAGCTGCTTTAGCCGGAACAACTTATCCCATCGATCGCGAGCAGGTTGCCAAGATCTTAGGTTTTGATGGCATCTGCAATAACTCTCTTGATGCGGTATCTGATCGCGACTTTGCAATTGAGTTCTGCGCCTTTGCATCCATCTTGATGATGCACGTGTCCCGCTTATCTGAAGAGCTAGTACTGTGGCTCAGCCCACGCTTTGGCTTTATTGATTTGCCAGATCGCTTCTGTACCGGCAGCTCGATCATGCCGCAGAAAAAGAATCCGGATGTACCTGAATTGGCACGCGGCAAAACTGGTCGCGTCTACGGTGATTTAATTTCTTTATTAACTTTAATGAAGAGCCAGCCATTAGCGTACAACAAAGATAACCAAGAAGACAAAGAGCCTTTGTTTGATGCGGTGGATACCGTACAAGATACCTTGCGCATTTTTGCTGATATGGTTCCCCATATTCAGGTGAAAGCCGATGTGATGAAGTCAGCTGCTGAAGAAGGCTTTGCAACCGCTACTGACTTGGCTGATTATTTAGTTAAAAAAGGTTTGGCTTTCCGTGATGCACACGAAGCAGTAGCTCATGCAGTGAAAGCCTGTGTAGGTCGCAACTGTATGCTCATCGATTTATCACTCTCTGAATTGCGTTTTGCTTGCGGCTTAGATAATCGTCCTGAGCTTATGGGTGATGATGTCTTTGCTTTATTGACCGTAGATGGCTCCGTGAATTCTCGCCAGCATGCTGGTGGCACTGCACCTGCGCAAGTACTAGCCGCAATTAAACGGGGTCGTGCAGATCTCTAAACTGCATGGGCTTTTGGGGAACACTCTCAACCGGGATTGACCGTTTAAATCAATTCCTAGGCAAGGCGGCTGGCATCATGATCTTGCTGTCTTGTGTAGTGTCAGCTGCTAATGCTGTACTACGCTATACCTTAGACATGAGTAATAACTGGCCACTAGAATTACAGTGGTATTTGTTTGCTGCTGCTGTCATGCTCGGAGCTGCATACACCCTCAAGCTCAATGAACATGTTCGAGTCGATTTAATCTACTCACAGCTTTCTGATCGCGGTCGTCTTTATGTTGACCTCTTTGGCTTGATTGTTTTTTTATTGCCCGCTTGCCTATTGTTTGCCTGGCTATCTTGGACTACTTTGTTTTACCCATCCTGGCTGGTATCTGAACATTCACTTAATGCTGGCGGTTTATCACGCTACCCCATTAAGTTTGTTGTGCCCTTTGGTTTCTTCATGCTGAGCCTCCAAGGACTTTCAGAAATCATTAAACGCATTGGCGCCCTCAAAGGTAAAGCAACATTACCCGCTGCTGATCTCCATTATAAAAAGCCCACGCAATGATTCCACTTGAATGGATGCCACCGCTGATGTTTGGTGGACTCATTGTGTTTATGCTGATCGGTTTTCCGGTGGCCTTTTCTTTGATGGCTGCAGGATTATTCTTTGCAGGTATTGCGATTGCTGAGAATTTCTTTGGTATGCCGTTTTTGCAAGCTATTCCTCAGCGTATCTTTGGTAGCGTTCTTGCTAATGACCTTCTACTAGCAATCCCCTTCTTCACATTTATGGGCGCCATCTTGGAGCGCTGCGGTCTTGCAGAAGAAATGCTGGACTCCATGGGTCAGCTCTTTGGACGCATTCGGGGTGGCCTTGGTTACTCCGTGATTATTGTGGGATTTATTTTGGGGGCAATTACTGGCACAGTAGCCGCTCAGGTGATCGCTATGGCGATGATTTCCTTGCCGGTGATGATGCGTTATGGTTACAACATGCGCTACGCTACGGGCGTTTTAGCAGCTTCTGGGACTATTACTCAGCTTGTGCCGCCGTCCTTATTGCTGATTGTTTTAGCCGACCAGCTAAAAACCCAAAGCGGTAGCGCCGATGTGGGCAGCATGTACCTTGGTGCTTGGGGACCTTCGCTACTGCAAATTGGTCTTTTTGCGCTCTACACCTTTTTTCTTTCTCGCTTTAAGCCTGATTACCTTCCTGCCGCCCCAGAAAACGAGCTCACTCTCAAAGGCTGGGCACTCTGGAAGAAATGCCTACTAGGAATTATTCCCTCTGCGGTGCTAATTTTCTTGGTATTGGGAACCATCATGACTGGTATCGCAACCCCAACCGAGTCTGGTGCTATGGGGGCGATGGGTGCCTTGCTTTTAGCATGGATTCGTAGGGCCGGCATTCCTAATCTCAAAGGATTAATACAAGAGGCTTATCAAAACACCATGCGGATTACCGCCATGGTGGTATTCATCTTGATTGGTTCAACTTGCTTCTCAGTTGTCTTCCAAGGTATTGATGGCGGTCACTGGGTAGAGGCATTATTTTCAGACCTGCCAGGAGGCTGGATTGGATTCTTGGTTGCTGTAAATCTATTTGTTTTCTTCTTGGCATTCTTCTTGGACTTCTTTGAAATCGCTTTCATCGTTGTACCCTTACTTGCACCAGTTGCCGTCAAGCTACTCGCACCAGTATTGCTTGCTTCCATGAATGGCAACCCCCAAGCAGCGGCTAGTGCCGCTCTAGTGTGGTTCGGCGTGATGCTTTGTGTGAATATGCAAACCTCATTCATGCATCCCCCATTTGGATTTGCACTATTCTATTTGCGTGGTGTAGCGCCTAAGGAAATCAAGAGTAGCGATATCTACTGGGGCGCATTACCTTGGGTTGTTCTGCAACTGATCATGGTTGTCATAGTTGCAGCATTCCCAGCCTTAGTCACCACCTTACTTGATAGGCCTGCGGCAGTAACACATAGCCAAGACTTTAATTTCACAGGAAGTGAAGAAGCTAAACCAGACTCATTGCCAAACAAGGTTGATGAAGATGCGCCGGTAGTCTTTCAGCTAGATAAGCCAGGAAAATAAAACCACCCGTAGGTGGTTTTTATTAAGCAGTCGTTAATTACAAAGTAATATCCGGTTCCTGCCTTACGCAATCAACGTAGTACTCACTACTTCCATTGATATCACCCTTTACCAATCCATGAATATCAGTCTCAAAGCCCGGGAATTGGGCATTGAAGTCACGGGCAAAGTAGAGATAATCAATGATGCGTTTATTGAAGCGCTCGCCCGGAATCAA
>Ga0209087_1002305_pt1 | contig 10800 bp, 6 predicted proteins | sample S_130805_EF_Meta_FD_187321 | JGI IMG/M metagenome (GOLD analysis project Ga0209087, IMG submission 187321) | Freshwater microbial communities from Lake Simoncouche, Canada to study carbon cycling - S_130805_EF_MetaG (SPAdes) (version 2) | ecosystem: Environmental > Aquatic > Freshwater > Lake ...
CGCCCCCAGGGCGACCAGGGCCCGCAATAGATCGGTGGGCCCCGCCGCCAGCAGGTCGCCGAACAACACCGCTTCGAGATCGATGCGTAGGTGCAGCAGGGGAATCAGCAACACACCCAGCCCCAGAAAGCCCGCCAGCACGGTGTTAAGCACGGCCTCGTGGCTGCCTTCAGCGGCAGGGGCATGGCGGCTGAGGCGATCGGCCACCAGGGCACCACCCACCCCACTGGCCACCCCGCCCAGGGCCGGATCCAGGCGCAGGGCCAGGGCCAGGGCCAATCCTGGCAGCACGGCGTGGGAGATCAGGTTGGCCTGAAAGAGGCGGCGCTGAACCAGCAGCAAAGTGCCGGTGAGGGGACACAACAGCCCGCTCACCAAGGCCAGTAAAAGGGGCACGGCCCACCAGAAGGCCCCCAGGGCCTGGGAATCAGCCACAGCCATGGGGGGCCAGGCGTAAATCACCCAGGGTCTGGCGCACCTGGGCCGGTGTCCCCTGGGCCAGCAGGTGCCGATCCAGGACCAACACCTGGTCGTAGGCCTCCAGATCCGAACCCCAGTCGTGGCTGCTCACCAACAGGGTCAGGCCGGCATCGCGCAATTGGGCCAACACCGCAAGCAGTGCAGTGCGGGACGGCGGATCGATGGCCGCACAGGGTTCGTCGAGCAACAGCAGCGGCGCTTGTCCCACCAAAGCGCGGGCCAACAGGGCCCGCTGCTGCTGGCCGCCGGAAAGTTGGTCCAGGCGCCGGTGGGCCAGGTCCTGCAGGCCCACCCGTTGCAGGGCCCCATCCACCTGGCAACAGGGAGCCCCTGAGCGGTCGGCACCCTTGCCAGCCATCAGACCAAGGGCCACCAGCGCCCGCACCGTGATCGGAAAATGCCAGGCCATTTCGCTGCGCTGGGGCATCAGGGCCAGTCGCCCAGGCCGTTTCAATGCCGCCCCCTGGGGCTCGCCGTCGATGTCAATCCGGCCCTCTGCCAAGGGCAGCTGGCCGGCGATGGCCTGCAGCAGGCTGCTTTTGCCGGCGCCGTTGGGGCCCACCAGGGCGGTGAGGCTGCCGGCTGCCAAAGCAAACGTCAGCTGCTCCAGCACGGGGCGCTGACCACGCCGCACCGTCAGGTTCGCAACGTCGAGAGCGGCAGCTGGGTACAGGTTGACCTTGCTTCTGCCACCAACCTAGCGATCGTTTCGATGAAAACCATTATCATTGTTGGAGTCCATTTTTAGGGCTAATTTTTGCTTTTGCCTCAGGTGCTGTCTCGATCCGGTTTGCCTACTCCAGACGGGAGGGCAGCGGTGCTGCTGGTGTTACTGGCGCTGCTGGCAACCCTGGTTGGCTGCCGCCAGGCCCCTCAGGCAGCCACCACCCCTGCGGTGGCTGGGCCGCGGGTGATCGCCGGCGACGGCGTTCTTTGCGATCTCAGCCAACGGCTGGCGCCCAGCCAGGTCCAGGTGGACTGCCTGCTGGGCCCCGGAGATGATCCGCATCATTTTCGTCTCACCCCCTCCCAAAGCCAGGCCGTGGCCCAGAGCAGCTTGCTGTTGGTCAATGGCGGCGGCCTGACCCCAGCCCTGGAGAGGCTTCCCAACCGGGTGGCGATCGTCGATCGCCTGCCGCCGGACCCTGGCGACCGCGACCGCCAAGATCCCCACCTCTGGCACGATCCGGCCCAGGCGACCCTGATGGTGAGGGAGGTGGCAGCCCAGTTGGCCGTATTGGCACCCCAGAGTCGGGGAGAGATCGAGGCACGCTCGGCTGCTCTGCAATCACTGCTGGCTGATTTGGATCGCTGGAACCGGCGGCAACTGGCCACGATCCCACTGGGACCCGACGGCCAGCGCCCCCCACTGGCTATGGCCCACCGGGCCCTCAGCTACTACAGCGGCGCCTATGGCCTGCAGGAAATGCCCCTGGTGGATCAGGACAGCACCAGCTCCAGCTTGCGGCCGGCCCAGTTCGCCGCCGTGGTATCCCAACTGGGCCAGCGGCGGGTGCCGGCCCTGTTTCGCGAACCTGGCGAGATCGGGCGCAGCTTGCAGCGCATCAGCGAGCTCAGTGGCGTGCCCATCGCCCCGACACCGCTGGTGGTCGATGGCCTGGCCAGGGCCGCTGATGGGAGTCCGCGCAGCCTGATGGCCACCTTGGTGGCCAATACCTGTGCCCTCAGCCAAGGACTAAAGGGCCAATGTGACAGCGACGCAGGGGCCCGGCTGCAGCAACAGTGGGAAGCCATCGGAGCAACTAATGCCGCTCAAGGACCTTAGAAAAGCAACAAAAAGGTGACACCAATTCTGGTGTCAATAATCTACATATAAATGCGAATGTGGGTAATGTGCAGAAATTTCTATTTAGCGAAACCCAATTGCCATTTGGCCAAACCGAATTGCCATAGGTCACAGGCATTAGATAATGCATGTTAGAGATAGGCATTGATCATGCATTCGAAGTCCCATGGTAAACAACTTAAACGAAATTTTTAATGGATTGCGTAAGGATTTTCTGCTTAAGGGCGGAGATTTTGAATGCTGCCGCAATTTCAGGCACACCCTTCCCGAGGCGGCCCATGAGGATGCCCGCAACCAGGCCTCTGGGACCTTGCTGCGTCGCCTGAGGCTGGAAAAGCAATTGGAGTTACGACCGGAGGACCTGCAGGTGGACCATCGCGCCGTGCTGCATTGGCGCCAGGTCTCGGACGACAGCCGCCATGCCTACCAATGGAACCATCGTTCGATCGGCACTCTGCCAGCGGCTCCTACCTACGTGGGCTTCGTCTATTGGTTGCCAAAGGTGCCAGCCAGCGGCGGCGATCGGGACCTGGGCAGCAGCGACGCTCGCTTGGATTTGATGCGGCAGCTGCTCCACAACCGCTAGGCCCTTGGCGCCACGATCGGGGCTGAAGCGGGAAATCCGCATGCAATCGCCCTGGCCAAGGCCGCAGCGCCAAGCGCTGTTGCATCAAGATGGCAGTACTGGTTGAAGTCTGTATGGGTCTACTGCTGCTGACCGCCCTTGCGGGCTTGCTTGGTTACGGCCTCGGCCAGGGTGTGCCGCGCTTGGTGCAGCGCTCCGGTGCCCTGGCCCGGCGCTCCCAAACCAACCAGCTGGGGCTAGGCCTGCTTTTGTTAACCCCCTGGCTGGTCGGTGGCCTGGGGTTGCTGGTGGCCATCAGCCAACTCAGCTTGGCTTTGCTCGTGCCCCTGGCCGGCTATGCCGCCGGCATGGTCCTGGGGCGCCAAAAGGTGGGTTTGTAGGGGGAGCTGTTGCTCTTAGCCCGCCAGACACCTCTTCAAATACGCCCCTGGGGCGGCCAGAACACGATCAGGACTCGGCGCCGCACCTGGGTCGGCTGTGCTTGAGGAGCATCAGGGCCAGGACCACAAGGGTGCGCACGCGCATTAGGTGTGGCTGCAAGGCATTAGCCAGGGGCAGCGGTGAATCAAGGGCGCACAGATTCCAACAACATTGATTTACAAATTAGGCGTCATCCAGATGAATCTTGCCACGCAATTTCTTGAACTTTTTGCGTTCACCCATCGCTTACAGAATCTTGTTGTGCAGCAACCATGCAGTGCGGTAGTTAACGCCCAACTTTCTCATCAGGGAGAGTGTAGAAATGCCTGATTTAGCGTCCCCCACCAGATAGAAAGCTTGGAACCAATTGGTAAGCGGCAGCTGCTGTTTCGCAGCAGTCTAAGGGCTAGGTGGCTTCCGTGATAGTTCCTGCAGTGACTGTCGTCTGATGACGATAGCTCAGGTACTGATAGTGCCTGTGGCGACTCCCATGCACAAGACCATGCACCTGCTCTCCACATCGGGTCAGCGGCAACTATCTGGCCAGCGGGTTTGCACGAGGGCTGTTTCGCATTGCTCCTCGGTGTTGTACTCCTCAAGAAACAGCCACAATGAAATTCCAGGCTGGAACTGGATCCGTTTTATGGGCATGGATTCGGGCCAGCTTGGTACGCACTTACTAAGCTGGCCCGAAGGGCCGGTCTCGAAGCTTTCTACCTAATCCAGATAATCAATAAGCTCATTAAGAAATGTAACAGCAATACAGAAAAGCCTGAGGCTTCAGGCAAAGTAAAAATGCATTATTTTTTTATTTAAAAAATTAAGCTCTAAATCGATTATTTTTCACTTAAATTTTACATTTCTATTCTGGAATTCCTCTCGTCATGCAACTTGCACCCAGTCCCCTCCATGATCCGTACCTACAACCTGAAGATATGGCTGACATTGTGCCTGCCGATAGTGCTGACGCCAATGCCAAGCTTGGCTTCAATAACACTACGGGTCGAGCAAATAGGCCCGGATGTGGTGATCACGGGCAGTGGTAAAGCCAATCTCAGTGGTTTAACCTTTGTCGCTAACAACAATTTTTGGACAAACTACATCTCCGATATCGAAGTTTATGTTGGGCCTGATGCATTCAACGATGGCAATGTGAGTATTTATAGCGGAATCGCGGGACCTTTGAGCTTTGGCATTGACTCAAGTCTTTATGAACTAGCCGACAATGTTGGCAGCGGTGGTGATCTATTCGGGATTCTTGCAGACAACGGCAGTGGCATTAACCAATTGGTGTTACCACTCGGTTATAGCTCGAACTCACCATTGAACGGAGTTTCAAGGTTCTCCTCGCTGACCATCGCCCAACTCGGGCTCACTCCCGGTCAGCTGACCACCTGGAGCTGGGGTAGTGGTGCCAATGCAGACAGTCTTCGTCTAGAAGTGGCTGATAGCGCCAGCCCTGTTCCTACCCCCGCACCCTTATTGGGTCTTGGCGCTGCTTTTCAAATGGCGCGCCGTCTACGCCGCCGGCTGCGGAATATAGACAGATAAATGGCTCAATTAAGTACATGAAACGGCAGCAAGAGCTGCCAAACCTTACTTATCTAATCACAGATCATACGAAACGATGGCTATCCCCACCTTGATTGATTTGGTTGTTTCAGGCTCCTCCGTAGCGTTGCGCTACAGCGAAGCCCTCAGCAGCACCCTGCCGAGCTTCAACCGCTTCATTATAAAGGTGAACGGTAAACGGGTGTATGCCACAGGGCCAGCCACCCTCAGTGCCGATGGCACCACCATCCTTCTCAAGCTGGCAGATCCAGTGGCCGTTGGCGCAAAAGTCACCGTCGCCTACGGCAGTGTTAACGGCGCGGATAAACCAGGCTTTGGGGACATCCAAAGCCGTGCCACCGCTCAGAAGGTCAGCTTTCTGCGGGATACCGCCGCTACAAATCTCACCCTCGCCCCCACCCTGGCGATCAGCAGCAGCGCCAGCACCCTCAAAGCCGGCGAAACCGCCACCATTTCCTTCTCCTTCTCAGAAGTCCCCAGCGGTTTCACCGCTGCCGACATCGCCACCAGCGGCGGCAGCCTCAGCGGCTTGACGGTTAGCGCCGACCCCAAGATTTACACCGCCACTTTCACTCCCACCGCCGGCAGCAGCGGCACCGCCTCGTTCTCCGTTGCCGCTGGCTCCTATACCGATGCGGCAGGCAATGCCGGTGGCGCGATTACCACGCCGGCGCTTAGCTACGACACCCTCGCGCCCACTCTTGCGATCAGCAGCGACAAGGCGACGCTCAAGGCTGGGGAGACCGCCACCATCCTTTTCTCATTCTCTGAGATTCCCTCGGGCTTCGACGCCAGCGACATCGCCACCAGCGGCGGCAGCCTCTCGGCCCTATCGTCCACCGCCGATCCCCAGGTGTTTTCGGCGCTGTTCACGCCCACCCCAGGCGCTGCCGGCACGGCCGCGATCGTAGTTGCCGCTGGCTCCTATTCCGATGCGGCGGGCAACAGCACCGTCACACCAACAGATCTTCAGATCAATCTTGAGTCGGGATTTGTCAGCCTTTCTGTGGGCCTATCGGCCTCCTCCGACACCGGCTCCCTTGGAGATGGCATCACGTCACTGAGTCGAATCAGCCTCATCGGTCAGGGCCAGGGAGGTGTCACGGTTTCGCTGCGGGGCACCCAGCTGCGGGCCGTCATCAGCGGAGATGGTGCTTTTCAGCTGACGGAGGTGCCGCTGGAGACAGGCGATAACGTGCTGACGCTGGATTTGCTGGATGGGAACGGCAATTCTGTGGCCAGCCGGGAATTGCCGCTCACCCTGGAGGCGCCTGCGGGTGGGACGAGCCCGGAGGATCCCGTCCTGGCCTGGAACCGAGTTGCCCTGGAGGCGATTCGCCGTGATGCCAGCTTGCCGCCGTACGCCACGCGAGCGCTGGCGATGCAGGCCATTGCGGTGCTCGACACCCTGGCCGCCATCGACGGCACGCCTGCCTTTCTGGTGGGTCTGGATGCTCCAGGGGGAGTGCCGGCGGGAGCGGCGGTGGCCGCAGCATCCGCTCGGGTGCTGAGTTACCTCTACCCATCCCAGAAAAACTTTTTTCTGGAGAAGCGCGACACCGATCTGCAGGCTTACACGGATGCGGTAGCACGCCAAGCGGCGGTGGAGTTGGGGGAAGGGGTGGCGGATGTGGTCATTGCCTTGCGCGACACCGACGGTTGGGATCGCTTTGCTGTGGAGGATATCGGCAATCAACCTGGCCAATGGCGTCCCACGCCGCCCGCGTTTGATCTGCCCCAGGCTCCGCATTGGGCCCAACTCACGCCCTTCAGCCTCCAGAGCGGTTCCCAGTTTCGGCCCGATGCGCCCCCCGCCCTCACCAGCGCGGCTTATGCGGAGGCCCTCAACGAAGTCAAAAGCCTCGGATCCGCCACCTCCAGCACTCGAACAGCGGAGCAGACCCAGATTGCCCGCTTCTGGGCTGATGGCCTCGGAAGCTACACCCCGCCCGGCCATTGGAACCAGATCGCCGATCAACAGGCGACGGCGGATGGCTTCGGCTATGGCTCCGCGGCCCGACTCATGGCCATCTTGAATGTGGCCTTGGCTGATTCAAGCATTGCCTCCTGGGACGCCAAGTACGCCTACGACCTTTGGCGTCCGGTCACGGCCATTCGCAACGCCGATAGCGACGGCAACCCCGAAACCACCGCTGAGAGCGACTGGCAGCCGCTGCTGATCACCCCTAACCATCCTGAATACGTTTCGGGACATTCCACCTACAGCGCGGCTGCAGCCGAGGTGCTGACGAAAATCCTGGGCGATCGGGCCTTTGACACCACCAGCATCGGGCTGCCAAATGTCAGCCGCAGCTTCAGTTCGTTTGAGGACGCGGCAGCGGAAGCGGGCCGCAGCCGCATCTATGGCGGCATTCACTATGAATTCTCCAACCAGATAGGCCAGGCGCTGGGAACAGAGGTGGCCGGGTGGGTGCTGGATGCCTTCCGCACCGACATCGATCTGAGAGGACCCCAGTTGGCCCTTCAGCAAGCCAGCGGCCAAGTGTGGAGCAATGCGCCGTTGCTGAGCGGCTTCGCGGTTGACAACCTCTCCGGCGTTAAGTCCCTGTCCGTGACGCTGGCGGGCCTTGATCCCCAACTGCTGAGTGTGGATGGCCGGGGACGTTTCTCCCTCGATGTGGGCGCCCTGTTCGGCTCACTGGCGGACGGCGGCTATGGGCTCACCTTCCAGGCGGAGGATGGGGCGGGCAATCTCAGCGCGCCACTGGAATACAGCTTCCAGCTCGACAACACCGCCCCCACCCTGGCAATCACCAGCCTCAGTGACGGCGGATTGCTGGAGGCGGGGGCCCGTCTGATCGGCAGCGTTGACGGAACTGGAACCCCGGTGCAGTCGCTGAGCTACCGCTTCAACAATGGCGTGGCGCGACCACTGGTGTTTGACAGCCAGACCGGGACCTTTGATGTGCCACTGAGTCTGGGAAGCCTGGCGATCGGCGACCAGCTTCTTACGCTCACAGCCCAGGACGGTGCGGGCCTGAGCACGACCACCACGCTTACGCTGCGCCTGCCAGAAGCCATTCCGCTGACGATCGAAGCGGTAAGCCCCGCCGACGGCACTGGCGAGGTAGGAGCCACCTTCCGCCCCGAGGTGAGCTTCAGCCGGGCGGTGGATCCCGCCACCGTCACGGGCGACAGCTTCTGGGCCACCGACGCGGCCGGAAACCGTCTGCAGGCCACCATCGTGATGGCACCGCAGGGGAACCGTGCCTGGCTGCTTTTCGACGGAGCCCTGCCGGGTAGCACGCGCATCAATCTGCAGCTGGACGGCAGCAAGATTCGCGCCGCCGGTGATGGCCAGTTGCTGGATGCCGATGGCAATGGCATACCCGGAGGCACCTGGAGCAGTGCGTTCACCACTGTGAATCTCACGCCTGTGGCGGGCACCACCCTGGTGGGGAAGGTGGTGGGCCCCGGCGCGGATCTCAAACCGATGAGCTTCGACGACTTCCGCGCGGGGCCTGATGGGGCGGCCCACACTGCGGATGATGTCTTCCTGGAGCCCTTGGCGGGCGTGAAGGTGTTCATTCTTGGCCTGGAAGGCCTGGCGGTGTTCACCGATGCGCAGGGACGCTTTGAACTCAAAGATGTGCCTGTGGGTGTGGTGAAGGTGGCGATTGATGGCCGAACATCCACCAATCCCCCCACCGATGTGTTCTACCCGGAGATGGTGATGGATGTCACGATCCGTCCGGCCCAGGTGAACACGATCATGGGCACGATGGGCACAACTCAGGAGCAACTAGAGAACTTCAGCCGAACCGAGGTATACCTGCCGCGCATCAGCACCAAGGTGCTGACCGCCATCTCCCCGGATCAGCCAACCACCGTCACCACCCCAGCGGAGGGGGCCTCCAACCTCACCGAGCAGCAGCGGCAGTTCATTCAACTGGTGGTGCAGCCAGGCTCGGTAATCGGCGAGAACGGCCAGGTGCTCGACGACGCCAAGGTGGGCATCGCCACGGTGCCGCCGGAGCTGGTGCGCGACATGCTGCCGCCGGGGCTGCTGCAACACACTTTCGACCTCACCATCCAGGCGCCCGGCGCGGCGGTGTTCAGCACACCCCTGCAACTCACCCTGCCGAATGTCTTCAACGCCCCGCCCGGAACCAAGCTCAATCTGTTGAGCTTCGATCACACCACTGGCAGGCTGGTGATTGATGGTACCGGCACGGTGAGTGTGGATGGCGAGTTCGTGGTTACGGATCCCGACAGTGGGGTGACGCGGCCGGGGTGGCATGGGATGACGCCGCCGGGGGTCACACCGCGAAGACCAGACGTTTTCAGACGGGATCCAAAACCAGCAGAACCTGAGAAGCCTGATGAGTGGAACACCGCAGAAATGGTTCTCAAAGAAGCAGAAATGCGTGCTGTTGCGACAGGAATGGGAGTTGGGTTTGGATCCGCCGCAGGAGATCATCTTCATCACTTCCTAAGCGGAAGTGGCGACAATATTACCTATAAAAACGGCTCAGCCATTTCCAATGAAGCCAAGGGGACATGGGAATACACAAGGCAAATCGAGAGCCTGAATAATCGAATCAGCGAAGGCATTGCGAAAGGAGAATTCAAAAATGGCAGCACATACGAAATCTCCTTCCCCAACTTTAACTTTTATGATACCACCAAGAATCTTGAATTCGGGTTTGGAGGGATGCAGAAGACAAGCGTCAAGATTAACAATCTAAATATCAATTCTGATGGATCATGGAGTTCCGGTATCGAGTGGAACACCTCTGATTATTACGAGTTTGATGCAAATGATGCCCCCAAAAGCAGGTGGGACAAAATAGGACGAGATCTGCAACAGTGTGGTGCGGCGACTCCATATACAACAACCATTATCATTTCTGATAGCATTAGCAGTGGAACCAGCCCATCTCCAAAACGTCTCATCGCTCAACCTCTGGGCCTGTTCAGCTCAGAACAGGACTCCTCCAGATTTGCAGGAGTCATGGGTGATTCCTTCCAGTTTGTCATCTCTGGTGAAACCTATCTGACGACAGCCACAGGAAGGTACATACAGCAGGGTGTCATGGAAAACATGTACATCATGATCGAGGATGCCAGTGGACAGGTCATGTTAAGGCAGTTTATAGCGGATGCTTCAGATTTTGAACAAATCTTCCTGCCTGCAGAACAAAGAATCACCATTAATGCGTGGGATCCCCTCAGCAATGCTGGTGCCACCCAAACTCTTATAACGGGTCCAAGTGGCTCACGAATTGAATCTGTCGTGCTCGCCTTTAGAAATATGCAAGGTGAGTCTGATTTGGATCGTGATCTGCTAGTTGACTTTGCCGAACGAGCCTGCGGAACATCGATCACGTTAGCAGATACTGACGGCGACGGTATATCGGACTATGCCGAGATTCAGATCGGTCAAGACCCCCTTGGCGGTTTCTCTTTGCCCACCGGCGTCGTCGGCTCACTCGGGCTTCAGGGTCAGGCGCTTGATCTGGCCCTGGCGACGGATCCAGCCAACCCAACATCCCGTCTGGCCTTGGTCGCCACGGGCAGTGGCATCAGTGTCGTCGATCTGAGCAACGCCCTTTCGCCAAGCGTCGTCGCCAGCCTGCAGCTCAATGGAAACGCTGATTCCGTCGCTTACGACCCATCCACACGTCTGGCCGCCGTAGCCCTTGGCAACAGCCTCGCGATCGTGGATCTTACCACACCTGCGGCTCCGATTCTGGCGCACACCGTCGCAGTGGCCGCCAACCAGGTTGAGGTGCTCGACGGAGTTGCTTACGTGATCACGGGGAGCTCTCTACAGGCCTATGACCTGCTCACGGGCGATCAGCGCTCCTCCCTGTCGTTCTTCTCTGGTCTGACAGGCCTGGCTCGTGAGGGCAGCATGCTCTATCTCCAGGATCAATCAAATCGGATCCATGTGGTGGAATCGGTGGATGGA
>Ga0209087_1002307_pt1 | contig 10798 bp, 11 predicted proteins | sample S_130805_EF_Meta_FD_187321 | JGI IMG/M metagenome (GOLD analysis project Ga0209087, IMG submission 187321) | Freshwater microbial communities from Lake Simoncouche, Canada to study carbon cycling - S_130805_EF_MetaG (SPAdes) (version 2) | ecosystem: Environmental > Aquatic > Freshwater > Lake ...
AAAAAATATAATATTGATCCAAAAAAACCTATTCCAACAAAACTATAGTTTAAAATGGCTAAAATTGTTGATTTAGTAGTTCCTAATATTGGTAATTTTAAAAATGTGGAAATTATAGAAGTTCTTGTAAAAGAAAATCAAAATATAAAAAAAAATGATGGTATCATTACTTTAGAAAGTGATAAATCAAGCGTTGAGGTTCCTTCTCAGTTTTCAGGTAAAATTAAAAATATTAAAGTTAAGGTTGGAGATAAAATTTCCGAAGGAGATAAAATAGGCGAAATAGAAATAACTTCTGATGAATTAATCCAAGAAAAAAAACCCGAAAATAAAAAAATTGAAATAAAAAAAGAAAGTAAAACTTCAAATGATACAACTTTATTAAAAATTCCGCCGCTTGGAACTACTAAAAAATTAATTATTTCCGAAATTTTTCTAAAAAAAGATCAACCCATTAAAATTGATCAAATAGCATTATTAATTGAGGATGAAGAAAGTGCCTATGAAATTCCTTCACCAATATCAGGAATTGTTAAAACTATAATACTAAAAAAAGGTCAACAAGTTAAAGTTGGAGATTCAATTGCGGAAATTCTTAATCAAGCTTTAGAAACAGAAATAAAAAAACAAATAATTATAGAAAATACTACTCAAGATAATCATGAATATCAAAGTATAAAAAGTGCAAGTCCAAAAATAAGAAAATTTGCAAGAGAACTGGGTGTTGATATTCAGTTAGTTGATGGAAGTGCAAGAAAAGGAAGGATTCTTGAAGAGGATATTAAAAAATTTATTAAAGGCACTTTAAATAATAAAGTTAACAAAGAAGAAGTGATAAAAAAAATAGAAACAAAAGAAGAAAGGCCTCCCTATGAACACGGAGAATTTGGTGAGATTGACATACAAAAAATACCAAGAATTAAAAGACTATCTGGTCCGCATTTAGTTAAAGCCTGGAATGAAATTCCTCATGTAACTCAATTTGATGAGATTGATGTTACGGATATGGAACACTTTAGAAAAAACTTAATAGATCTGAATACAAAAGAAAAAATTACTATCACTCCTCTTGCTTTCATTATGAAAGCATTGGTTAATGGTATGAAAAAATACCCTAACTTTAATTCCTCACTTGAGTCTACTGGTGAAAATATTATTTATAAAAAATATTTTCATGTTGGAGTTGCTGTTGATACACCTCATGGTTTGATGGTTCCAAAAATTAGAAATGTTGATCAAAAAGATCTTCTGACTTTAAGTAATGAACTTAGAAAAATTAGTAAACTAAGCAAGGAGCTTAAAATAGATAAAAAAGAATTTTTTGGAGGATCAATGACAATCTCTAGTTTGGGTGGAATTGGTGGAAGTTTTTTTACACCAATTATCAACAATCCTGAAGTAGCAATAATTGGGATAGGAAAAACAGAAACAAAACAAATTTTTATCGATGGAAAATTTATGGCAAGAGCAATGATGCCGATATCTCTCTCTTACGATCATAGAATAATTGATGGAGCAGAAGCTGCGAGATTCTGTCAAGATCTCAAACTTAGTCTTGGAAAAAACTTTGCTTTCAATTTATCATTTTAAAAATGATAAATGGTTACTGTGAAGAAAAATACAATCCTGTAAAAAAAATATTTGAAAGTTACTTCTTAAAACAAGAAGAAATTGGAGCTTCTTTTGCAATTTATAAAGAAGGAAAACCATTAATAGATCTATATGGTGGTTTTAAAAATAAAAATAATAAGAATTGGGAAGAAAATACTATCGTAAATGTATTTTCAGCGACTAAGGGAATTTACGAAATTATTGTTTCCATTCTAATTGATCAAAACATTTTAGATTTAGAAAAATCTGTTTCTTATTATTGGGATGCTTTTAAACAAAGCAATAAAAGAGAAATCAAACTAAAACATATTCTATCTCATCAATCCGGGCTCTATAGATTTAAAGAAAAGATTACACAAGAAGATCTTTTAGATTGGAATAAAATAATAACTATATTAGAAAATCAGGAACCTGATCATCCGTGTGGCGAAAAAACTTATTACCATGCAAAAACACACGGGTTTTTAATCGGAGAAATTATTAAAAGAATAACAAAAAAAAGTTTGGGACAACTAGTTTCTGAACTACTATCCAAAAAATTAAAATTAAATTTTTTTATTGGAACACCAAAAAATCAACTATCAAATATTGCTTTTCTGTACGAGGATAAGATTGTAAATAAAATATCATCTGAATTTAATGCATTTAATAATCCTGAACATGAATTAAATTTTTATAATAAAAAAGACTGGCAGATGGCAGAAGTTCCTTCAATGAATGGGCACGGGAACGCCAAATCAATTGCAAGAATTTATGATGTTTTTGTAAATGATTTAATACTAGAAAAAAATATTTTATTATCAAAATCAACAATAAAAAAATGTCTAACTGAGAGTATTGGTAGAACTGATCAAAGCTTAATGCTTCCAATTAGGTGGTCAGAGGTTGGTTTAATACTTCGGGGAGGACGGTTATTTGGACAAAATAAAGAATCTTTTGGTCATAATGGGTGGGGTGGATCTTTAGGTTTTGCTGATCCAGTATTAGGCATAGGTGTTGGCTATGTTACAAATAAAATTAATCCTACTATGGCCTCAGATAAAAGAATTATAGATTTATTGAAAGAATTTTATAAAATTTACCTTTAATTTAAAAAATATTTTTTAAATCTTCTTTATAAACAACATTTAAATATTCTTTATAATTATAAAAATAATCTCTAAATTTAAGCCTTTTAAAATTACTAATATTTAAATTTAATAAATTCTTATTTGGTTTTTTTAAAATCATTCCAACTCCATGATCAGCATGAATTACATATGTGTCTATTTCGGGTTTAGTCCTTGATTCCACTATATTTTTCCAAACGTCTCCATTCCATAGACCTGTAGCTCTAGGCACTGCCTGATATATAAAGCGCATTGGCATACAATCGTGTAAAAATATAACTCCATTTTCATTTAAAGAAAATAAAGAGTTATTAATATCTTTTTTAACCTGATCATATTCGTGAAGTCCGTCAATAAAAATAATATCAAATTTTGTATTATTTTTTTTAAAAAAATTATCGCTTGTATCTCTTATGGTGCCTCCTGATGCAGGATCGACACCTATTTTTTTATCAATAATAATTTTTGAAAATAATTCGTCTTGATCACACCCGATCTCTAAATAACTTTTATAATTCTTTCTATTAATCGTTTCTTGAATAATTTCAAATCTACTTGGGTATTTATGCCATTTAAAATCTAATCTTTTATAAAACTTCTCTCCAAATATATAATGATACCATCTATTTAATTTAAAACTTTTTTCCATAATTAAAAATCATTTGCCTCAAAGGGTCTAAACCAAGAGGCTTTTCCCTTATAAGCATTAATTAATCCTAGCATACGATACTTATGTATCAAATATTTTTTTTTTTTCATTAATAATATTGATAATAACATTTTTATTAATGAAGATATAAATTTATAGAAAGTTATTTTGTAAGCAGCAAGTAAACCAAAGTGTTTAAAATTATAATAATATAAAGACCACATCCAATGCCAATTCCTGCATAATTCTATTTGAAATTCACTGCCAGAAGATTCTTTTGCGTTATGATAAACTTTAGCTTTGCAAGCAATATAGATTTTTTCTCCTCTTTCTTTAATTCTTTTGCACAAATCTATTTCTTCTAAAAATAAAAAAAAATTTTCATCAAAAATTTTAGTAAAGTTAATTTTTTTTAGATTTAATAACATTGCAAAACCTTTTACAAAATCTACTTCAATAAAATTCTTTTTTTCATCATCGATCGAATTAAAAATTTCATTATTGTAAATTTTTGGGGATAGAATTGAAAAATCTTCATTTAAAATATTCTTAACACTGAATAATTCTTGCAAAGTATATTTATCTAAATATGCATCAGGATTTAAAATAAAAGCATACTTTGTTTTAACTTTGGAAATTCCAAGGTTGTTTGCTCTTCCATAACCAATATTATCCCCCGAGATCAAGACCTCTACATTAGAAAATTTTTTTTCTAAATGATTTTTAATGGAAATGTTGTTGGAATTTTCGACAACGATAATCTTAATATTAGGATTAATACTTTGTAAGCATTTATCTATTACATTATCGCTTCTAAATGAAACTATGACAAATGTAATATTTTTCTCAAATTCAGTCATTAATTTAAGCTATAAAGTATTTCTTTAAATATATATAAAACATTTTTAAGTACTATAATTTAATAAATGAAAACGGTAGTTGTAACAGGCGGATTAGGATTTATTGGAAGCAATCTAATTAATATTTTAAATAAAAAAAAATATTTTATAATTAATATAGACAAAGTTACTTATGCCTCAAATTTTAAGAATATTTCAAATAATATAAATAACTACAAATTCTACCAACGAGATATTAATGATCAAAATTTTATTAAAATAATTTTAAATAAATACAATCCCTCATTAATATTTAATGTGGCCGCTGAAACACACGTCGATAGATCTATTGACGGTCCAAAACAATTTATCGATTCAAATATTTATGGGGTCTTTAATTTATTAGAAGCAGTAAGAAAATTTAAAAAAAAAATAAAATTAATACATGTATCTACTGATGAAGTTTATGGAGATATTATAAAAAATAGAAGTTCTAAAGAATCTGACCCTTACAATCCTAGTTCTCCTTATTCCGCTTCGAAAGCTAGTAGTGATCTTTTAATAAAATCATATGTAAGAACTTATAAAATTCCAGCTATAATTACTAACTGCTGCAATAATTATGGCCCAAATCAATATCCTGAAAAACTTATACCAACTATTATTTATAAAATAATAAACAAAAAACCGGTACCTATTTATGGTAATGGAAAAAATATAAGAGAATGGATTCATGTTGAAGATCATTGTAATGCTTTAATTAAAATATCTGAAAAAGGACTTTTGGGCGAAAACTATAATATTGGAAGTGGTATTGAATTAAATAATATTGATATTGTAAAAAAAATTATTTCTTCTTTTAAAAAAATAGATATTAATCTAGCTAATAAAGCTAAATTTGTTTTTGTTAAGGATAGACCCGGTCATGATTTGCGTTACTCTTTAAATTCATCAAAAATTAAAAAACATTTAAAATGGAAATGCAAATATAATTTTGATGAAGGAATCGAAAAAACAATCATTTGGTATGTAGAAAATTTTAATAAAAATTTTTTTAAAAATAAAGATTTTCAAAATAGAATTGGATTAAAAATATGATTAAAAAAGGAATAATATTAGCTGGCGGAAAAGGAACAAGATTAAGTCCTTTGACAAAAATAACGAATAAACAGCTTTTACCTTTGTATGATAAACCGTTAATATTTTATCCTTTATCAATTTTAATGTTAGCTGGGATTAGAAATGTGCTAATTATTACCAATCCTAACGAAGATGAAAATTTTAGAAAAATATTAGGCGATGGTTCTAACTTTGGAATTAAAATAAAATATTTAGAACAAAACAAACCAAACGGATTGCCAGAAGCCTTCATTATTGGAGAACAGTTTATTAAAAACAACAGTGTGGCTTTAGTACTTGGAGATAACTTTTTTTATGGCCAAGGATTTACTAAAAGATTAAAAGAAAAAACCAGATCAGATTTAGGGGCAACAATTTTTACTTACCAAGTAAACAACCCTCAGGATTATGGTATAGTAGAATTAAAAAACAATAAGATTGTAAGTATTAAAGAAAAGCCCAAAAAAACCAGTTCAAATCTTGCAATTACTGGTCTTTATTTCTTTGATAGAAATGTAGTTAATTTATCTAAAAAACTTAAACCTTCTAAAAGAAAAGAGCTAGAAATTGTTGACCTGTTAAAAGCCTATTTAAAAAGAAAAAAACTTAAAATTGAATTTATGGGAAGAGGCAGCGCCTGGTTAGATACCGGTAATGCAGATAGCTTATTCGAAACTTCACAATTTATAGCCAACATAGAAAAAAGGCAGGGTCTAAAAATAGCCTGTCTAGAAGAAATAGCTCTGAATAACAAGTGGATATCAAAATCTACGATAAAAGAACAAATTAAATTTTATGGCAATTGTCATTATTCTGATTATCTAAAAAAATTATTATAAAAATGAAGAGTAAATTATTTAGTGGAATAAAAATATTTAAATCTGCAGTTTTTAAAGATAACCGTGGTTCTTTTAGAGAGATTTATAAAAAAAAATTTATAAAAAAAAAAAATTTTATATTTGACTGTCTGTCAATATCTAAAAAAAATGTTTTAAGGGGACTTCACATACAAACCAAAAATTCTCAGGCAAAGTTTTTAACTGTTATTAAAGGAGAAATTTTTGATGTAGCAGTTGATTTAAGAAAAAAATCAAAAACTTTTGGAAAATATTTTTCGATAAATTTATCAAGTAAAAATTATAGCTCAATTTATATACCTAAGGGATTTGCTCATGGTTTTTGTTGCTTAGATAAAGAGAATATAGTTTACTATTGTAACTCAAATTATAGAAACAAAAATAATGAGACAGGGATTCTTTGGAATGATCCTGATATTAATATTAAATGGCCTATTAAAAATCCAATACTTTCAATAAAAGATAAAAAAAATTTTTCATTAAAGGAATATTCTAATAATTTTTAATTAATGAGAAAAAATATCGTTATTACTGGAGGTCATGGAAGGTTTGGCTCTGTATTAAAAAAAATAAATAATAAAAAAAATTTACTATTCCCAACTAAAAAACAGTTAAATATACTTAAATTAAATTCTATTAAGAATTATTTAAAAATAAAAAAACCAAGAGTACTTATTCATTTGGCTGGTTTATCAAGACCAATGGATACGCATGATAAAAATATAAACAAAAGTATCGATTTAAATATTATAGGCACAGCAAACATTGTAAAGGCATGTTCTTTTCTTGGTATTAAATTAATATATTTTTCAACTCACTACGTTTACCCCTGTAATAAAGGTAACTACTCAGAAAATAGTCCTTTATTACCAATAAATAATTATGCATGGTCAAAATTAGGTGGTGAATCTGCAGTTCAAATGTATAAAAATTCTTTAATACTTAGAGTTTGTATGACTGAAAATCCTTTTGTTCACAAAAGCGCTTTTGCTAACGTAAAATCAAATTTTATTTTTCATGAAGATGTAGCTAAAATTTTATTTAAACTAATAAATAAAAAGGGAATAATTAACATAGGCGGAAGAACGCAGACAATTTATAATTTTGCCAAAAAAAATAATCCCGAAGTTAAAAAAGTGTATTTAGAAAATAAATCTAAAATTCAATTCCCAAAAAATCCATCAATCAATATTGGTAAATTAAAAAAATTAATAAAATTCTAATTTTTTACATAGACTTGTCTTTTCCAGGAATCTAAACATTCTAAATACTTTAATGTTAGCATCTGTTTCTCATTAATGTCTTGTTTGCTTATATTTCCTAAAATACAATTTTCTACATATTCTATCTCGTAACCATAAACATCTTTCTCAGTTCTATTTTTATATAATTTATTATTAAAAAAACCTTTTTTAATCTCAAAAGAAAAATCTTTACTATGAGGGACTATAGGTCTTGGTATAATAATTACTCCTTTTTCTCCTATTATTTTTAATTTATTGTCTTGTCTTTTATTAATGGAAACTAATAAATTAGCCTTAATACCATTGTCAAATTCAAGATTTGCCATTGAGTTCTCATCAACGCCAGTAATGCCTACGTGCCCTTTAGCTATCAATTTAGTAGGTATAGAAAAGTAAGAATTATTCTGTACACCAGCAATTAACATTGCATAGGTTAAACCATAACAAGCAAAATCATTTAGAGCCCCTCCTCCTAAATTAGGATCTGTTAGTCTTGAGCTATTAAAATCAATTTTTTTTTTAAAATATTTAAAAACTCTTCTTCTCATATCAAAGCCGATAAAAAAATTTATATTTTTAATTCTTCCAATTTCATTAGATCTAATTATATCTAAGATCATTTTTGTTTGTGGATGATGTAGATACATAAGCGCCTCTAAAAAAAAAATATTGCTTTCTGAGACTATTTTAATATCATTCTTGAAATCTAAAGAATTTAATGCTGCTGGTTTTTCAACTAAAATATTTTTCTTATTTTTTGCGATAATTCTAGAATAAAAGCTATGATTATTATTTGTAGTTGCTATATAAATAATATCATTATCCTTTAAATTTATAAGATCATAATAGCTATGAAAGTAATTTTCTTGTTTTAATTCAAATTTTTTTTTGAATGATTCTAATCTTTCTTTATTTAAAGGTATCGTCTGAGAGGCAACTGAAAAAATTTCTGATTTTTCTGATAAAAGCAAACTGTCACAAAACTTATTTGCAATAACACCTGCTCCTAGAATACCCCATTTAATTTTCTTCATTCATTAAAATAATGTTAAAATTATTATTGTATATATCTAATATTTTTGGCGGAGAGAAAGGGATTCGAACCCTTGATACCTTTAACAGTATACACGCTTTCCAAGCGGGCGCCTTCAACCACTCGGCCATCTCTCCTAGTTTATCTTTAGAAAAAAACTCTTCTCTTTTGGAAGGCATATCAAATCATGATTGATGGGAAATATAAAATAATTTTCATTACTAATTTTTGTTACAATACTCTTAAATTCGTGATGATTACTATGAATCCATTCAAAAATTATTACGGGTCTCATTTTAGATACTAAAAAAAAATTATTAATAATTTCACAGTCATATCCTTCTGCGTCAACAAACAATAAATCTAAATTAAATATTTTATTTTTTTTAAATAACTCTAAAAAAGTTATCTGATTAACCGACTCTTTAATAATATGTTCAGATCTAACACCATGTTTTATTAAATGTTTCCTATCAAAAGAAGGAATGGCTTTTATAAACTCGCCGTACTTGTGATAATGACTCGGGCTAACTTTATATAAAAATGATATTTTATTATTAATGCTTAATGCAGAATTTTCCAAAATAACATTTTTAAAACCATCATAGTTCTTTTTTAATAATTCAAAATTTTCTTTAATAGGCTCGACCAAAAAACTTTTGATTTGATATTCTTTTATTAAAATATTTAATTCTTCAAAAGACTTCCCATCATTTGCTCCTATTTGAATAAGATTTTTAATTTGATCATTTTTAATTAAATTTTCTATAATCTTATTTATGTTTAAATCAGATTTGTAAAATAAAAATTGTTTGTTTTTAATATAATTTTTTTCTAATAATTTATATCCAAAAATTCCGCAAAATTTTTTTAAAATTTTATTCATTTTTATTTATCTTCAAAACTTCAATAAAAGCTTCTTGAGGAATATCAACGCTTCCGAACTGTCTCATTCTGGCTTTTCCTTTTTTTTGCTTTTCTAAAAGTTTTTTCTTTCTATCTCTCGCTCCTCCACCATGAATTCTGCTGATAACATCTTTTCTATAACCAGATATTGTTTCTCTTGCTATAACTTTTCCACCAATAGCCGCTTGTATTGGTATCTGAAATTGATGCCTTGGTATTAAGTCTTTTAATCTTTCGCACATTAGCCTTCCTTGCCTTAAAGCAAAATCTTTATGAATAATCATAGACAATGCATCAACCATCTCTTCATTTACTAGTATTGATAATTTAATTAAATCACCCTCTCTATAATCGCTTAACTCATAATCAAAACTCGCATAACCACTAGAAATAGATTTGATCTTATCGTAAAAATCAAAAACAACTTCATTTAATGGTAATTCATAAGATAGGACTGCGCGATTTCCTGAATAGCTTAAGCTTTTTTGTTTTCCTCTTTTTTCTTCACATAATTTCATAATTGAACCCAAGTATTCTTCTGGAAGAATTATTGTTGCGTTAATCCACGGCTCATTAATAGATTTAATAAAATTTGGTTCTGGCATATTAGCAGGATTTTGAAGATCTATAATTGTGCCATCATGTTTGTTAATTTTATAAACAACACCTGGTGTTGTGGTAATTAAGTTTAAATTATATTCTCGGTCTAATCTTTGAACGATAATTTCAAGATGTAGGAGTCCTAAAAAACCACATCTAAAACCTAATCCTAAAGCAGCAGAGTTCTCAGGCTCATAAACAAAACTAGAGTCGTTTAATTTTAATTTTGCAAGACTGTCTCTTAATAAATTATATTCTGTGCTATCAACTGGAAATAATCCGCAAAATACAACTGGCTTACTAGGCTTAAATCCTGGTAACGGATCTTTTATAGGATTAGAATAATCGGTTATCGTGTCACCAATTTTAGTATCCGAGAGATCTTTAATTCCTGTAACAATAAAACCAATTTCCCCGGGGCCTAAGTATTCTTTATTTTCTGCTTTAGGAGTAAACACGCCAACTCTTTCAACCGGATGTCTTGTGTTTGTCGACATTAATAGAATTTCCATTCCTTTTTTAATTGTTCCATCCAGTATTCTAACTAATATAACCACTCCCAAATAACTGTCATACCAACTATCAACTAATAAAGCTTTTAAAGGCAAATCTTTATTTCCTTTTGGAGCAGGAAGTCTTTCAACTATTGCTTCTAATATTTCATCTACGCCCTCTCCTGTTTTTCCAGAGGCTGTCAAAGCGTCAGAAGTATCAATCCCTATAACATCCTCGATTTGTTTTTTTACTCTCTCAACGTCTGATGCTGGTAAATCTATTTTATTTAAAACTGTTATAATCTCATGATGATTATCCATGGCCTGATAAACATTT
>Ga0209087_1002308_pt1 | contig 10793 bp, 24 predicted proteins | sample S_130805_EF_Meta_FD_187321 | JGI IMG/M metagenome (GOLD analysis project Ga0209087, IMG submission 187321) | Freshwater microbial communities from Lake Simoncouche, Canada to study carbon cycling - S_130805_EF_MetaG (SPAdes) (version 2) | ecosystem: Environmental > Aquatic > Freshwater > Lake ...
TGTGGCTTGTTAATGGATCAATGATCCTTGCCCTTACGAATGACTGTGAACCAAAGAACTTCTCTACTCCACCTTCAAACCATGTTTTGTCTAATATACTCATTTGTGAATCCCTATTAAAACTCATATTTACTCCTTTAATTAAGTTAGTGGGTACTTACTTGCGCTTTCCCCGTATTGACTAGAAGGGGATGGAATCGTCATTCAAGTTTTTAGGTAGTGGTTTGCTTGTGGGTGGCTGACCATCTTTAGGCGATACTGCCAAACCCATAAACTTGCCAGACTTGCCTTCTTTAATCCAAGCAGACAACCAGTATTCGTTTCCGTCTACCATGATGCTACCTTTGTAGTCAGGATGTTTCTCCTGTTCCTTCTTGTCGTTTTTAAACAACACGCCTGAGTTGTCTCTTTTCTGTTCCATATTAACCTCTTGATTTAACTTTATTTAACTTGTCATCGAGTTCAGCCAAGAACTTGATAACCTCTTTTTCCAGCGTTGCAATAAAGGCATCATCACGCTCAAAACGCTTAATGACTAATTGCAATTCTGCGGGAAACCTTGGGTCAAACGAACACAAATCTGTCCATTTAGCCCCTGTGCAAGCCATCTGCCATTGCACTTGTACTTTATATTGATCGTCAATGCCACCCAAAATGCTTTCCAAATGCGTATGCGACATTGGGCATTTCAGTTCTACCAAGCCTTCACCAACAATCCCGTCTGGAGATGCGCCTGACTGCTCAATGGTTGGATGGTTAACAAATGCTACTTCATCAACCAACACACCCATTTTTTGCTCGTAAGCGGCTCGTGCATATTTTTCATTCTCCACACCCCAAGTCATGGCATCGTTGCTATACGACTCGGCTACTGAATTTGTCAGGCGTTCTAACAACAATTGAGTCATGTACTTGTCTCTGCTTGTTGAATAGCCAGACTTAGTGGTAGCAACAATGTCTTTTACTCGACTAGCAGTAACTTTGCCTAGTCTGAGCATCTTCCATTCGTCTGTGCCTTGGATGATTTCGTCACTCATTTCAACTCCTTCTTTTTAGCATCTTTAGCGGCAATCATCTTGGTCTGCCATGCCTTGTTTCCATCACAATCCGCAAATGCCCTGATGTAGATGTCTTTTAGTTCATCAAGGGTTATGGTGGCCTCAATAGCCGCAATATAGTCAAGCATCCTTCCTTCATCAGGAGTACCTTCATCACTCTCGCCTTCAGGCAAATCTTCACCCGCATAGATATACAAGCCTAAGCCATGAAGACTCAAAGCCTTAGTCATACAACGCATGATGGCTGTATTGACTGCAAATGCGTCTGGGTTAGGGATTGCTTTGTTGCGATAGTCCATCACGGGAAGTTGGCAAGTCATTGGTTTGCTAAACAATGTGACTGTTACGAACACCATTGCTGTGCCGTTGATGTCCATGAAACACTTATCGCCAAACATTTCTATCTTGTATACGGCTTCAGGATCAGCCTTTAAAGCCTCTGCCCAAGCCCAAGCCCATGATAGATATGTAAGATTGTTTTTCTTCTCTGTATGCTCGTTGACGTTTGTCTTTAGCATTGATAACACTTGTTCACTATTCATTCTTTACTCCTATTTTGATATTGACTCTGTTTAACTTGCTCTTGACCTATCCAGTGTGATAAACCAATCAGGTTTGAAATGATGGTGTTAATTTCTGAATAGAACCCAGTATATTGCTTATTCAAGCACATTTCACTAAGTGTTTTCACTGATCTTTCGATGTTCATTAAAAATGTTGAATAATCATTGAGCATCGTATATATCCTTTGCTATTTCAAATTGAAACTCATGATCGAAATTCTTTAATGGAATGTAGTCATCTTCTCCGCAACATCCTTTAACATTAAACTTTCTGGGCGCAAAACAATTCATACAAAAATATAAGTCTTGGATACCATCCCAAATTTCTTCAAAAGATTGTTTCATTTTCATATAGTCCCCAATACTTTGTGGATTTCTGCAATCATTTCATTCTTGATTCTCAACTGCAACTCATGCTCTGCAAGGATGCGATGCAACTCTGCAATCTCTGCTTTAAGATGCTCTGCTTCAGTCTGATACATCACAACATTGACTGCCAGTTCGTCTTCATAATCAAGTTCATGGAAAGCAGAATTTAACTTTTCTTGATCCGTCATTTTTCACTCCCTTATTCGGATGGTATCTACAATTGATTGGGCTTTAGCGTGGTCATCGATCATGCCAAAGATGATGGAACAATTTATGTCCCTTTCGTTCTCTACGCCCATATCGAAGGCGTTATTCATGGCTGTGATGGTGTTCTCATCAACTGCCGCCATGCGTAAGAAACTAACCATTTCATGTTTAGTCATTTGAAGTTGTTTCCTTGTCATTCTTTACCAGTTCGTTTAGTTTTGTTTTTAAATCGTAATAGCCGTTAGTGTTCGCCCCAGTCATAACAACAATGTCTTCCACTCGTTGTTTCAGGGCGTTGACTTGGAAACGCAAGTCATTCACTAATTCTGTGATTTCCTGTTCCGTCATATAGAACCCTCCCAGTCTTTACGCCATGCAGTCGTGATGTCGAGCATCTCGTCTGTTGCTTTGTTCTCGCATCGGTTGTAGTGCCGCTTGGTCAGGTCGTACGTAATTGGCCTGTCTTGTTCGTCAAAGACCGCGAAATCTATTTCATACCCGTCTGAGTGGTCAGCGTCTAATTCATCGCCAGGCGTCAGTATGTCAAAACACACTAAGCACTCGCCAACTCCATCAAGGTAGACACATATCTGATGTTTGAAATCACTAATTTTTACTGTCATCATTAACTCCTGTTTAGTAACCCACTTGTTGTGGTGTATGAATTGTCAATGAAAATAAATGTTTGAATACTAGGATAAACCCTAGGTTGACAAAATAAATTTAAGCGTAGGATGGTCTGACAAAACAAGGAGATTTTATGTACCTAAAGACTTATCACAAGCAAATGCTCAGAAGGCTAGAACACCAGCCTAGCCCATTGAAATCATTTACGCATGGGGATCAGAATGTAGGCAATGTAAGCGTTCATTTTGAGAACTACCTCAATGACTTACAGAACTTTGGCTATGTTGTTTGTATTGAAGACGTATGGCACATAACGGGCTTTGGCTTGGCGGCATTACACGAAAAAAAGAATGTAGCAACCCCTACCAAAATGAGCAACGGCACTACGACTGAATTCTACGATGGTAAAGAGTTAAAGCAAACGTGCGCCAGACTAGGTGCGTATGATTTTCTGAAATATCCTAGTAAATTTGGTGAGAATTTGCGCTACCCACGAATTTATCTATAATGGTTTGAAACGAGGCTAGGTTGGGAGTTGCTCCCCAACTGAAAAGGGTTACACCTTCCCCTGCCTATGTTTCTTCTAAAGGTGCTTGAAAAAGGGAAAATTCGATGCACTATTATTCTTTTCATGTGAGTGATTACATTCACGATACGGCTCATCTCTCAATAATTGAAGATTTGGCCTTTAGGCGGTTACTTGACTTGTATTACACAAGTGAAAAGCCTATCCCAAACAGAACCCACGAGGTTTCCAGAAGGATAAGAATGTCTGAACATGAAGACATTGTGCAAACAGTTCTTGAAGAATTTTTTGCTTTCAACAAAGAGTCTGATTTTTGGTATCACAAAAGATGTGACGAAACAATCATGGCTTATCAGGCTAAAGCACAAAGGAATAGAGAGGTTGGGAAACTAGGTGGTAGACCTAAAGCAAACCCAGAAGAAACCCAATCGGTTTCCAAAGATAACCCTAACCATAAACCAATAACCATTAACCATAAACCAAAGGTAGAGAGCACAAGAGGCTCACGCCTCTCACCAGATTTTTGTTTAACAGAAGATTGGAAAGACTTTTGCCAACAAGATAGGCCTGACTTAAACCCATCAAAAGTATTTGAGTCATTCAAAGATTATTGGATAGCCAAGGCTGGACAACAAGGGATAAAGTTAGATTGGTTTGCTACATGGCGTAATTGGGTAAGAAGTCAGAATCAAGCCCCTGTAAACAAAGCAGACCAAGTGTTTACTACTGTGCCAAGCAGATTCGAGCGTGATCCTGCCTTGATTGCTGTTGAACAAAAACTAAAAGAGGGTGTACCGATGCCTCCTGAGATTCGGGCGGCAATTGAACGACTCCGTAAATAATCAAGAAAGGTTGGATAAATGAATGAGTTGGCTTTATTCGCAGGTGCTGGTGGAGGAATACTTGGGGGACATCTCCTTGGATGGAGAACAGTCTGTGCAGTCGAGTGGGAATCCTATCCCGCAAGCGTACTGTGCGCCAGGCAAAATGACGGACTTCTCCCGCCTTTCCCGATTTGGGATGACGTTCAAACCTTTGACGGAAAACCTTGGAGAGGAATTGTTGACGTCATTTCGGGCGGTTTTCCCTGTCAGGACATTTCAGCCGCTGGAAAAGGGGCAGGAATCGATGGAGAGCGATCAGGAATGTGGGGAGAAATGGCGAGGATCATTCACGAAGTACGACCAAGATTCGTGTTCGTGGAAAACTCACCAATGCTCACTTCTAGGGGACTTGGACGAGTTCTCGGAGACTTGGCCTCAATGGGGTTTGATGCGAGATGGGGAGTGTTGGGAGCAGCGGACATTGGAGCAAACCATCAGAGGGACAGAATTTGGATCGTTGCAAAACAAATGGGCAACTCCGACAACGATGGACAAATTGCCCCCGAAATCAGAGAAATCGCTGAACCGAGAAGCAACGATAACAAGGCCAAACAGAACGAAACCATCCAATCTCAGGGATCAGGTGAGCAACATGAAACATTGGCCTACTCCCGATGCGAATTGCGGGATGAGGGGGACTCAGGAATTGTGGACACCCAAGAGGAAGTCGGGACATCAAGCCCAATACTCAATCAATCAAGCGGTCAGGGATGCGGAGAAGATCAGGTGGCCAACGCCCGTGAAATCAGACCATGCGGCGAGGAGACCAAGCAAGGGTTGGCAAGGGAATTCAGACTTGCCGAGTGTGGTATGGACAGAGACTGGTGGCAGAGAGAACCCGAATTTGTCCCCCGCACAACTCAACGCAACATGGGTGGAGTGGCTGATGGGTTGGCCTCTAGGGTGGACAGACTTAAAGCCATTGGAAACGGACAAGTCCCATTGTGTGCAGCAACCGCATGGAGAATCTTAATTGACACGACTACAAGCGCATGAACTACTTGATAGACAAAAACGAGGATTCCTCTGCCTACCGAGCGAGGTTAATCAAGCACTATGGGTCTGCGGAGACACAAGAGGAGATTTTGTCGTGTCTAGCGATGGAATGGAAAAGACGATACATAGACAAGATGAAGACGTTGGGGAAACACAAAGCCTCTACTTGGTGGGCGAATCAGATAGACGATATGGAAAAGAAGCGTGGGAAGCCATTTGCGGATAATTTACGATTAAGAATGAATAAACTGAAAGAAACAAAATGAAATGCCCGCTATGCAATGCCGCAACCGATGTAAAGCACACAAAAGACGGTCTAAGAACACGAGAATGTTTTAATCTGCATAGGTTTAGAACCCAAGAGGTTGTCGTTTCAGAGCCTAAACCAAAACGCAAATGGAAAATAAGGGATAGGGATTAATATGGTATTCATTGGCGTAGACCCCGCAAGCGCAACGGGTGCAATAGGCGTTTTGGATTCAGAGGGCAATTACCTTGATTGCTACATGATCGAACACCAAGACAAGCATATTCGGGCAATGGTGCTTAAAAATGCGTTGCTGAAATCAATCGATCCAAAAGAAGGGGCTGAAATTGCAATTGAAATGTTGTATAGCCGACCAGGTCAATCAGCATCAGCCATGTGGACATTTGCAAGGGCGGTTGGAGCAATTACCGCAATATGTGAATTAACCAATTATCCAACGCACATGGTTCGGCCGCAAGTGTGGAAATCGTGGTATCAAATCCATGATAAAGATGATTCGCTCGACATAGCCCGTATGTTTTGGCCTACCGCCCCACTAAGGCGTAAGAAAGATAATAACTTGGCGGAGGCATTATTGATTGGAGAATATTGGCGTAGTCAAATCAAAGGCAAAAGGCATGACCACCCAATTCAATAACCATAAAGGGCTAAATATTAAATTTACGCCCCAAGAATTAAATGTTATTAAAACAATTGGCAATGGAAACATGACTGAAGGCGTAAGGGTCAGCATCATGTGGGCATCCCATTTTTGGAATCTTGGTCTCAATCCTGAGATGGATTTGGGCATTATTGGGCTTGTAACTGTATCAACGACAGACAAGTACCCAAACGAATAGCCACAAAACGCATTAAAAACCACCTAGAAGCCCACAAAATAGACCAGTCCAAGCCACCCTACATTAGCACATGATTAAAGGCTTTAAAATGGGCATAAAAAAACCACCCGAAGGTGGCTTAGTGAGTACTTACTAACTTAGTGGCTTATTCGCTCTAATGATTCTTCTAAGTCGTCACCAACATAATTGCAATTTATGTCGGTATACCAAATTGATCCATCGGTATTTGTCCATTTTCTAAAAAAAGGATGTTCAGATTTTAATTCGGTTTCTTTATAGTCAATTTCTTTATTTTCCATATTAATTCCTTTTATGAATATTGCTCTAATGTGTGTTCATAGTTGTTTGGCATGATGCGCTTGGTTGTCAAATAGCCATTACTTGTTTTGCTGCAAATGGCGTTGTTATCAACAACCCATCCAAAGTTACCAAAAGTACAATCAAGTTTTTTGGCATATCTTTGGTGCGCTTTTCTTAATAGGTTATATTCATATTTGGATAAATTAACTTTACCCAAATGCGTGTTAATTTCGTTTGAATTATTGCCATTGATTTTGAAATGTATTCCGCTCATATTGACACCTTTATTTGCGTTTAAGAATGATTTGTAAAACTAGCCCAATAATTGCGTATATCACTTGTTATCCTTAACAAATTGATTGCAACATTGCCAAGCCATCATGGTTGCCATATTGCGGGTTATTTTTCCATCGTCAAATTGCTCAAAAATGTCGTTAATTGAGTAATGCAAATCTTCCAATGAATAAATGGGTTTATATGCCTTAACCGCCAACTCGTTTGCTTGGTCAAAAATTGAATTAAACAAATCGGCAATTTCGTCCGATATTTCGCCATCTTCATTGAATGTATCAATCCCATGATTAACCATTACTTGATCCAATAGCACATTGGCATCCATGTAATCGTTTGGGTTTGTGTCACGATTTCCCCATGCGATCAATTGTTCTTTAGTCATTTGCTGCTGACAAACGCAAAAGAACGAAATAGCACAATTCTTGATTAGTTGGGCTTTGTATTCTTGATTTTCCATGATTTACGCCTTTTTAAAAAATATATGGATTTACTTAGTGAGTTTAATTTCTGACAAATCTCGATATCCCGTATTGAGTTTGTACTCAACAACAAAGATATCATCTTCAAAAAACCAATCTTTCGCACAACCATATTGCTTGGTATGATCTTTTAAAGCCTTGCGAATTGCTTTTTCCGCTCCCTCTTTAGTAAGGGAGAAAGCCTCAAATGAGAAATTTCGGGAATCGTAAAACCCTTTAAAGATTTTGTCTTTAGTCATAATTAACGCCTTTCAATTTTCGTATGATTCAATTCGGTTTCCTGAGCCTACTTTTAATTTTGCGGTATCAAGTAGGAATTTTTTGCTTCCATTGAAATAATGCGATACAGCATAGCGCAAATGATCAATTATTTGTTTTTGTTGCTCTTCACTGTAATAATGGGAAATTGTTTCGGTATCTTTTCCATTATCAAGAGTGCGAGTGTATGAATGATCAAAATCAATATCATCCATGTGAATAAACAATCCCGCATTTATCCAAATACATCCATCTTTATAAATTCTAGATTTTGTTTCCATGATTAACGCCTTTCAAAGTTTAGGAATTGACACATCTAGGATGCATCGCTTACCCCACAATTTCTTATAGGGTAAACGCTGCGTACCGATTAGTAGTACAAAACATCAAAGTAAGACAATAGGCAAAAAACCCATAGACTACAAAAAGCCACACAACAAAGAGAGTTATATAGAAAATTACGCATAGTGAACGCCTTTAATTTGAGTGAATCCGCTTGTATCGTTTTTGGCTTTTCCCTTAGCATATAAAGCCACTACTACCGATTTCGGCTCAATGTGTCTTACATCGGTATCATCCCCATCAATTACATTCCAAGCCCTAAAAGATTTCGGGATATCTTCCCTTTTTTGGAATACAACGGCAACGCGAGAATTATCGGGATTGGTTAGCCCTTTAATGGAAATAGGTTTAGGCGTGATAGAACTAAACGAATAGGTTAAATCGTAGTTTCCGCTTGTTTTGCCTTGTAAGTTTCGGTTTGGATGTTTTGTGTAATCGTAGAATTGCACATCAGGAAACAATTGAAAAATGTTTAGCCCATTAAGTACAGTCAAATTCTCATATGGAATGTCACTCGTACCATTGGGACGCACTAAAGGCGTAAACCCTAGTTTTTGGGCTTTGTTTTGCAATGTCCAAATGTCGGCGGCAAGCGAAAGCAAAAAGGCTTGTTGATTAGTGTAGAAAAATTGGGTTTTGTTTTTCCGTGCCAATTGGACACTATTAAACGCTCCTCTTCCCGCACTATTGAGACAAGGCACTAAACATCCCGCAAGTTTTGCCATCGCGCATATCTTGGCATCAGGCACTAAGTACACAATGCCCGTAAGAAACCCTAGTTTCTCGCCTTTGATTGTCTTTGTAGAGGATTCACCAAGGATTGGACGATAGGGCAAGCTAAGGGCTTGTAATTGGGTTTTGTATGGGTTACGCATATTAAATTCACGCCTATTAAAAAAGATTAAAAGAAAGCCCCAAAGGGCTAAGGATTACTTGCTATTTTTTAAACTATGGCATTTCTTTAATGCCTCTTCCAATGTGTCGTATTCGCCTTGGTTGTCGTATAGTTCCTCTTCATTCTCAAGTGAAACTATAAAACGCTTGCCTCCACCACTTTCGCGTAACTCAGGGCTTTTGTAGTCAATCCATATGGTTACTATGAGGCTTTCGTTGATTTCCATTGCCATACTAGGGCAAGCATTGTTTCTCCAAGAAGTACTATAGAAACCTTCAGGGATTTCTATTACATCATCAAAGTTTTCAAAGATTTGGTTTGCTATGATTTCCATGATTCACGCCTTTTAAATAGTTAAACAAAGAGAGGAAATAATGTTAGTAACCACTAACCTATTTTCTTACCCTCTCCATATATATGTGAAAGAATCGTGCCAGTTCTCGTAAGTCCTTGATTTATAAGGCATAGGATTAACCCTAACCAGGGTAAACCCTCACAATATATATCACACTATGAAATTACTACCATCTTAGTTCTCATAATGTGGAATGAGTAACATAACTGAGAGTTATATCAAGTCTACCGATTATGGTGCTTCAGTTATATAGACCTCTTACTGACCACCGAGTCATTAATTATCTATGTTAGTTAGTACTCACTAGCAGCATAGTTAGTGGTTGCTAACCTGGTAGTTAGTTAGTGCTTACTTATGTATGGGGGGAGGGGGTAGTCGTGCTGTGGAATATTTGTGGGTACACCCCATCCACAAGAAAAGGTAATTTAGGATATTGCTAGAAAAGACTTGTCCTATTAACTAATACTTCCCTTCCCTTCTTCCCGTCCTTGACTTACGAGTTACGGACGATAGCCTGTAACCCGTATATACAGGTATATCTCAGAAGAGAGAGCCTCTCGTTTATCTAGATTACAAGACTGTTTGTCAAACAATCAAGCCTAAGTAACGTTGCCCCGTCCACCTTGTCTATGTTGCTTCACAGCATTTAGAGGGCTACTAGAGACTCACCTAGTTCATCACGTTTATCCTACTTGGTCGGCTCAACCGCATAGAGGGGTGGGTCATGCCCCCGTTGTCATAACTATATCAGGGATTACCCTATTGTTCAACAAATAAATCTAGTTCATAATGTGGTTGCCAAGACGCATGGAGATTGAGCGTTTTAATGCTGGCTCTTGTCGTCCAGCCTTGCAGTCTCCAGCCGTGTTAGCAAACTTCCCCTTTGTGGACAAAAGTACATGAATCAAACTAAACCCCGTGGTAGACCAAAAGGTTCTACGAATAAACAGTTCTCCCTTACCAGTTATGCTGATAAACCTGAACTCATTACTCTCCCCAAGACTGAGACTGCCCAACTCAAAGAACTAAAGAACCTCCTGATAAACAGCGCAGGTTCTAGAGTTGTCCACAAGGCGGTAGAGATAGCCATGAATGATGAACACCCTGCCCAACTAGCCGCCATTAAGTTGTGCATGGATAGAATGTTGCCCGTCTCGATGTTTGAGAAGGAAGGCAAAACCCGTAGTGCTGTAACTATCAACATCACGGGTATAGGTGAAATTACGCATACCCCTGAAACCATAGATGCTGAAGACATAGAGGCTAAGAATGAGTGATTTAAACTTTAGCCTACTGCCTTGGCAAGAAGAAGTCTTCAAAGATAAGACAAGGTTTAAAGTAATTGCGGCTGGTCGTAGGTGCGGTAAGTCTAGGATGGCGGCAGTCACATTGCTTATTGAGGCCTTGAAATGCCCTGCGGGTTCTGCGGTGCTTTATGTTGCGCCTACCAATGGTCAGGCTAGACAGATTATTTGGCAAGTTCTAATGGATTTAGGAAGGGAAGTTATCCAAAATGCCCACATCAACAACCAA
>Ga0209087_1002315_pt1 | contig 10780 bp, 11 predicted proteins | sample S_130805_EF_Meta_FD_187321 | JGI IMG/M metagenome (GOLD analysis project Ga0209087, IMG submission 187321) | Freshwater microbial communities from Lake Simoncouche, Canada to study carbon cycling - S_130805_EF_MetaG (SPAdes) (version 2) | ecosystem: Environmental > Aquatic > Freshwater > Lake ...
CCGCGTGGTCGCCGAGGGCGTGACCATCAACGGCCTGCCGATCGTGAACGACCGCCCGACCTTCGGCCGCATGCCGCCGGTGCCGCTCGATGAGTACTACCGCGACAGCGTGATCGGCGGGAACGGCGCCTTCGTCGTGGTCGCCGAGGACTTCAACAGCTTCGGCAACGCGGTGAAGCGCAAGCTGATCCGCGAGATCGCGGGGCTGTCAGGCCCGATGGTGAGCTGGGGGTAGTCGCCTCTTCCGGAGAGGCACCGGCATCCCCATCTGCTGCGCCGCCGCGCCGCACGCAACGACGGCGCCTACGGGAGACCATGACCGCCGCCGCTCGCTGGCCCCGTCGCTGGGCCGCCCTCCTGCTGCTCGCCTCGCTGCTCGGCGCCTGCGACGATCCCTTCGCGCCGCCGTCGCCCGACCGCGCGGCGATCGCCGCCGCGCAGCGCGAGATCGCGGCCAGCGCCGCGCCGCGTCCGATCAGCCGCAGCCCCGCCGCCGACCGCGCCATGCTGCAGCAGGTCGCCGCCCGGCTGCAGCAGGCCGCGCAGCCGCTCTGCCGCGCCGAGCAGGGCAAGCTCTGCAGCTTCACGCTCGAGCTGGTGCAATCGCCCGAGCCGAATGCCTTCGCCTCCGGCCGAAACCACATCGCCGTCACCACCGGCATGATGCGGCTGCTCGAGACCGAGGACGAGCTGGCCGCCGTCGTCGCGCACGAGATGGCGCACCACATCGCCGACCACATCGCCGAGGGCGGCTGGCGGTCGCAACTCGGTGCGCTGGTCGGCGCGCTGGTCGGCACCGCCGCCGACCTCGCCGTCGAGAAGGCCACCGGCATCGATCCCGGGCTGTCCGGCCTCGGCCCGCAGGCCGGGGCGCAGACCGCGCGGCTCACCTATTCCAAGCGGGACGAGCGCGAGGCGGACTATCTCGCGGTCTGGATGCTGGTGCGCGCCGGCTTCGATGCCGATCGGGCGGGCGGGCTCTGGGCCAAGCTCACCGCGCTCTCGGGCCAGCAGAAGACCGGGCTGCTCGACAGCCATCCGGCCGGGCCGGAGCGGCTGGCCGCCTGGCGCCGCGCGGTGGCCGAGATCCGCGCCGACCCGCAGGCGATGCCGGCGCGCAAGCGCTGAGGCGACAGGACTGCCCTGGCGTCGCGCCGCGGGCGGTGCTTGGCTCTCGACCATGACCCTCGTGCTCGATCATCTCGTCGTCGACGTCCGCGACCGCATCCTGGCCGAGGCCGAGACCTGGCGCCGCCTCGGCTTCACCCTGACGCCGATGGGCCGGCACAGCCTCGGCTCCTCCAACCACCTGATGATCCTCGGCGAGGATTATCTCGAACTGCTCGGCACCGACGTGCCCGGCGGCGCGCTGCGCCCCGATATCGCGCCCTATCCGGCCGGGCTGAACGCGCTGGTGTTCAAGACCGAGGATGCCGAGGCGCTGTCCACGCGGCTGGTCGCCGCCGGCGTGCCGGCGCTGCCGGCCTCTGCCTTCCATCGTCCGGTCGACCTGCCCGACGGCACGCAGGACGAGGCGCGCTTCCGCACCGTGCGGCTGGATCGCGCCGCGGCCTTCGACGGCCGCGTCTACTGGTGCGAGCATTTGACGCCGCAGCATGTCTGGCGCGCCGAATGGCAGCGCCACGCGAACGGCGCCGAGGCGGTGCTGCGCGTGCTGCTGAGCGCGCGCGATCCCGAGCGCCAGGCGGCGATGTTCCGCCGGATGTTCGGCGCCGCGGCGGTCGAGACCACCGCCGATGGCCGCGTGCTGCTGCGCGCCGGCCGGCCGGTGATCGAGGTCGCGGGCCACGCCCAGGTGACAGCCGAACTCGGTGCCGCGGCGCCCGATCCCTCCGGGCGCGGCGACCGCATGGCGATGGTCGCACTGAAGGTGCGCGACCTCGCCGCGACGACGGCGCTGCTGCGCGGCCAGGGCGTGGCGCTGGAGACGATCAGCGGCGGCGTGCGCCTGCCTGCGAGTGCCGCCGGCAACTGCACGCTGGAGTTCCACGGCTAGCGCAACCGCTTGAATCGTGCCGCGCGGGCGATGTACTCTGACGGCGCAACGTCCAGGTGCCGTGCCATGCCGATGAAGGTCCTCACGCGCCGTCGCGCCATGCTTGCCGCGCCCGCGCTGCCGCTGGTCGCGCTGGCGGGCGCCCGCGCCCAGCAGCCCTGGCCGTCACGGCCGATCCGGATCATCTCGCCCTTCCCGCCCGGCGGCATGGTGGATGTCCTGGCGCGCGCCGTGGCTCCGGCGATGTCGGCCGGGCTCGGCCAGCCCGTGCTGGTCGAGAACCGCCCGGGCGCGAACGGCAACCTGGGCGCCGAGGTCGTCGCCCGGGCCGCGCCGGATGGCACCACGCTGCTCGCCAGCTCGCTCGGGCCGATCGCGACCAACCAGTTCATCTACCCGACCATGCCGTTCGACACCGACACCGCCTTCGCCCCGATCGTGCTGCTCGCGCGGACGCCCAAGGTGATGTGCGTTGCCAATGCGCGACCCTGGCGCACGGTGCAGGAGGTGATCGCGGCGGCCCGGGTGCGGCCCGGCGCGCTGACCGCGGGCTCGGCCGGCAATGGCAGCAGCCTCCACGTCGCGCTCGAGATGTTCAAGCGGATCGCGGGCGTCGACATCCAGCACGTGCCGTATCGCGGCGCCGCGCCGGCGGTGACCGACCTGGTCGCCGGCCAGATCGACCTGATCATCGACAACCTGCCGAACATCTTCGCGCAGGTCGCAGGCGGCCAGGTGCGGGCGGTCGCCCTGGCCACCGAGCAGCGCCTGCCGCAGCTGCCGGGCGTGCCGACCATGCGGGAGGAAGGGGTGGAGTTCGTCTTCGGCACCGCCTTCGGCCTGGTGGCGCCGGCCGGCACGCCGGAGCCGGCGATCACGCGGCTGGCGGCGCTGGCGACCGACGCGTTGCGCGACCCCGCGGTCGGTGGCCGACTGGCGGAACAGGGCGCGCAGCCGGGCGGCGGGACGCCGGCCGAATTCGCGGCGCTGATCGTGCGCGAGAAGGCGGTGCAGGAGCCGGTGATCCGCGCCGCCGGCATCCGCGCCACGTAATCCCGGGCCTGGTGGCCCGCGACTACGCCGGCTTGCGGTAGGAGAAGGCCCGGTCGAAGCAGCCGAGGATATGTCCGCCCGCGGTCGTCGGCTCGTAATGCGGCTCGGTCGCGCCGAGCGCGCGCGGGTCGATCGGCGCGGCGAAGTTCGGATCGTAGAAGGTCGCGATCGACATCCGCTCATGGCCGGAGAGGTTGCGCACGCGGTGCGGCGTCGAGGCGAAGCGGTCATTGCTCCAGCGCCCGAGCAGGTCGCCCACGTTCACCACCAGCGTGCCCGGCAGCGGCGGCGCCGGAATCCAGGCGCCGGACTGGCGCTCCTTCACCTCGAGCCCGCCGCTGTCATCCTGCCAGAGCAGGGTGATGCAGCCGAAATCCGTGTGTGCCGCCAGGCCGAACTGGTCCTCGTCATCCACCGGCTGCGGCGGGTAGAAGATCGCCTGGGTGCGCTGCAGCGGCAGGGTGTAGTGCGGCGCGAAGAAGTCGCGCGGCAGGCCGAGGCTGAGTGCTACGGCGCGCAGCAGCTTCGCCCCGCAGGCGCCGACCGCGGCGAAATAGGCCTCCATCGCGGGCTTCAGCTCGGGCACTTCCGCCGGCCACTGGTTCGGCCCGCGCAGCTTCTCGCCGGCGAGCACCGCCGGATGGTCCGCCGGCAGGTCGAGGCCGAGCGAGTAGAACTCCTTCAGGTCGGGCTTCTTGGCGCCCTGCATCAAGGCGCCGCCGGCGGCGTGCCAGCCGCGATGCAAAAGGTTGGCCTTGGTGCGCTGCTTCACCTCGGCGGGCAGGTGGAAGAAGCGGCGCGCGGCGGTGACGGCGGCGTCGATCACCGGCTGCGGCACGCCGTGATGGCTGACGTAGAAGAAGCCCGGCCCCGAGCACGCGGCGTTGATCGCGGCGGCGACCTGGCGCTCGCCGGCCTCGCCGGCCTCCAGCGGGCGCAGGTCGATCACGGGCAAGGCCAAGGGTGAAGTTGTCGCGGTGGCGCCATCCGGCATGGCGGGTCTCCATGGTTGCCGCCAGTAACCGGAGCCGCGGCGGGGATGTCAACGCGGAAGCGCGGTCTGCCCGAGCACCCAGCCTTCCCAGCGGCGGATCCAGGGATCGTCTGGGATGAAATCCGGCCTGACGCCGTCGAGCACGCCGATCAGGCCGAGCAGACCGAAGAGGCTGTCCAGCCGGTCCTCGCCGGCTGCGTCCCTGCCGAAGCCGGACGCGATGGCGTCGCGCAGCGCGGCGCTCGGGGTTACGCCACGCGCGGCGAGCGCCTCCTGCAGCGCCGGCGCCAGCGCGCGGCGCGCCGCCGCATCGCGCTTGCTTCCCCGCAGCCTGAGGCCGCAATGCCGCATCGCCTCGGCCGGATAGACCTCCGCCAGCACCGCTTGCCCGGGTGCCAGCAGCGCGTGCAGCCCGCCCTCGAAGGGCCAGAGCCGGAGCGGCGCGCCGGCGGCGAGCCCGGGCGCCAGCCAGTCCCGCCAGGCCGAGATCGCCGCCTTGCCCGACTGGTTGGCGCCGAGCGTCCAGAACAGCGGCGCGCCGGCCGGCCGCTCCTCGGTCGCGCGGTCGCAGAGCCGAGAGAGGCCGGTGGCGTCGCCGAGGCCGAGCGCTGCGGCATGCGACAGGCGCGTCATGCCTTTCGCGCCGCGCGCCGGATAGAAGGGCCGGTCGTGGTCGATGGTCTCGAGCGTCGCGTTCACCATGAAGAAGCCGGGCCGTTCGGCAAGCCCGCGCAGGAAATCCGGGAAGCCCGCTTCTTCGCGCCGCGCCGCATAGCCGCGCGGCAGGCCGAGCGGCAGGTCGAGCCCGAGCGCCACCGGCGCGCGCTCCGCGATCAGCCGAGCGACCAGCGTGGCGGGGTCGCCGACCGGCACCGGTGCGTCGGCGCGCCAGCGCCCACCGTCACGCCGCGCGACGCTCACCCACCGCTTGCGCGGGTCGATGCTCCAGTCGGCATGGGCGGCGATCAGCGGGCCGTTCCTGGCGGGCATCCTGGCGCCGGCCGCTGATGATCCGCCCTACCGGTCGACTTCCTCGATCGAGAGGCCGAAGGCGGCCACACCTTCGGCGATGAGGTCGCCGACCAGTTCCATCCCGACCAGGTACTCGCCCGCGCCGCCATTCTCGTTGCGCTCGGCCGCGAGCCGCAGCGTCTCGGCCCATTCCTCGGCCTCGTAGTCGCCGCGGCCGATCCAGGCGAGGGCGATCAACGCGGCCTGCTCGTCGTCGTTCAGCCCGTCGATGAACGCGACCAGGGTCTCCTCGGTCTGCTCGTCGGAATCCTCGATCGGCGTGCGCTCCTCGGCATCCTCGTCGGCGAGCGCGTCCGGGTCGGTCTCCTCGGCGGCCTGCACGGCGCGGGCATGGTCGACGACGGTCGCCACCGTCTCGAGGCTGATCCCGAGATCCACCTCGTCATCGTCGGTCTCGGCCATGGCAGTGTCATCCTTTCCGTCTGCGCTATCGCCGGGACGGAGCGTCGGGTTCCCGAATGTGCCGCATCCTGCCAAAGCCGGGCGGCGCGACGCCAGCCTTGATTACGCGGCCCAGTCCGGCGCGAAGGGCGGGTTCACGGACCTGCCATCCTTCGGCAGGGCGGCGAGAGCGGCGAGGTCCTCGGAGTCGAGCCGGAGGTCGCAGGCCGCCAGGTTCTCCGCCTGCCGGGCCTTCGACGCCGCCTTCGGGATGGCCGCGACACCGGGGATCGCGAGCAGCCAGGCGAGCGCCACCTGGCCGGCCGTGGCGCCGTGCTTCGCCGCGATGCGCTGGATGGTCGCATCCTCGAGCACCTTGCCCTTCACCACCGGCGCGTAGCTGACCAGCACCATGCCGTTGGGGCGGGTCAGTTCCAGCAGCTTCTCCTGCGACAGCCAGACGTGATGCTCGACCTGCAGCGCGGCCAGCGGGACGATGCGCTGCTCGATCGCCCGCGCCAGCAGCCCGCGCGGGAAATTCGCAACGCCGACGGCGCGTGCGAGGCCGGCCTCGCGGATCGCCGCCATGGATTCCAGGCACATGGTCAGGTCCATCTGCGGGCTCGGCCAATGCACCATCAGCAGGTCGACATAGTCGAGCTTCAGCCGTGCCAGCCCTCGATCGAAGGCGGCGCGGAAGCTGGCATGGTCCTGCGTCGCATCCTTCTGGTCGAGGTAGTGCCAGACCTTGGTCGTCAGGAAGATCTCGCCGCGCGGGAGGCCGCTGGCGCGGATCGCAGCACCCACGGGTTCCTCGTTGCCGTATTTCTCGGCGGTGTCGATGTGGCGGTAGCCGAGGCCGAGCGCGGTCTCGACCGAGGCCTGGCACTCCGCCCCCAGCATCGGCCAGGTGCCGAGGCCGAGGCGCGGCATGCGGATCAGGGGGGATTCGAAGACGGGAACAGTCATGGCTTTACCTCCGCGAGAGGTCGACCAGCCCAGCAAACCCCGTCTCGGTCCCGAAGGCCAGATGCGTTCCCGTGGCATTCCAGGCGATCGCCGAGACCGCGCCATTCCCGGGTGCCGCGACCGGCACCACCTTGCCCGAGGCGATCTCGGCGATCAGCACCAGGCCGTCGGCGAAGCCCGCCGCCACCACCTCATGCTGCGGATGGCAGGCGACGGCACTCACCAGCACGCCGTCGCCGCCGGCCAGCTCGGTCGGCGCCTTGCCCATCGGCCCGCCGCCGAAGAAGGGCCAGATCACCACGGCATCGGCGCCGCTGGTCGCCAGCCAGCGGCCGCGCGACGTGAAGGAGAGGCTGCGGGTCTTCGACGGGTAGCCCGACATGCGCATGTGCTGGCCATCGGCCAGCCGCCAGCCATGCAGCGCATTCTCCTGCATGGCGGTCACCACATGCGTGCCGTCCGGGCTGATCGCGATGGAGGCGTGGCTGCCCTTCCACTCCAGCACGCGCGGCTTGTCTTCCTTGGAGGCCACGAACCACAGCGAGGCGCCGTTGTAGTGGCTGCACGCCACGCGCTTGCCCTTGGCATCGAAGGCAATGCCGCCGACCGCGGTGGGATGCGCCAGTACCTTCAGCGCCGCGCCCCTGGCATCGAAGAGGTGCAACTGCTTGCCGACCGCCGCGGCGCGCAGGCCGCTGTCATGCGCCGCGACATGCTCGACCCATTTCATCGCACCGAGCCTGGCGATCTCGGTGACGGTGCCGTCGGGCGCGGTCTGCACCATGCGGCCGTCATCGCCGCCGGTGAGGAACCCGCCCACGGGATCGGCGGCGAGCGAGAGCACGGCGCCGTCATGCGCCGCGGCGTTGGTCCAATCCTCCGCCATGGCCTGCGGCCGGGCGATGCGGACGCTGCCGTCACCCAGGCCCAGGCCGAGCGTCCCGTCGCGCCCGAAGGCGAGGCCGACCACCCAGGCGCCGAGCGCGCGCGAGGTGCCGCGGGCGTCGATCAGGAATTCCGGCGCGGTCTCGCTCATCCTTCCACCTGGCAGCTCTCGAACCCCCGCCGCAGCTGCGGCCGGTTCAGGCCCCGCCCGATGAAGACGATCTTCGACTTCCGCGGATCGCCGTCCTTGACCTCGCCGATGAAGTCGCCGTCGGCGATCATGTGCACCGCCTGGAAGGCGAAGCGCCGCGTCTCGTTCGCGTAGTAGAGGATGCCCTTGGTCCGCAGCAGGTCCTGGCCCTTGTTGGCCAGCAGCTGGGTGATCCAGGCGTTGAACTTCTCGGGATCGATCGGCTTCGAGACCTCGAAGGACACGCTCAGGATGTCGCTGTCGTGCTCGTGGTCGTCCTCGCCCGACAAGAACTCCGGCTCGCGCTCGAGGATGCGGGCTAGGTTGAAGGCGTCGCGGCCGATCACCGCGTCGATCGGCACGGCCGACTTCGTGCTGCGGCGGATCTCGGCATAGGGGTTGATCGTCCTGATCCGCCGCTCGACCTCCAAGGCTTCGGCCTCCGTCACGAGGTCCATCTTGTTGACCAGTATGATGTCGGCAAACGCGATCTGCTCGGTCGCCTCCTTGCTGTCGGCCAGCCGCGCCGGCAGGTTCTTGGCATCCACCAGCGTGACGATGGCATCGAGCCTGGTCGCGCGCTTGACATCCTCGTCGGCGAAGAAGGTCTGCGCCACCGGGGCGGGGTCGGCGAGACCCGTGGTCTCGACGATGATGCCGTCGAACCTGCCGGGCCGCTTCATCAGCCCGCCGATGATGCGGATCAGGTCGCCGCGCACGGTGCAGCAGATGCAGCCGTTGTTCATCTCGAAGACTTCCTCGTCGGCATCGACGACGAGGTCGTTGTCGACGCCGAGCTCGCCGAACTCGTTGATCACCACGGCGAATTTCCTGCCGTGGTTCTCGCTGAGGATGCGGTTGAGCAGCGTCGTCTTGCCGGCGCCGAGATAGCCGGTCAGCACGGTGACGGGGACCTGAGGGGTATCGCTCATTCGGGGGCGCTCCGCTGTGGCGGGAGAGGGTTGTGCTGGAATATGGGGCGGCGCGGCGCGGCGGGCAAAGGGCGCCGCCCCCGGCGCTCAGCGTCGCTCTGGCATCAGCCCGGTCGCGATCGCCGCCGCCCAGTCCGGCCGGCCGCAGGCCTCGGCCCGCGCCGCGGCTGCCGCGTGGTCGTAGCCGAGTGCGACCAGCTCGGCGCGGGCCATCCGGCCATCCTCGACCTCCAGCACCGCGTAGCGGGCGAAGGGCGTGCCGGCCTCCGAGACATGCGCGGGCGGCGTCGGGTCGGCATAGGCCGGGCAGCCGACGCTGCCGGGGTTCAGCACCACCCGGCCATCCGGCAGACGCAGCAGCCCCGCCTGGTGGCTATGGGCGCAGAGGATCAGCTTCGCCTCGGTCGGGCCGAGCCGCGCGGCGACCTTGGTGACGGGCGCGCGCACCAGCCGGCCATCGGCGACCTCCTCCAGCAGATAGGCGGTGTCGTCCGCGGGCCGGGCATGGAACGCCAGTACGCCCGGCAGCGGCGCCAGCTGCATCGGCAGGTCGCCGAGCCAGGCGACCTGCGCCGGGTCGAGCGCGGCGCGGGCGAAGGCATCCGTCCAGCCGGCGGAGCCATCGGCCACCCAGCGGTCGTGGTTGCCGCGCAGGCTCGGGATGCCGACGGCCTGCAGCAGCTCGAGGCACTCGCGCGGCCAGAGCGGGCCGGAGACGCAATCGCCGAGGTTCACCGTGGCGCCGATGCCGCGGGTCGCGATGTCGTCCAGCACCGCCCGCAGCGCCGGCAGGTTGCCGTGGATGTCGGCGATGACCGCGAGCTGCATGGCGCGGCTCAGGCCGCCTCCGCCCGGATCGCATCCCCGAGCGTCCCGATCAGCCGATCGACATGCGGCTTCTCGACGATCAGCGGCGGCGAGAGTGCGACGATGTCGCCGGTCACCCGCACCAGCACGCCGTCGTCGAAGCAGCGGCGGAAGATGTTCAGCGCGCGCTCGGTCGGCTTGCCCGGGCGCGGCGCCAGCTCGATGCCGGCGATCAGCCCGCAATCGCGGATGTCGATCACGTTGGGCAGCCCGCGCAGGCTATGCGCCGCCTCCTGCCAATAGGGCTCGATGGCGCGCGCCCGGCCTGGCAGGTCCTCGGCGCGGTGCAGCTCCATGGTGGCGATCGCGGCGGCGGCGGCGAGCGGATGGCCCGAATAGGTATAGCCGTGGAACAGCTCGATCCCCGCCGGCGAGGCCTCCACCACCGCGTCGTAGACATGGTTGCCGACCGCGACCGCGCCCATCGGGACGGCGGCATTGGTCAGCCCCTTGGCCATGGTCATGATGTCGGGCGTGACGCCCAGCCGCTCGGCGCCGAAATTGGTCCCGAGCCGGCCGAAGCCGGTGATCACCTCGTCGAAGATCAGCAGGATGCCGTGCTTCGTGCAGATCTTTCGGAGTTGCTCCAGGTAGCCTTGGGGCGGCACCAGCACGCCCGTGCTGCCTGCGACCGGCTCGACCATCACCGCGGCGATGGTCTCGGCGCCGTGCAATGCGACCAGGTTCTCCAGCACGTCGGCCAGGTGCGCGCCATGCTCCGGCAGCCCCTTGGCGAAGACGTTCTCCTTCAGCCCATGGGTATGCGGCAGGTGGTCGACATAGGGCAGCAGGCTGCCGAACTGCTTGCGGTTGGCGCCGATGCCGCCGACCGACATGCCGCCGAAGCCGACGCCGTGATAGCCGCGCTCCCGCCCGATCAGCCGCACGCGGCTGCTCTCGCCGCGGGCGCGGTGATAGGCCAGCGCGATCTTCAGCGCCGTGTCGGCGCTCTCGCTGCCCGAGTTCGTGAAGAAGACCTTGTCCATGCCCTCGGGCGTCATCTCGGCGATGCGCGCCGCCGCCTCGAAGGCGATCGGGTGGCCGAGCTGGAAGGTCGGCGCATAGTCGAGGATGGCGGCCTGCTGCTGGATCGCCTCCTTGATCTCGCGCCTTCCATGGCCGGCGTTGCAGCACCAGAGGCCCGCCGTGCCGTCCAGGATCTCCCGGCCCTCGGGGGTGTAGTAGTGCATGCCCTCGGCGCGGGCGATCATCCGCGGATTGGCCTTGAAGTACCGGTTGTCCGAATAGGGCATCCAGTAGGCGTCGAGGTTGTTCGGGCGCGGGACGTTGATCTCGTTCATCGGGCGGGGCTCCGGCGGGGTGGCGTGAGGAAGCACGCCGGGGCGCCGCGCGGCAAGCCATGCCCGCTGCCAACCCCGCGCTTCCCCTGGCGCTCTCCCTGGCGCCCGCCCAGGCGCCCTGCCGGATCGAGGTTGCGGATCGCTGCCGGCACGATTAAT
>Ga0209087_1002317_pt1 | contig 10777 bp, 7 predicted proteins | sample S_130805_EF_Meta_FD_187321 | JGI IMG/M metagenome (GOLD analysis project Ga0209087, IMG submission 187321) | Freshwater microbial communities from Lake Simoncouche, Canada to study carbon cycling - S_130805_EF_MetaG (SPAdes) (version 2) | ecosystem: Environmental > Aquatic > Freshwater > Lake ...
AAAATGAGCCTTGGCCCCATGGAAAAGTAATCCTAGAAACTCGAATTCCTAAGGTAAATCCATGGTCTGCAGAGGCTCCAAATCTTTACACCCTGCACATTGAATTAATCGATCCCAATGGCGCTGTCATTGAAGTTTCACAACAGCGTATTGGTTTCCGCTCTATTGTGATTAAGGGTCAAGATTTCTTAGTTAACGGCCAGCCAATTATTTTCTACGGAATCAATCGCCACGACTTCAATCGCTTCACAGGACGTGCCTTAACCCGCGATGACATGCGCCAAGATCTGCTTGAGCTTAAGCGGTGGAACTTCAACGCAGTGCGCACATCCCACTATCCAAATGATGCGGCATTCCTGGATCTTTGTGACGAACTAGGTTTCTATGTAATTGGTGAAGCAAATATTGAGTCCCACGCTTTTATCTCATCGATTTGTAATGACACTAAATATTTAACAGCATTTGTTGATCGCGTTGGTCGCATGGTCCAGCGCGATATCCACCATCCATCTGTTGTGATGTGGTCACTTGGAAATGAATCAGGTGCTGGAACAAACCATGAAGCAGCAGCTGCATACGCACGTAGCTTTGATCCATCACGTCCACTTCATTATGAAGGTGGAATCCGTGGTAACTGGATGGGAAGCCATTCACTAACAGATGTAATCGCACCGATGTATCCAACGATTAATGCGATCAAAGAGTATGCAAAATCTCCAAAGGCAGATCGTCCATTGATTATGTGCGAGTACTCCCACGCGATGGGTAACAGCAACGGAACATTGGCTGAGTATTGGGAAGTAATTGAATCAACACGTGGTTTGCAAGGTGGATTCATTTGGGAGATGTGGGATCACGGTCCTGTTCAAACTTTGCCAGATGGTTCAAAGCGCAACGCATACGGCGGTGACTACGGTGAAACAAAGCATGATGGCAATTTCTGCTGCGACGGAATGGTCTTCCCGGACCGCACAGCTAAGCCAGCAATGCATGAATTTAAGGCTATTGCAGCACCTGTTCTTATCACCGGTGTCAAAGCTGCCACCGGACAGTTCAAGATCTTTAACAAGAACTTTTTCAAAGATTTGAGTGAGTACCAACTTCAGTGGTCAATCACATGTGATGGTGTTATCCAAGATGGTGGTGTTGTAAAACTTCCTAAGGTGGCACCTCGCAAATCAGCTAACTTCAAAGTTTCATCAAAGAAGCTTGCAAAGGGCACATCACGTGGAGAACGTTTCATTACATTCTCACTAGTTTGTCTTGCAACTACTCCATGGGCGCTGCCAATGTCAGAAGTTGCCTGGAGTCAGGTTGCTTTGCCATCAACGGCATTGTCTGTTGCAAAGAAGGCAAAAGAAATTGGCGATGTAGTTGATGAGCACGGACAGATTATTTTGCCGTATGGAATCGTTGCTCCATCTGTTTCGCTCTGGCGAGCACCAACAGATAACGATCGCATCGGCCATATCGCATCCAAGTGGGAGCGCTACGGAATCAGAGAGATCTCGCGCACTGATTGCGTTGTTAGACAAACTGCAACTTCAATTAAGGTAGCAAACACCTGGGAAACAAGTACTGGCGTTTCTTTCAAGCACACTCAGTTAATAACTCCAGTTGTTGGTGGATTTAGCGTTAAGGAATCTGTAACTATTCCAAAGGCATTTGATGACCTTGCCCGAGTTGGAACATTGTTTGAACTAGATGGGTCTTTAAGTGATCTTGTTTACTTCGGTACTGGTTCACATGAGTCATACCCTGATCGCAAGATCGGTCGCATTGCGCGCTATGTCTCAACCGTTGCAGCGCAATACATTCCATATGTTCGCCCGCAAGAAAATGGTGGACATGCTGCGGTTCGTTGGTTTGAGGTTACAAATGCTGCTGGAAATGGTCTGCGCTTTGCAATGTCCAAGCCTGCTCAGGTCTCTGTAACGCCTAACAGAGATGGCGAATTGGCCGATGCCACACATGATGTGGAAGTTAAAGCGTGTGGAAATACAGTTGTGCATATTGATGCTGCTCACCGCGGTGTTGGAACCGCCTCTTGTGGCCCAGATACTTTAGATAAATACATCATCAAAACAGGTGTTCACACCTGGGAGTGGACTGTTACACAGATTTAATCGAGATGGTGCAACGGCCAATTAATTGCAATTGGATACTTACATGTGCGTCCATCACCTGATGATTTGCCACGTGCACGTCGCCACATCCAAGGCAGAGCAAATGTTACAAACCAGGCAATTGTTATTGCTGACTTAACAAACTGAGGTGTTGGCTCTTGCGAAGCTAAAGGACGTCGCCATGATGGATCAAATGGAAGTCCAATAGTTTCTAGAACCGCTTGTGCAACGCGATCATGTCCCATTGGATTTAAGTGCAATCGATCAAAAGCTAAGAAGCGTGGATCTTTAAACGCCACCTCACCATTTGCATCACACAAAATTGCGCCAACTTCTTCAGCCATTGCACGCACATTCTCATTAAAGTCTTTAAAGCGAGCTTGCCAGGATTCTGCCAAACGGCCCGTGCTGCCACTGTCTTCTAGGACTGTAAACAACATAACTGTTGCTCCAGATGCTGCAACTCTTCGCACCGCTTCTGCATACATTGGCAAAGTGACATTCGGGTTGTACTTAGGGCGAATAACATCATTTGCACCTGCATGAAAAGAAACCAAGGTTGTTTTATCAATTACTTGTGCAAGGGCAGGTTCGATTTGTTCATCGATTACCTGCTTAAGTAACTTGCCGCGGATTGAAAGGTTGGCATACTGAAAACCACTTTGATTCTCAGCCATAACATCGGCCACTCGATCTGCCCAACCCCGATACTGGCCATACCTCTTCTCATCGCACATACCTTCGGTGAATGAATCACCGATTGCGATAAAACGATTGTATTTCACTGTCTTTTACCTACTTTGCGCGACGCTGCTGATCTACGTGGAACAGCGCAATTGAGGTTGCAACGCTTGCGTTAAGTGACTCAGTTGATGCGTTAATTGGGATCGAAACAACAAGATCGCACTTTTCTTTAGTCAATCGTGCAAGTCCCTTACCTTCAGAACCAACAATGATCATCAACGGCTCTGTTGCAACCTTCATGTTGCTGATGATGTCATCTGACTCGCCATCTAGACCGACCACAAACATGCCAGCTTTTTTAGCTGCATCAATTGTGCGAGCAAGGTTTGTAATTTGTGCAATTGGAAGACGAGCTGCTGCACCGGCAGAAGATTTCCAGGCAGATGCGGTCATTGTTGCTGCGCGTCGCTCAGTCATGATCACGCCTGCTGCGCCAAATGCTGCAGCAGAACGAATGATCGCACCAAGGTTACGAGGATCTGTAACACCATCTAGTGCAACGATTAACGATGGATACTTTGCACGTTCCATAATTTCTTCAAAACTTGAATATTGGAAAGGCTTAATTGCAAGGATAATTCCTTGGCTATTAGGTGAAATGCCTTCAACTTCGGCACGGTGTGCTTCTCGAATTGCTAATCCATGGTGAAGTGCAAGCTTTAAACTTTCGGCAACGCGATCATCAACATCAATACTGCGTGCAACTAACAATTCTGTAGAAGGAACATTTTCGCGAAGTGCTTCAAGTACCGCGTTACGTCCTGCAACGATTTCACCGCGTGGGCGATCACCCTTTGGGATGCGAGGAGAACGGGTCTCCTTCTTTTCAGCAGCCTTCTTGCGCTTTGCAGCTGCGTGATATGGACGATCTTCAGCCTTTGGAGTTGGCCCTTTTCCTTCAAGACGTCGCTTGTTATTTCCACCAGTACCGGCAGATGGTCCCTTTTTTGATTGGCGAATAGCGCCTTTACGGGATGAATTGCCAGCCATTGTTATTCTCGTTTCGTCGAACAGTATTTGTTAAGAAATAGACCAGCGAGGTCCTTGAGCAGTGTCCTCAATTGTAATTCCTAAAGCGGACAAGCCATCACGGATGGCATCTGAAGCAGCGAAATCCTTACGCTCACGAGCAGATGCTCGCTCCGCAAGAGCTAATTTAATTACTCCATCTAGTGCTTCAGTCAGATCTGAACCACCAGATGAAGCAAATGCCACATCAAAAGGATCACAGCCCAGGACTTCTAATGCTCCGCGAATTTCATCAGCATTTTTAGAAACAGCAGCGATGTCATTATCTGTAATCGCCTGATTTCCTAACCGCAGATTTTCACTAATTGTTGCAAGAGCTGCAGGTACAGCTAAGTCATCATTCATTGCAGAAGTAAATTCTGCATTGATACGAGGTGTTGGTTGTGCTCCAACTAGTTCTGTTGCACGATGTAAGAAGTTTTCAATCCGCTTAAAGTTAGTTGCTGCTTCCTGCAAAGCCTCTGGAGAATACTCAAGCATCGAACGGTAATGTGCGCCACCTAAATACCAGCGAAGTTCAATACCACGAACACTTTTAAGAATCTCATGAACCTGTAATGCATTGCCCAAAGACTTTGACATCTTTTCGCCAGATTGTGTAACCCAAGCATTGTGTAACCAGCGTTGGGCAAATCCATAACCTGCTGCCTCTGATTGTGCGATTTCATTTTCGTGATGTGGGAAAACAAGATCTAATCCCCCGCCATGAATATCAAAAGTTTCTCCAAGGTATGCGTGGGCCATCGCAGAACATTCAAGGTGCCATCCGGGACGACCTGGTCCCCAAGGTGTTGGCCATGATGGCTCACCGGGTTTTGCAGCTTTCCATAACGCGAAATCTCGAACATCTTTTTTATATGTTTCATCTGCATCTTGAGCAGGTTGCAAGTCATTAAGATTTTGACGAGACAAAGTTAAGTAACGCTTTAACTTGCGAACCTCTAAATACACATCACCATTACCCGGTGCATATGCTGCGCCTGTTTCAACCAGCTGATCCATTAGTTCAACCATCTGGGTAATGTGGCCAGTAGCGCGTGGTTCATAGGTTGGTGGCATTACATTCAAGGATGCATAGGCATCAGTGAAAATACGCTCATATTTCATTGCTAGAGCCCACCAGGACATCTTTTCAACAGCAGCCTTTTGCAAAATCTTGTCATCAATATCGGTGACATTACGTATGAAAGTAACGTTATATCCGCTCTTAATTAACCAACGTCGCAAAATGTCGAAGTTCACACCGCTTCGAACATGTCCAATATGTGGTGCTGATTGCACAGTTGCACCACACACATAGATTGAAACCTGTCCAGCAACTAGCGGTTTGAACTCATTTACTTCGCGGGTAGCTGTGTCATAAAGATTCAAACTCATGGTGTGTGCACCAGAGCATTTGCAATGACATAGATTCCTTCGCCGCGACCGGTAAAGCCCATTTGATCTGAGGTTGTGGCAGAAACAGAAACAGGTGCACCTAATGCTGCACTTAAAACCTTCTGTGCTTCATCACGGCGCACAGTGATCTTGGGCTTGTTTCCAACAATCTGTAACGCCACGTTGTTAATGACAAAACCTTTCGCTGTAACGAAATCGCGCAACTTCTCAATCATGGCAACACCTGATGCTCCAGCCATCTCGGGTGTATCAACACCAAAGAAAGTTCCGATATCGCCGAGTTGGCAGGCAGACAAAACCGCATCACACAGTGCGTGCACTGCGGCATCTCCATCTGAATGACCGACTAAACGTGGAGCGTCATCCCATAACAATCCTGCGAGCGCGCAAGGTCCGCTTTCGCCAAATTGGTGGGCATCGACTCCAACGCCGGTGCGTAATTTAGAAATCAATGATCATTACTTTCTACGATCTCTTGTAACTTTGCGATCGTTTCAGCTTCAGTATCGCCTTCAACAGTTACAACAACCTCATCGCCACACTTAACGCCAAGGGTCATCACGCGCAGCACACTTGCACCGTCAACTGCGGCGGTTGCCTGCCCATCAACGATCTTTGCTAAGCGAACAACGCTTCCTGAACCTTTGGCTGTTGATGCAAAAAGGGCTGCTGGGCGAGCGTGCAGGCCAACGGCTGAGGCGACGACTGAGCGGAATTCCTTCATACCCCTAGCGTAACCGTAGAGGCAGTGGTGTTTAATAGGAACATCTATTCAAGCCTCTGCACAAATGTGAAAGTTGGATTATGAGCGTCAAACCTTTGCTGATGGGTCATCCACTGTCTTCTCCTGAGCATGCCCGTCACGCGCTGCTCTATATGTGGCGCATCCGTAAGTTTGAAGAAGCCGTTGAAGATCTATTCGGTCGCGGAATGATGCACGGAACGATGCACTTATCGATCGGACAAGAAGCATCTCCAACAGGCATGTGTATGGCAATGACATTGCAGGATCAGATCACTTCAACTCACCGTGGACATGGCCATTGCATCGCAAAGGGTGCGGATTTAACACGCATGATTGCAGAATTATTAGGAAAGAAGATTGGTTACTGCGGTGGTCGCGGCGGTTCTATGCACATTGCAGATGTTGAAACCGGAAACCTTGGCGCAAATGGTGTCGTTGGTGGCGGAATTCCAATTGCAGCTGGCGCAGCACTTGCCTCAAAGATGATGAAGCGCGGAACTGTTGCTGTTTCATTCTTTGGTGATGGCGCAATGAATGAAGGTGCTTTCCATGAAGCTGCAAACTTGGCAGCAATCTGGCAACTGCCAATGATCTTGTTCTGCGAAAACAACAAGTACGGAATGTCTTCATCTACTGAAAAAGCATTTGCAATTGATAACTTGGCAGATCGAGGCAAGGGATACGGAATCCCGGGCGTAAACGTTGATGGAAACGATGTTGTTGCAGTTTATGAAGTTGCACAGGCTGCAGTTGATCGCGCAAAGGCCGGCGATGGACCAACTCTAATTATTGCGGAGACCTATCGCTGGAAGGGTCACTCACGATCAGATAAGAATTTGTATCGCACAAAAGAAGAAATTGAAGAGTGGCGCATTAAAGATCCAATTCCAAAGTTCATTGCGCGCGTAATAGAAGAAGGAATTCTTACGCAAGAACAGTGCGATGAAATTCAAAATGAGGCAATCGAGGCAATTAAGGCTGCTGTTAATGAGGCAGTAAAGGCTGAATCTGCTGAGCCATCAGGGTTATTAGACGCTGTCTTTAAGGCGGTGTCAGCATGAGCGATCGCATGTTAACTATGGCAGAGGCTGTGCGCGAAGCAATGTCTATTGCCTTTGATGAACGTCCAGAAGTTTTCTTACTTGGTGAAGATGTTGGTATTTATGGCGGCGCATTTGGTGTGTCAGGGGATATGTATCACCGCTATGGCGCAGAGCGCGTTTTAGATACACCAATTGCGGAACTTGGAATTGTTGGCGCCGCAGTTGGTGCCGCTCTCTCTGGCATGCGACCAATTGTTGAAATTCAGTTCTCAGATTTCACCGCGCAAGCAATGGATCAGATCGCTAACCAAGCAGCAAAGATTCACTTCATGTTGGGTGGAGCGCTGCACGTTCCAATGGTTTTGCGCACACCACAAGGCTCTGGCACCGGTGCTGCAGCTCAACATTCACAAAACCTAGAACCATGGTTTGCATCTGTTCCTGGATTAAAAGTTGTTGTTCCATCAAATCCAGCAGATGCCAAGGGACTTCTACTTTCTGCAATTGATGATCCAAACCCAGTTATTTTCTTAGAGCACAAACTTCTCTACAAGATCCCTGGCAGAGATCCTGTTCCTGAAGGTGCAACTCGTATTCCACTTGGCGTATCAAAAGTTGTGCGTGAAGGAAAAGATCTGACAATCGTTGCAACTGGAATCATGGTCAATAAGTCATGGGAAGTGGCAGAAAAATTAGCTGCTGAAGGAATCACGATCACTCTGATCGACCCTCGCACAATCTCTCCCCTTGATATGGGTCCTGTATTTGAATCAGTTGAAAAAACTGGTCGCTTAATGGTTGTGCAAGAAGGCCCAGCGCACGCTGGCTTTATCAACGAAGTCATTGCCCAAATGGCTGGTTCCTCATCATTTGGCTCATTAATAGCGCCAATCAAGCGTCTTGCGGGCATGAATATTCCTATTCCATATGCACCGCAGCTAGAAAAAGCTGCAGTTCCTCAGATTGATGACATCGAAGCTGCTGCTCGAGAGATTGTTAAAAACTGGCGATGAGTTTCAAATATCCAGTTGTCATGCCAAAGATGAGCATGACTATGGAAACTGGTGAATTAATCAATTTCCACGTTGCAGTTGGCGATCAGGTCAAAAGCGGCGATGTCTTATTCGAGGTAATGACCGACAAGATCGACATGGAAGTTGAAGCACCAGCAGATGGTGTTATTGAATCACTTGTTGCAAACCCTGGTGATGTAGTTGAAATTGGTAAGCCTGTGTTAATCATGCTTACTGAAACAGAGGTAATGGCATTTGATTTTGGAACAGATGATGAACCAGTGGCAGCAGTTGAAGTTGCTCCAGCACCTGTGGCACCTCCTATTGCAACACCTGTTGCACCTGTTGCCCCAGTCATTCTTAATGAAACAATAAAGGCCGTTCCAAAGGCACGAGTAGAGGCAGCAAATCGCGGAATTGATTTGCGCACTGTGCGTGCCACCGGTCCAGATCGCACCATCACGATGGAAGATGTCAATGGCGCGCAACTTGATCCGGCAATTGCAAAACGCCAAGCTGCGAACAAGGCTTTGATTGCCAAGGGCATTGAGATGACTCGCGGAATAGCCCAAGCCTCATTTACCCGAAGTGTTAGCGCCAACTTTGATCACGCTACCTTCATTGCTGCTTGGGCCAAGGTTTTGCGTAATCGCCCAGATCTTGCAGCACATGAACACATTGGCGTTGCATTAATCATCGAATCAAAATACGGCAGCGCATTGCCAGTCTTTAGAGATCCAGACCAACTTAAAATTGCTGATTTGGCCGCACTTGTTGCATCCACGACAGATGCTGCCAAGAACGGAAAGGTGCCTGTAGCAATGCTTTCAGGGGCCACAACCACGGTTTTTGATCTGACCACCTACTCAATGAGCTCTGCAACTCCGTTACTCTTTCCTAACCAAGTTACGTCGGTGACCATCGGATATGAAAGCGCAACAACCAAGATTGTTTCGTTGACTATTGATCTAAACTTCTGTGACTTTTATGATGGTGCACTCTTACTAGACGCCCTCGTTGCTTCTTTATAGAAGCACTAACTAAAGGACTCGCGTGACTACTCTTACGGGCATACCTGCAAGTTCAGGAGCCGCAGTTGGTCCTTTCTTTTTACTCAATACAAATATTCCTGTGCCAACAGGACAACCATCACACCAAAGTTTTGAAGCAGAAGGCCATGCCTTAAACCTTGCAATCAAAACAGTTGGCGCAGATCTAGAGGCGCGTGCAGCACGCACAACTGGAGAGCTACAAGAGATTTTGCTGGCAACAGCAGAAATTGCAACTGATCCAGCAATTGCCGAAGAAGCAGCCGGGTTCATTGCAAGTGGTCACACCGCAAGTTATGCCATGGTTAAAGCAACAGAAGTTTTTCAAGAGTTACTAAAAGCCTCCGGTGGTTACTTGGCAGAGCGTGTCAGTGATGTTGCAAACATCCGAGATCGCGTCTTGTGTGAGATCGCCGGAATTGCCTATCCTGAAATTCCACATTTTGATGTGCCGACGGTTTTGATCGCACAAGATCTCTCTCCAGCAGATACTGCAGATTTAGAAACAGATAAAATTTTGGCAATTGTCACAGCAGGTGGTGGACCAACAAGCCACACCGCAATCATTGCCAGATCAAACGGAATTGCAGCAATTGTTGCTTGCCCAGGAGTTGTGGAGGCTGCATCAGTTAATGCCGGTGCAAGCGTTGCAGTTGATGCCACAACTGGGCAGATCACCTTTAATCCCAATGAAGCTTTAAAGGGTGAAATAGCAGACAAGATTGAGCGCATAAAAGCCCGTAAATCAAGGGTTATTACTCGATCTGCAGATGGTTATGTGACAACAGATGGAACGGTTGTTCCTATCTATGCAAACATCGGACGCCTAGAAGACACAGTGGCAGCTGTTGCAGCAGGGGCAGATGGCGTTGGACTACTTAGAACAGAGTTGTTGTATTTAGATCGAAATGATGCGCCAACTTTGCACGAGCAAACTGCGATCTATACCCAACTCTTCACACCATTTAACGGCCAAAAAGTTGTCATCCGCACCTTAGATGCTGGCGCAGATAAGCCGATGGCCTTTATCAACTTTGCGCAAGAACCAAATCCTGCACTCGGTGTGCGCGGATATCGCACCATTGATGGACATGAAGATTTATTGCGCACTCAATTGCAAGCAATAGCAAATGCAGCTAAAGCAACAACAGCTGAAGTCTGGGTGATGGCACCGATGGTGACTTTGCCGGGTGAGGCTGCCGCATTTGTTGCAATGGCAAAGCAGTACGGACTAAATAAAGCAGGTGTGATGATTGAAGTTCCTGCTGCAATTTTCCATGCCGATGAAATAACTAAGGTGTGTGACTTTGTTTCAATTGGCACAAATGATTTAGGGCAGTACCTCCATGCCGCAGATCGCGAATCAGCCGCCCTTGCCAGTTTTAACGATCCATGGCAACCAGCTTTGTTGCGCGCCGTCCACCTAGTTGCACAAGCCGGTATTAAAAATAATTGTCCAGTTGGCGTGTGCGGTGAAGCTGCATCTGATGCAGCGTTGGGATCGGTACTCGTTGGTTTGGGCGTATCCTCACTTTCGTGCAGTGTGGCCACGCTGACCGATGTTGCACAAGCGGTAACTGCGCATTCTCTAGCGCAACTTACGGCGGCCGGAAATGTCGCAATTGCCGCA
>Ga0209087_1002319_pt1 | contig 10771 bp, 13 predicted proteins | sample S_130805_EF_Meta_FD_187321 | JGI IMG/M metagenome (GOLD analysis project Ga0209087, IMG submission 187321) | Freshwater microbial communities from Lake Simoncouche, Canada to study carbon cycling - S_130805_EF_MetaG (SPAdes) (version 2) | ecosystem: Environmental > Aquatic > Freshwater > Lake ...
CCGGGAAGAATAAACACTTCCCAGAAGGCACTATCCTATTCTGGGGCCACGAAGCTAATGTAAGGCTTGGATGGAAAGAGGGATTTCTTGTGAGAAAGCGAATGGTGCTGTGTCACGGAGAGGATGCCAAGAGGATGACATTCGTGAAGAATAAACCTGTAAGATGAAAACCCGCAATGTTCCGTTATTTAAAGAGCATAAAAGAATGGGTCGTCCTATCAAGTATGACTTCACGCCTTTCTTCAAAAAATCTACGAAATACATTGTATTCCCGAACCTCACGCTTAAAAACTACGACTCACTACGAAGCACCTTTGCTAGATGGAGAAGAAGGGAAGGGGTTGAAGGCCGTTTTGAATACGATATACTTGATGCAACAGAAAAAGACCCCTGTGGAATAGCTGTATGGAGGTCGGGAGAAAGTTAAGTGGAAATGTATGGCTCTCCTACAATCAAAATAGGGTGGGGAGGTTTAAGTTCTATCAGTTTGATGAATTCTTAAACAACGGCATACAGTTCTTCCCTTATGCGACAATTAACGAATTGAAACGATCATGGAGGATTACAAAGAAACTGCTAAAAACAAGGTCGAAGCCAAAAGCAAGACTAGGAATGTTGGGAAGCAGAGAGGGAATATTCATCTACCGGAATGCAAGGATAGTTGGAGAAGAGTCTTTAATGAGACAATTAAATGCTACGAGGTTTATGTCAGAAAAAGTAATGTCCTTGTAGCAACAGGAATAGGCAGCCCTGGGGATAGTTTCCTCATCGGAGCATTGCCTGTAGTAATTACATTGTACGAACAACTACTTAGAGAAATAGAAAATGGCGAAGTCAAAGAAGATACATTCAGAGGAGCAAGATATATCCTTGCCAAGTACAAGGAGAATATCAGAAAAGGCGAGGCAATGGACGGAACTAATCTACTCCGACTTGATTCCCCTGAGTTTAACTTGGGAGGGCAGGGTGGCGGAAGCTACACGGAGAATGAACTTTTCGATTAGCAATGAAGTATTAAGAGAGGCAAGCAGAGAGTTCTTTCTATACAACACCAAAGCAGAAGCATATTGGAGTTTGGTGGTGATGTACCACAATGTTTGTGATTCCATCAGGACTCCTGAGATGCAGACAGAAGGCAAGACATCAAACGAGAACTCTTCCTACAAGGTCAAGATTGAGAATAGCCTTAAATTGAAGCCTGTAATGGACGAGATAAAAAGATTGGCAGAGGATTTGTTTAAGAAGAATGAGGTGGCAGAGGCTGACTTCAACGCTGGTAAGATTGCTAGTGATTTTGGAGAAGGTGCTTTGGAAGCTGCATTAAGAGAGGTGAACAATGAAAGTGGTTCTAGCAAAAGCAGAAAAAGAAAAGAAGAGGAGGAAGCCTAGAAGAGAACAGTTCATAATACTTAGCCGGGTGTTATGGGATGTCCCTGTTGGACATATTGTGTCCATAAGTAAGTCCCGGTTTGTAGCCAACACCCACATTGAGTTTCGGAAGTACATTAAGCATATGTATCGTGGATGCTTTGTCCTAATAAAAGAGGGCAAAAGATTGTGGATAATAAAACGCATTAAGGATGAATCGCAGAGAGCAGAAGAAAATCAAGCAAATCGCAGAAGGAGATTTTATCTTCCTAAGAGGGCAACACATCTCCGCAAAATGGCAAGTAACCCAGATTCTTGATGGCAAGTGTCATATGAAGATGGTGGGGGAGACAAAGGAATATGTTCATCCCGAAACTTGGTATGAGGTGGGGAAGCCGTTGTTCAAGAAAGGGCTGAGGGCATTCCCTTATAGTTCTATATTGGACAGAGACTGGCAGGCATTTCAATCAAGGAAAGAGATGCTTCGTTTGTTTGGCGATATTGCTCGGCTTAGTGGCAGATTGCCTAAGTTGACAAACGCATCCAAAGTGTTATATTGCAAGAAGATAATAGAAACCTTTATTGCTGAAATGAAGGAGGCTTTGAAAAAAAGCAACGATGCTTGGAGAGAATCAAAAAATCAAGAACAATAGAATCGTTGAAACCATTTGGAGTTTGGACTGCATAACGCCTCCAATTCCAACGGATCTTACGACAGTTCCTGGGTATGGAGACCCGAAGGCGAAGTTCACTCGTACTTCCATTCCGGAGTATATGAACATTGAAAAAAGCCAAAGGCAAGAAGATGGCTCTATTCACTATACACCTCTTCAGCAACAATTCATCAAGGAGGAAATTAAGAAGATATTCCACTCTGGGCAGTGGATATACATACGAGGCACACTCACTTGGCTAAACCCTTGGATGTACCTTGGCCTGAACTATTGGAGACCAGCCGTAGAAACAAACGATGGATTCCTTGAATACAGGGACAGACAAAGAAAGATTCTCCACTACTGTTGGAACATCCACGAACATCACAAAGAGCTTGGTGTCATTTATCTAAAGGGTAGGCAGGAAGGTTTGTCCACTTGGGGTCACCTTATTATGTTTTGGCTTGCCATCCGTGCAGAGAGGCAGAACATTGGTTTGTCATCTTCTGACCAAAAACTTGCTGACGAGAACTTTGATGAACTTATTGCAAAGCCTGTAAATGCATTGCCTATTTGGCTGATTCCTGTACACAGGATGAACAAGAACGAATTGCTTCTTGTTGAGCCACCAGAGAGGCAGTCGAAAACTAAGAAAACTGCCAGCGTTTCCAAGTCACTCGGAGGTTCCATAAGACTTCGTGCCTTGACAAAGCGAGGATGGGATGGTAAGCGTTTGAACGGACTATTTGCCGATGAAGGCGGTAAGTGGGTGCAAGTGCAAATCACTAAGTGGTGGGCAAAGCAAGTGAGAGCCTTGATGGTGAATGGTCGAAAGAGGGGATTTGCTTTCTTCCCTACAACAACGGAAGAGGGAGATCAAGGAGGAGCAGAATTTCAGAAGTTCTACGACCAAGCAAACATCGAAACCCGGCAGAACGGAAAGTATCCCACCACCACCAATAAACTTGTCAGCCTTTTCCTTCCTGCCTATATGGGACTTCCAGGGTGGACAGATGAATACGGCAATGATATAGTTTACTACCCAGACGATGAGCAATGGGAGTGGATGCAGGAACACGGTCACGATGAGCGCATAGGAGCAAAGGATAAGTTGATGCGTGATAGGCAACAGCTTCTTGAGGCGGGCTTGGATGACCTATATGCTGAAGAAATGAGGCAGAATCCATTCAACCCATCGGATGCCTTTAATAGCCTTAATGAGCATTGCCCATTTGATGTGACAATTCTTCAGGCTTTGAAAAGAACTGCCGATACCAAGGAGGTGCAAGACCAAATCCGTACAGGGTATTTTTATTGGCTTGATGCTAAAGAGCGTTCTATTGTTGGATGGAGGGATGATGCTAAAGGACCAATAGAAAGAACCTGGGAGCCACAAGCAAACCTTATAAACAAGACAACATCACGGAGAGGTGTTAAAGCCCCTACAAATGTTAAACTTGGCTCGTTTGGTGTTGACCCCTATCTAAAGGCAAGCACAAAGACCAAAGGGTCTAGGATGGCTATCACCGGCAAGTTGTATTACAATAGATATTACGAAGAGCAGAACCGCAAGGAAAAATTAAATACGGGCAGGAATCTTCCGGGATACTTTCCTACGCCATCTGTGTTTATGTCTTTCCTTCATAGGTCGGCAGATATGAATTCTGACCTTGACCAATTGCTTATGGCTGCGGTGTATTATTCAATGCCTGTGATTGTGGAAAACAACACTTCCATTTCTGTGGAGAACTTCTTCCACACAAGAGGCTATGGAGGATTCCTTCTGAGGGAGGCTGAGATATTGAATGAGCAATCGCCATCACAAAGCCAATGGGAAACTATAGGCATACACACAGGAGGAGAAGGACAAGGTAGTGATGTTGTTAGGCGTGGGGCTACCTACTTCAATGATTTCCTGCGTGGGGATGCTCTTTATCTGGGAGATCACATTTACAATATTATTGAAGAGCCTATTCGCTATCCGTTTATGGCAAACATCAATGACAATATGCAGTTTGATATTACGGACAGAACCAAGAGTGATGCTACGATGTCCACGATAATGGTTCATTTTTACGAATACAATGTGAATGATTATAGCAATCCATTTCTGTTCGTAGAACGCCCTACAAGCAATGCTTCAAGGCTTTTTCCGAAAGGGACATTCCTAAGAAGAAGGACTGTTTAAAAAATTTTTAAGCCTGTCCTTGAAATTTTGTATTTTTGGGCTTCACTTTAAAAAAACATCTCAATGGCTATTCTTAGAATGCAAACCACCGTGTCTCCACTTTCAGGTGCTTCTGTAACTGGTGGATCTACTCTTATTGCGTACAATTCAGATAATATTGCTTGGGCTACACTTGCTTCCAAGACCGGAACAACTGCTAGTTCTACATTCAACTATTTGAATCAGAACGGAACTATCGGAAAGGTACAAGTTAAAGCTTCCGTTACTGGAATCTTGGCTGCTGTTTCTGCTTCCACCCTCGCAGGATAATTCTTAGAATTGTCATTGAGCGTAAGCCACCCTTCACGAGAGGGTGGCTATATTTGTTTTTACGCTATTTGACATCTCTATAATAAGTGTCATATTCCTCAACACCTATATCGCTTGGCTTTGAGTGTTTAGAAATGGAAGACAAATTGTAATAGTTCCCTTCAAATCCTTGAGAGGTCTCCCATTCGCTTTTATGGGGGAGGTGATAGCAGACATTGTAAGGCAATTTGTTCTTTATCTTGTCTGCCCAAAAGTTATCCCAAGCGGCACGACCAAGTTGTAGAGGTGTGTTAATAAGCCGAGATATGCATTCGGCATTTGGTCTGAATACAAATAAATCAATTCCAACAAATTCTAGAGTGTTTTTGATTGTGTTAAAAGATAGCAAACCATTGAATTGACAATCTACTCTTTTTGCATAGCAAGCATCAATATTGTGAGTGTCCATGTAGTTGCGAATGATAGCCGTAGCTTCAGGAACAAGGCATATGTCTCTATTGATGATAATAAGAAGGTCATCTGGATGAGATAAACATTCAAGCCCATCTTTAAGCATCTCATTAACCATAGGCCATCCATCAGAAGTTTGAAGCAATAGTTTTGCGTGAACATCATTTTGAATAAGATTGCTCCAACTAAAAGCTGCTATTCCGTACCTCCCCATTGTAGAAGTTTCATTTGTCTGATATTCATTCACAAGGATGTAAGTGGTAGCTGCATTTAAATCGTAATGCTGTCTTACAGGCTTGTTGCGAGCGATACAAGCAATCATTTGTGAAGCCTCATGTGCAATCATCTCCTGAGTGAATACTCCTATTGTGCATGGCTTAGGCGTAGCCTGAACCCAAGGAATGCTTCGAGAAATAACGATGTTAGGCTTGTCGCACAGATGGAACTGCAAACTATCATTTACAATGTAAAGAGTGTCCTCTTGATTCATATCCTCCTGCAATTTCTTAAATCCATCCGAGTGAGATTTATATATCTCAAATGGAATCTGAAGAGCATTCAGGGCATAGCGAATGTTGATGAGAACTTCTTTATTGTTTATTCTGCTAGATGTGCCATCAAGGGCTACAATGGCTTTTTTATAATTGTGCATAATACTCTTGAAATGCTTGAAAACTTCTGAAAGGTTCTACGAGTTTAGGGTCTTGTCCATCCTGCTGGCATAAAATTACTTTTGAATTAGGCCATTTGTTAATGCAAATGTATTGAGCCTTTATAGGATCTGATTGGCATTCATCACCCACCTCAAATACTTCGTGCTGAGGAAATAGTTCATAGACAATCTTTGAGAACTTTGACATACAGCAAATGATGGAAGGCTGTTTTAGTTGTTTAGCCACCATATAAATGTCCCCGAACCTTCCAAGGATTACATAAATAGGCTTCCCTATAAATTCTTGCTCCTTTTCTGCCCAATATTCAATTGTAGAATCGGGGTCAATCAGCCCGGAAGAAGTAACACCAGGCCACGCTCTTCCTCTATGTGTGCCTCCAAATTCTCCGCAATTGTATGCACGAGATATTGACGGAAGTATTTCAACCCTATCTCCAAGATGACTGCTCATTATAACATCCCAAGAAGTGTTGTGAGAGTCGGTCCCAGTTGTCCAAGTGGAAGACATTTCCTCCCATCTGTCTGCCCAAGTCCCCCATCCCCAACAAGTGAAATAGTTTTGCTTCATCACTTTTCCGAGGTCTGTTTCTTTAAGTTTACTTGGAAGAGAATATCCCTTATCGTGACCCCACAATCCAATTGTCCTTACAGACTTGTCATCTTTATACTGTTCTGCCGCCCATTCTACATACATAAGGGCATCGTCAGAAATAATGATGTCATCTTCAAGCATAAGAACAAAGTCTGGATTGTTGTCCCAAGCCATATCTAAAGCCTTTTTAACGGTGTAATTACACCCTTGCTTTGTCTTGGCTATGTCAGGGACAAGGCGAAACCAAAAGAACACATCAAGAACATCCTTGTTAAACATCCCATCTTCATAGCAGTCCATAGCGCAGTAGATGTGGTACTTGTCCTTGTCAAACCCCTTTGCTCCGTACAAGGCAGCAATACAGCGTTGAAGATATTCGGGGCGATTGTAAGCCGAAATAGCAATGTTTATTTTCATTTTTCTACAAAGTATAACCAACAGTCTTCGCTTGCAGCAATGTTCTCTTTGCCGAATATTTCATTTACAGCTTTTGTAACACCATCCCAAGTGGGATAGTCATGTCCAGCCAAATATCCTCCGGGCTTGATTTTAGGAAACCATGCTTTGATGTCGGCTTTTACGCTTTCGTAATCGTGAGCTGCATCTATAAACACAAAGTCAAGAGAGCCATCTTCGTAAGATAAAGAAGCAGAAATGCTATCTGTCCTGCGAATGTTTACATAAGGTAATACGGGCTGAATGTTTTTCATAAATATCCCAAACAAGTCCTCTTTAAGAGGCGTATGCTCTTCGCTACCATTCCAAGTATCAACAAGGTCAAGAGTTATTATTTTGCCAGAATTAATAATTTCTGTGGCAAGGAATGATGCGCTTCGTCCCTTCCAAACACCCACTTCTACAAAGTGTGATTTCATAGGAGCGAGTCGAACCATTTCAGAATATAGTTTTGGATAGGAAAACCAATCTTCACCATCTGTTAAATGGTAAAAGTGTGGCATTGTTTTTTCTCCAATTAATAATTCGGAAGTGGATTGATAAACACAAGGATGAGTCCATCCAACTTTTAATCCAAGTCTTTGAATATGTCCATTGAGTGCATGATCCATACCACAATACACATCCATACCATCTGATAATATCTTTTCGCAAGTTTCTTTTGAAATCCAATATCCGTGGGCGCATCTTGATAGATAGGCAGGATGGTAGTATACAAGTTTTTCTTCTGAAGGATTTTGAACACTTACAGACATTCCCCAAGAATTTTCTACGGCTCTACTAACACCTCCAAAAAACACAATGTCAAGAGATTGTTCTTTGGATTCTCGCACCATTCTTTCAAAATCAAAGTCATCAGGAAGAATAGTGTCATCCTCAATTATTATTGCATCAGAGTTGTTTGCCATAATAGCATAATGCTTTACATTATTTGAGGCGGGCATATCCAAGCCATCTCCCGTAGAAATGATTTTGTAATCATATGAAGGGCTAAGATTCTTTAATCGCTCGCCATATCCTTTATAATGGCAAACATATATCAGGGGCTTTTTCATAGCCCAAATGTAAAAAAAGTATTTGGGAAAAATGCTCTGCAATATTTTTTGAGTTCTTTGTTAGTGTGAAAAATCGTATCTTGCACCCATTATGCTTGAGCAGCTAATCACCACCGTACTAACCTACTTGAATGCCGGAGGCTACTACAAAAGTGCCGAGGAAATCAAGAACGCAATCAATGTTGCCCAGCTTGATTTGTACAAGCGGTTAAGGGGCAATTTGGCACAATATGCGCCTGGAAGACCATCATCGGCCATCACCCCGGAAGAAACGAATGTCACAGCAGATGCTATTTCAGAGTTGTACAATGTTGTTGATAGGCCAATTCAAGGGGATGATAGATATGCTGATTTTTCAACAGTTTCGTTTATAGACATTGATTTGGTTCTTTCTCTTGAAGTTTCCTATTTGGACAACCCCGGAGAGTTCTATCCCGTAAACATTGTGCCTGATAATCAGTTTTTGATGATGAAGCACAACCCCGTGATTCCTCCTGTTAAAACACGACCATTGGGAAGATTGTTCTCGGCATTAACTTATGAGTGCTACCCATTCCAAGGAGTTGATTTTTACAGAGGAAGAGTGTTGAAACTCCCAAGCCAAGTAGATTTTACTTTTACAGATAGTGGTGGCCCGATTCCAAATATTACTATTATTACGCCTATTGATTGGTCGGCTGATAAGCTTGACAATATGGTGTATGGAACAGTTGCCAATCTTGGCTTCAATCTTTCAAATGGTGTTCTTGTTCAGTCTGGCAATGCTATGAATGACAAAATTCTGTAAGACATGGGAATTGATTATAACTACATAGCCAATCAAATTGTCCTGATATTCACGGCAGGAAGACCCACTACGGAGGGTATAGATGTTCGTGAGGTGGAAGCATTGGTTAGGCAAGCCGCTGCATCTGTTGGCCGTCAGGAATACTTTGAGAACTACAAAGCCGAAAACCAATCTACTGTGAACGGGCAATGGCTTGTAACATACCAATTGCCATTAGCAACAGATACCATTACAGGCTACAAGTATGCCGCTCTTTCTGAGAACTACTTGCCTCTTCCAAAGAATAGAGGTGTTGTTCGTGTTGCTATAGCAGATAGCACTTACAAGGGAAAGAAGCAGATTGCTTTCATAAACTTTGAGAACTACGAGAACCTTCGTGGTGGATCTACAATAAAGTTTGCCGGAAGTTATTTCTATTCCTTAGAGGCTAAGAAGGTGTATGTGCTTCCTGCTTGCGAAGCCGTTATTAAATTCCAAAACATCAATGTCACACAAGCTGTGGCAAACGATGCTACATTGAACGAAGCCCAGGCATTGCTCATCATCCAACAAGTGATGCCGATAATGATTCAGAGATATTCAAGGAGGGCAGATATGGATACGGATGCAAATCCAAACGCTCTATAATTAAAACGAGGTTATGCTTACACAAACTGTAGATGAAATAGTTGGAGTTGTAATTGAGGAGATGGAAATCCCCTCTAATCAAGCATTCCGTTTACAATCCTTTGCTCTTGATTTCATAAGGTCAATGCAGAAGGATGTTAAGACATTAATACCTGATCGTGACAAGGAGATGTTCTATGAACTTCCTGCGGCAGGGTATAATGTTGTCCGTCTACCAAACGACTACTACGACTACATTAGTGTTGGTGTCCAAGTGGGGCATTACATAAAAGGTCTTGCTATAAACAACAGACTTACAAACCACAAAGAACAGCCTGAAATTGCCCCTCTGATACAGAGTAATTATAACAATATTTGGTATATGGGGGGCTTGTATGGCTATGGAATGGGATGGGGAACTAGTGGTGCTATTGATGCTTACGGAAACGGAGGCGATTATGGCGATGTTACAATTGACATTGACAAGAGGATTCTCATCACGGCTCCTACATTTAGGTTCAGGAATATTACGCTAAGGTATTACACTAATTGCTTGTCTCCATCTGGGGAAACTTGTGTACATCCCTGGTTCATCTCTGCTTTGAAGAACTGGATTTACTACAAATACTATTTCTTGAAGGGTGATGCCAGATGGCAGCCTGCTAAGATTGAGTATGAGAATGAGTATTTGTTTGCTGTTCAGAGTAAGTACAGAACTAAGATTCCTACGATTGTTAAGACAATGGAGCGTATTAGGGGCTATAGACACGGATAAATAAATGGCACAAGAAACATCGGGAACTATATCCAAAACCATTCTCAAGAATGAGATGCTCCCAATGCTCCTTAACGAGCAGAAGAGGGCTGATAGGGCGTATGCTTATGAAGAACAAACTAAGAGGAGGGCTGCTGAATTAGCGGCCAAGAAAGCTGCTGAGGAGTCTAAGTTTGTCCCAAAATTTGAGTCTTCAAGTGGAGATTTGTTTGGGCATATCACTAAAGCCAATTCCGATAATCGTATAAAAGGAGCATTGGGTATTTATAGTGACCCTAATTCGACACAGCAGACAAAAATGCTAACAGCGTATGAGGCCAACAGAATGAATATGGATGATGCTGACCTTGATAAGCAACTTACAGCCAAGATTTATAAATCTGCCGAAGACCTTTCTAAAAATAAATTTAGAAAAATTGGGACAGACTATGTTGCTAATTGGGGGAAGAAACAGCAAAACTATAAAACTCCAGAGGAATTTTCTTCTGAAGCTTTATCAGATCCAAATCTAATTGACTTTGATGCCATTGGTAAATTTGGCAAAGGTTATAAGGAGGCTGATTACACATATAGGGACAAAGGTGGGACTCAAAAAACTGTCAAAATAAGTCCTCTGTTTGATTACAAATTTGAAAAAGACGCAATACTTGGAACGGAAGTCCCTGTAGTTACTGGGGTAAATGGAATTGAAGCCCAAAAACTAATTGAAAGTAATCCAGACATACAAGATGCTTTTAAATTGTGGTCGGGTAATCGTGCTAAAGAATATCAAGAAGGCAAACGCACTTATGTAGACCCTGTTACAGGAAGCCCCACTATAATGAGGCCAGAACTTACAGAACTTGCCCAAGACCAAGCT
>Ga0209087_1002326_pt1 | contig 10759 bp, 8 predicted proteins | sample S_130805_EF_Meta_FD_187321 | JGI IMG/M metagenome (GOLD analysis project Ga0209087, IMG submission 187321) | Freshwater microbial communities from Lake Simoncouche, Canada to study carbon cycling - S_130805_EF_MetaG (SPAdes) (version 2) | ecosystem: Environmental > Aquatic > Freshwater > Lake ...
CTGTAGACCACAAATTATTATCTGCATATCTATGACTAGAGTCAAACAATGTAAAGGGTGTACTAACTCTCAACCTACCAAATGCATCTATATTTGGAGAGTTTGCATATGAAATAGCTGGACTTATTATACTATATCCTGAATAATTCTGTGCCATATATTAACTTATTTCTGTACCCCACACCTGAAAGGAGAGGCTACTGTTTCCTGAATAAACTCTAATTACATCTGTTGTTGCTAATGTTACACCTATTGTTGCAATGAATGTATCATTACCTGCTAGTGTTACATCATAATAAAGATAGTCTTTATTTGCTGTAGCTCCACCAGCAGCAGATATAGACACCCTAAAAGTTGTTTGTGTAGCTCCTCTATTACATATAGAAAGAGAACTACATACAGCTGATGTAGCTGATGGAACAGTGTACAATGTTGTTTCTGTTGTTGCTGAAGGACTACTCTGTCCTAATATTTTATATGTATTCATATTATGCTCCCATTAATAAAAAGTTCATTTCAAATCCTACAGATGTAGCTGTAGCATTAAGTGTTCCTCCAGATAAAGAAAGTCCTGAACCAACTGTTATCTCTTCCATTACACCTGTACCTGCTGTACTTCTACCAATTAACTTATTAGTAGCCATGGATGTAGATATAGTTGGTGTGTTACCACCACTAGATGTAATAGGACTTGTAGCTGTTACACCAGTGACTGTACCTGCAGGAATAGTTTGTGTACTAAGTTTACCTGTGCTATCTGCAGTGACCATTCTTGTACCAGATCCTGCTAAAGAAGAAGCTGTTATATCACCATTTGTACCAGCCACTCTTAATCTTTCTGTAAGAGTTTGAACAGTTATACCTGTTGTTGTAGCAGTAGATGTTTTAATTATAAAGTCTCCAGGAGTTCCTGTACCAGTACCTCTACCAGCATTTATTGTAAAGTTAGAACCAACTAAATCAGTACCGTTTCCTGATGGTGCATATAAATTAAGATTAGCAGAAGAAGGGGTTAACACAAAAGGTGCTGCTCCTAAATAAAAATCATTTATATATGTTGAACTATTATAACCACCCCCTATATAAGCATATCTAGTAGTTAATCCATTTAATGCAACATTACTTCCATTATTAAATTCATAACTACCTGCTGTTATATGAATAGTATTTGATGTTGCAGCAGGTATACTTCCTACATCACTTGAGCCTATATGTGTATTATCTTTTCCTGTAGTAATGCCATTTCCCGAACCTCTACCTAAATATATAGAATAAGCACCACCTGTAGTAGTAGTATTAGCAGCACCATATCCTATTGCTACCAAAGACTCAGCTTCATTAGTTGTTTTTGCAGATAGACTCGTAGCAACATTATTACCTATTAAAACAAGTCTATCATTATTAGGAGAAGCCCCACCATTTTCTATATCATTAGCACCTATTCTTATAGATGTAACATTTGTTGGCTGTTTAAAGTTTAAATAACCTGATAGATTTTGATTACCGTATAAATTTAATTTATATCCGGAGTCAGATGTTGTTCCTAATAGAAAATTTCCAGCACTAGAAAATTTACCCTTTTCTGAACCTCCTATTAAAAATGCTAATTCAGTCGACGGATTAATAATTAGTCTTCCTGCAGCTCCATTCGTTCCAATTGAACCGGTATATGTTTGGTTGTATCCAAAATAAATTGTAGCATTTCCATTGCTTGTACCTCCATATACAGAAAATAAAGCATCACCACTAGCACCTGTAGATGGACCCACTATGGTTTGATCGCTATATACACTTAATTGGCCTCTATCATTGGCACTACCAAATCTAGCACTATTGCCACCAGTTGCAGCTACGTCCAACTTGAAGGCTGGACTATTTGTTCCTATACCAACATTGGATCCGTTATCATAGATCACAGAGTTACCTAGAATTGATGGAGATATCCATTTAGCGAGATATCCTGTTGAGCCAGTTCCACCAATAGATCCAGGGCTAAAAGTTGTATGTAGATGTGAATATGTGTTACTTGATTGGAAATACACCTCAGCCGTGTGGGAACTCGAATTCCTATTTCTTGATGTTATCAGTATTATGAAGGCATCCGTATTGGTAATATCAATAGGATTTTGGATATACATGCTCATGGTCATCAGCTGAGAAGAGGTGTTATCATAAAGATAAACTATATCTGACCCGTCAGCAACTAAATTAGTCCATGCTCCAGTAGGGCCTCTTCCAAGCAGCCAATAACGTAAACCAATATTATCTCTATCATTATTTTGATCAGCTTTAGCATAAACACTTAAATCCCAAATGCCTGGGGGAATAACTGAAGGCTCTGGTGATATCAAGCTCTTATAAAACCCAAACTGAACCACCATAGCATCTACTGTGTTATTATTAGGGGTAGTAAATCTTATGGTTGTTTGAGGACTTGATAAAATAGGGCTAGTCCCTAGTTGGCTAACATCTGTATTTTGGGTAGGCGTCCAAGTTGTTGATGTAGTTGCCTGAACTGTGGTGCCTGTAATTGTTGACAGAGTTGCATTAGAGAGGTAACTCAGGGTAGGGCTTGTGTCCTGTATATAATTAAGATAGAGGGTATATCCACCGGATCCTGCTGGACCTTGTGGTCCGGTAGCACCTGTCGATCCAGTTGCTCCAGATCCGGTTGCCCCAGTTGATCCGGCTGGACCCGTTGAACCAGGCCCACCAATAGATCCAGTTGGTCCAGGAGGACCAGCACTTACAGGATTAACCCATTGGGAGCTTGTTCCGTCATCAATCCAAACATATTCGATTCCTGTAGATAGATCATACCATCTCTCTCCCGAGGTCGCCCCTGTGGGCGCAGGTGGAGCATCTTGTACATAGTATTTTCCTGAACCTGCAGGACCATCACCTGCTCCGACAGTAACAGGATCCCACTGATAACCATTCCAGACCCAGAGTACTGTTTCTCCTGTATCTCTAACTACGAAAACTTGTCCATTTTTTGGGGACCTAGGAAATTCCGCCATTAACCAATGAGTGTTTTAATTTTTAAGAAAGGGAATCTACAAGATTCACTGGTTATATATCGCTTTATTGAATAGGTGGATTTTTCAAATTCACACTAACTTTAATATTCTTTTTGGAGATTCCTGACGGACGCGATAGATCAACTTCAATATCATCTCTTCTCTGTCTAAGAGGTTTCATCTCAACATTTACATTGATTCCAAATTGATTTAAAGTGCTCTTTATATGATGAGCAGTCACTTTAATTTCTCTATCAGGTTCTTTAGTTTTTTCAAGATCGTTAACTCTGATAACTATTTTTCTAAACTGATCAACTACCTTCCGATCAACTTTGTTCTCAAGCCATCTCCAGGGATCTTCATCAGGGATAAATCCACCAGCACCTCCTACCGCATTACCAATCTCAACGAGAATATAAACTTCGCTCCAAACGAAGTCTATAGTTCCTGGTGGTCCTCCGCTCCAGTAAACTCTAGGATCACTCCATGGTAGGTATATCTTTTCTGACATGCATTAAAAAATTTTATCCAACACCACCTGCTCCCAAAAGAGATTGTGAACTAGGTGCAGCTGTAGCTATAAATCCTGTGCTTGTCCCTATTGAACCACTAGCTCCTATATACCAAGTGCTTGCAGGAGTTCCTGTAAGTGTACCTAAAGTGATATAATCAGAATAACAAACTATTCCTTTTCCAAGTTTTGTTAATATAGGAGTTGGTGCAGCTGATCTATTTATAGTTATTAAACCACCAGTACTTCCTCTAACATTAAATTTATAAAAACTTTGTGTAGTTGAAGCTGCAAGAGTTATCGTATGGGCTGCTGTAGATGTGTTATCTATAAAGTTTGCAAATGTATTACTACCACTTATAGTTATTATAGCTGTAGAAGATCCTTTTGCAAATTCTACTGTATAATAGGTTAATCCCCCTCCTGCAAATGTACAAGCTGTGGCTGAGGTGTTAGTCATTACTATCCTACTCTGTTGAGCATTTAGAGTCATACCTGCTGATGTAGCTAAGTTCCAAATAGTACCTGTGCCTGTAAGAGTCCAAGTGCCACTTCCCATATTAAGAACTCTTGTATTACTATTAGAACTAGAAAATAATCCACAGGTTATATTGGCTCCATTATTTACATTTAACGTGCCTGCAGTTAATGTTAGTGTATTAGTTACTAATGTAAGATTAAAGTTTACATTTATATTAGTAGATGCACAACTTGTTATTGTAACAGCAGCATTAGAACTAAATGCATCTAAAAATGTAAATGTTCCAGATCCTGCTGACCATGAACTATCATTTAATGTAACTGTTCCTGTAACAAGACTTTTACCTGCAAGAGTTATTCTTGAGTTATTTCCTAAAGCCCATCCAGCTCCTCTAAATATAAATGAAGGTGTAAGTGTAGGTGTTCCCATTGTGGAAACAAGTGTAAGATCGCCATCTATAGTGAGGGTTTGAGAAGCAGCATTAGACAAAACTACATTTGTTCCACCACTAAAAATAAGTTCAGCCATATTACCGGTAGTGAAAGAAACTGTAGCTCCACCTGTATTTGTTACGTAAACTCTAGGATCCCCGGTAGTAGCCACAGCAAGTGTTATTGCTCCTGAGCCTGTTCCACCAAGTTCACAGTATCCGTTACTAGGATATACAACAGTATTAAAACTAAGTGTTCTAGATGCTACTTGTCCTCCCCAAACATATATTGAATTAGTACTCCATGACAAATTTGTACTAGTTGTGGCTGTTATTAATGTACCAGACCCTGTTAAATATAAATCTATCACATTAAAAGTTCTAGAAGTAGAACTACTTGTACTAACATTTCCTATATAAGAAGTATAAGATGCTGTAAAATTTCCTGAATTTAATGTTAATGTCCCAGATAATAAAAAAATGTCACTAGTATATAATACAGCATTAACTCCTGTTATAGTTATATTTCCTGTTAAAGTTTTTCCATTACAAGTTATTGTTATAGGACCACCTCCAGTATTAGATATTGTAATTGGAGGGGATGCTGTAATGGTCATATTTGGACTAAACTCAAGAAGACCAGCATCTGTATTAAATGTAAGAACATTTGTAGGACTATTTAAAACAACAGTAGAATTAGTAAATGATAGGATGAAAAAATTACATATACCAAAACTAATAGTACCTCCACCAGTATTTGAAATATAAAAAAGATAGAAATTACCTGTTATTGTTACACTACCATTTCCACCATATAAATAAAAACCATTTAAATTTGAAGCAGAAGCTGCAGAAATTGTTTGTGTTATAGTTTTAGCAGATGAAGTTACATTATTAAATATTTGAGAAACAAAATTACCAATTGTACAGCTACTACCAGTGACATTCCAAACTGTACCAACCCCAGTTATAAAAAGATCTTGACCGTTTCCAGTTAATTCCCTAACAGATATTCCAGTTGATACAAATAAACCAATTGAAGCTGATCCATAAATACTAATGCTACCTAAACTTAATGTTAATGTTGATGTTGTTAAAGTTATTAAATGATCAAAAATCCAAGAAGATAATGATCCATTAATAGTAACATTTCCTTGAATAGTTCTAGCATTAGTCTGAACATTTGAAGATAAATTAGCTCCAGCAAAAGTTATAGTACCAGAATAAGTAAGATTAAAATCTACTCCAAAATATAATGAAATACTATTAACATCTATTCCATTAAGGGTTAAAGACGATGTACCTGCTAATGTACCTAAAAAACCATCTGCTACATAAAGACTTTTTACAGATGCAGTGGCTGCTATAGTAAGAATAGTAACATTTGAATCAGCATCTATAATAGCATCATCACCGTTACCAGGAGCACCCGCAGCAACACCGGTACCGCCAGATCCTGTGTACCAGTTTGCAGCAGTTCCGAAGTTGTCGTTACCGCCACCTGACTTATAGTAGTATTTTACAGCCATATTTTATTTAAACAATTTCAGGGGTTTCAGGATCTGAAACTATAGGATCCGGACCGTCAATAGCCGATGGTGCCGGGTTTGTTGGTTCTGGTGTAGTGTCTTCCGTCAAGTTTAATTGTTGAAGGACATAGTTCTTAACTATATTATCATCTGTTCCCCATTGATCAATAACCGATTGGGGTAGTACAATAGTTCCTTCTTTACTTACATCAGAACCGCTCACTTTCCAAAATACATTTACTTCTGTAGGAAATAATGGAAAAGATTCAACTCTTATTTCTAATTCTGTAGCTGTACCATCTAATGGAAGCTGTACAAAGTTTGTAGGATTAATTTGCATAATTATTTATAAAATATGTTAATAATAAGATCATTAAGAGCAACTGCTGTAGAACCAGCATCTGTAAGATCAGTTACAGTGGTAATTGCTATACCTGTAGAGAAGTCTATACCATCAGGGAAACTTACATTAGCTGCAGCAAGACCAGGTATTACTATAGATGAATGTATGCTAGACCCTGCTGTTGGTGTACCTGCTGTATTGTGAAAAGCCACCTTTCTAGCATTAGCATTTGAATTATATACATACCATCCTGTCACTTTACCAGCTGAAGCTTTTATATTTGTAGCATTAGTTGAAGCTGCAGAGACTAAGTGAAATGTGCTATCACCACCTGTAGCTCCTGATACTACTGTTACAGTCATTGTTCCTGTACCAGCATTAGCTGTTACAGTTCCAGAGACTGGTTGAGTGACAGCACTACCATCAACTTTCAAAGCTGTCATACTAGCTATACCTTGTACAGTGAGAACATCTGAAGAAGCTGTTCCTGCTGTACCTAATGCAGGTTGTTTAGCTGATGTAGCAGCTCCTGTAGGAAGACTTACTGTTCCTGATATATTAGTGATATTCCATGTTCCAGATTGAGCAGCTTGAACCGCAAATGTTCCAGTACCCACCACTGTAGCATTAAGACTAGCTGCTGTAGATTGTGTAACAGCAAATGATGTATTGCTTATCGATCCCGATATATTGGCAGAAACAGTTCCAGTAACTGTAATAGCAGATTGATCATTAGCTATGACTACCGGTGCTGAATTTGCACTAGAGGTTTGACCGTTGGGATTACTTGGATTATATGCCATGATTTATATATTTCATTATATTACTAACCAATTTGAGTTATCGGAAACCAAAGTGATTGATTCATAAATTCTAACTATTCCTGCTGTTGCACCTCCGTCGATCGTTTCTGACAGGTATCCATCAACTACAACTGTAGGGGTTCCAGCAACCTTTTTAATCACAAATGTGGAGGTGTTTCCCACTGCAGTTGGGAGGTTGACGTTAAATCCACCAGATGTGGTATCACATTTTATTATTAAAATTCCTGTAGTTGAACTTGCATTATAAGTGGTTGATGCGCTAACCACTGTATATGTTCCGCCTGCACCAGTTGGCCCAGTAACGCCAGCAGGTCCAGTTGCTCCATTAGCACCGGTTGGACCAGTAGGTCCTTGTATTCCAATAGATAATGGTGCTAATATTATATCGTGCCCATTAGAGAATGAGTAGCCACCAGTTACATATGTAACTGGAATAGATACATAATCATTAGATATTATTGTAGGGGTTCCACTTACTATCCAGCTTTGATAATTATTAGAGTTGTTCTGATCTTGTATAATTAGGTTATCACCGGTTTTGATTAAAGCTAGAAAAATATCTATATCTATATTATCAATTGTTAAATGTGAAATGTACAATATGGTAGAATTTATCTGGGTAGAATCATTCCACATAATCTGCTTATTCACTGGAGGGGGTGTTTGCGAGTTTGTTCTTGCATTATATCTATAGTATGAAACACTAACGCCATCAGCTCCAGCCGGTCCAGTAGGACCAGTAGGTCCAGTTAAACCTGTATCTCCAGTAGGACCAGTAGGACCAGTAGGACCTGTAATGCCTGTTGGTCCAGTTAAACCTGTATCTCCAGTAGGGCCTGTAATACCTGTAGGACCAGTAGGACCAGTAGGACCAGTAGCACCTGTTGCTCCTGCCGATCCAGATCCAGTAGCTCCTGTAGCTCCAGTTGATCCAGTAGCCCCTGTAGAGCCAGCTGCTCCTGTAGCTCCGGTGGAACCAGTAGCTCCGGTTGGACCGGTAGCACCTGTAGCCCCGACAGATCCAGATCCAGAAGAACCTTTAGAAGCCACTATAATCCAATTGGAAGTTCCATCACTTTGTAGAATTACAGAGCCTTCAGCGGACAGTGTAAATGGTGAAGATGATTGATCAATAGACTGGCCAAAAACAGTTTCTATATAAATGTCTGAATTGCTGCTATTCTTAAGTATGTAGAGCTTACCGTCAATAGGTTGGAGATCTGGCATAGTAAAGGTGAACCCTCCATTATCCAACTCAACTGCACAATCATCTGCAGTTAAGGTGTAATCACCTGATAGTGTTCTGTGTGGTACTGTGATACCACCTAAAGATATTAGTCCTTTGCGGACTACAAATTCATTTGCCATTTATGAGTTTCTTTTTTCACTGTCCAAAAGAGAACCTTTGCCCTTTATATATTAAAATTCCTTGCTATTCTAGCATTGTGATCATTTGTTTTATTTCTAAATTGAAATGCCACATAGGCCGATTCGTATACAACTCTATACGCAAATTCCGGAGCTGGCTCTTCACCCTCGCCACTTATTTCGCTCGAAGTCCAAACATAAATTGTCGGGGTATACGGATCTCCTAAATTATTTAATCTTTTGTCAAAAAAATCTTTATTATTTCCTATAAATGTATGATATTCAACAGGAGGTAAATAGCAATCAGGATAAGGACCGTTGTTTCTAGCAGCCCATGCTGCAGTAAATCCATAATTAGGATAATCAGACGTATATGAGATAATAATATCAGTGTTACTACTACCTGAAGTTATACCATAAGTAGTACCTAATGAGATTAATGGGGCTTCTGGCTGGCACCAATAGCCACCCGGCTGTAATAATCCAAGATCGATAATTCCTTCCGCGTGTCCATTTGTTCCGTTAGTTATATTTATTATGACTCCACCGCCGTAAGACTGTCCGACAAATAGTGGATTATTCTTTTTATATCTCACAGCAAACTTACTGTACATATAGGCTACTTCTTGTGCTGATAATACTCTGTTATACATCATTGCTATGGACATCATACCATACATAGGATTGCTACCGCTATCTTCACTACCTATAAAAACTGTTTGGTTATTATCATTGCCATATAAAGGAGTACTATCATATGCATATGCCTCTAAAATGCCATCTATATACAGATTCCATCCAGCATCTACAGACCAGGTAACGCAAACAAAATACCACGTGCCAGGAAGTATTGGATGATTTTTATCTCTATCTGTTTTAACACCTCCTCCTCCATTATTATCTGCCAATATGTCTGTTCCATCATACCATAAACGATGTGGAGAATTGGTATATCCTGGAACCCCACCAATTATCGATTGAGTAAAGTTGGATTCCCCTGCATAAGGGCCGGACAAGTAATCCCGTGCATTAAAATTAACCCATGCGCACTTAGTGTAAGAGGTATTAGGAAACTCAACCCCCGTAATAATAGCTGGTCGATCACCCTCAAATGTTAAAGCCCCAATACTTTTCTTTCCGTTGTCCGCGTAACCCCAAGTGTCCATCCCAAATGGATTATTCTCAAAATAAGTGTTTTTTCCTCGACCGCTTAAATCATACCACTCCCGTGTGGTAATAGAAGAATCAGTCCATGAATATGGGTTTCCTGCATCAAGGTACAGAATTAAACCATCCTGGATAGGATCTATTTGGTTAGCCCCAACGGTAACTCTGCCAGTAAGATTAGCGCTGCCTGCAATGTTTACACTCATATAAGTCTTGCTCCAATTTTTATTATCCAATCACTGGTACCTGTTACATTCGAATATAATGAAATGTCAGTGCCACCGTTATTTACCACAGTAAAAGAAACTTCAGATGTTCCTGTTGTTCCTGCTGCATCCGGTGTAGATGTGTCAGTCCACCTTACGTCTCCTGCCGCATTCCAAGCAGCCATCACTGTTCCTGCTCTAAAACTTGATATTTCATCATCTATATGATAGTCAAAATAAGCCGCATGATAATTTCCAGAAGATATATCAAAACCTATTAGTAGAGACGGGGAAATAGCAGTATTAACAAGTGATGTAATAGTATTAATATAATAGGTCCCATTAGAATTAACTGAAAATGCAGGATTGCCTTGTATTTGGCCAACAGAGAGGATATTCCCATTAGTCCCTATATCTCCAGTTAATGTAAACACCGTTCCAGAAGCTCCGATCACATTGACTATATTCCCAGAAGTTCCGACAGCAGCTCCAATCTCCAGAAGAGTGCCATCGAATGTCATGTTGGCCTCCGCATTGGCAGCATTAGTAGTCCCATCTGATGTTAAAACACGGGTTGCACCTGGATTAGAGATTGTGTTGAACCCAGGACCTTGTGGTCCTGTCTCCCCTGTTGATCCAGTAGCACCAGTTGCTCCGGTACTTCCAGCTGCTCCTGTAGCTCCTATACTTCCTGCTGATCCAGTTGCTCCAGTAGCACCAGTCCTTCCTGTAGCACCTGCATTTCCAGTGGCACCAGTTGATCCAGTGGCACCTGTAGCTCCTGAAGTTCCTGTTGCACCTGTTGATCCTGTTGATCCAGTAGCACCGGTTGAACCAGTAGCACCGGTTGAACCAGTAGCACCTGTTGATCCAGTTGATC
>Ga0209087_1002331_pt1 | contig 10744 bp, 7 predicted proteins | sample S_130805_EF_Meta_FD_187321 | JGI IMG/M metagenome (GOLD analysis project Ga0209087, IMG submission 187321) | Freshwater microbial communities from Lake Simoncouche, Canada to study carbon cycling - S_130805_EF_MetaG (SPAdes) (version 2) | ecosystem: Environmental > Aquatic > Freshwater > Lake ...
AAGCGCTGCTCGATCACGTACACGAGCATGGACGCCAGGAGCATGGCCGCCACGATCTGCCCCTGCTCCAGGGCAAAGGCACCGGATGCCCACACATCGGCCTGCTCCAGGGGGGGCAACAGGGCCGCGCTGAAGGGATGGGCGGGGGTGCCGGCGCCCCCGGCCCGCAGGCCCGCCTTGAGCAGCAGCGATCCCCAGCCCGCCAGACCCGGCAGCAGGCCGAGGGCAATGGCGGGGGCATGGGCCGAAGGGGTGGCCTGGAACGCCTGGGCGGCAATCACTAAGGCGATGTAAAGCACGATGGCCATTCCGGCCTCGATCGGGATCAGCTGGCCCAGCACCCCGAACAGCCCCAGCAGGCAGCCCAGCCCCATGACCAACCCATTGAGCCAGGAGTAGCCGATCCGGGCTCCCATCCCCTTCCAGCCCGGGTGGCCGATGTAGATGGTGGTGGGGAAGCAGGAGCCCAGCACGGCCGCGGCGATCGTGCCGAGGCCGTTGATCAGCAGCGAACTCTTCACCGGATAGGCATCGCCGGCCGATTCGGCGCTCTCCAGGTTTTGGAGCGAGCCGAGCAGATTGAACAGCCCCATCGGGATCGTGACCCCAAGCCAGGGCAGCAGCTGCTGGCGACCGGCCCAGAGTTCCCCCAACTGGGGCACGGGCAGGTGCAGGCCCACCTGGCTCACGTTGGTTTGCCAGGTGGCGGGATCGATCTTCAGCAGCCCGGTGGCCCAGGCCAGGGCCACCCCCACCAGCACCGCCAGCAGCCCCCCCGGCAGGGGGAGGCGTATGGCACCGAAGTAGGCCACCAGGATCACCGCCAGCACCGCCAGTCCCACCACGGGCACGGCATAGGTGCGCAGCAGGAAGCCCAGGCCGATGTAGCCCAGGGCGATGCCCGCCAGGGTGGCCAGCAGGGCCGCCCGGGGCAGCCAGCGCCGCAGCCCGCCCACCACGAAGGCGCCCCCCGCTTCGATCAGCCCGGAGCCGAGGCAGGCGATCAGGCCGGCCTGCCAGGAGAGGCGCACTGCCGTGGCCGCATCGGCCCCCTGGCCCAGGGCCCCTAGCTTCACTGGCAACATCACCAGGAACACGTAGGCGAACAGGCTCACCGTGTTGATGCCGTAGGGCAGGGCGGTGCGGTCGGCCCGGCCCTCGGCCCGGCCGAGCCGGTGGGCCTGCACCGCATAGGCCAGGTTGCCCACCACCAGGCTGATGCCTGTGGCCGGCAGGATCGCCCCGAAGATGAGCGCGTCTGGATAGCCCAGCACCCCCCGGCAGAGCGACACGATCAGCAGGATCTGGATCAGGTTGTCCAGCGCCAGTCCTAGGAAGCCATCAAGGTCGCCGCGCACCCACCAGCGGGGTGTGGCAGGCAGAAGCGAAGGAGCGGATGCACCGGACACGAAGACAACGGAACGGCTGTTTGCTAAACAGCTTAGAACCTGAAGCAACAAGCATGAATTGCGTTTCAGATCCCTTCGCAAACTGCTGATTCTTTGACGCCTGAACAATAGAAAGGTCGAGTGATTGCTTGTGTTTTGTGGTTGGTAACTTCTCGCCTATGCTCCTGTGCTAAGCAGTCGTTCCTGTGCGAGATGATCACGTTCGTTGATCGCTTTTGTTGATCCTTGTTGGCAGACGATTTGCCCGGTTGGCAGACGATCAGCCCGTGCCTGCTCTCCAGAATTGGGGGGAAGCAAGCAACCTTGGACCGTTGCGCAGTCGCCGAGATCACCAAGGCGACGGACCTGCCCTGCGCTCCGGGGCGCTTCATGACCTGCCTGCTCCTTCGGGCCCGGATCTGGCATGCGTGGCAGGTTGATGGGGTCAGGATCTGCCAGCACCGCTGTGACCGCCGCCAGCCCTCTCGCCCCCGGCCTCAATCGCTGTCTCGGTCCAATGGCCGTCACCGCCCAGGCCGTGGCCACCGTGGGCCTCACCCTCACCGCCGTCATCAACATCCCCGAGGCGGCCCGCAGTGCCGGCCATGCCACCTGGGTCTGCTACGCGATCGCCCTGGTGGCGATCGTCTTGGTGGCCGAAACCCTGGTGCTATTCCGCCGCCAGCCCGGCAGTGCCGGGGGCATCGCCGGCTATGTGGAAGCGGGCCTCGGTCCGGCGGCGGGCGCCGTGGCCGCCTGGGCCCTGCTGCTGGGCTACGGCGGCACGATGCTGGCCTGTCTGGTGTACTTCGGCTTCTATCTCAACCACCTGATCGGTGCGCTGGGCGGCCACCCGATTCCCTTGATCGGTTACCTGGTCGGCGGGCTGGGCTGCCTGCTCCTGGCCCGGCGTGATGTGCGCTTCTCCACCGGCATCATGCTCACCACCGAAACGATCTCGGTGGTGATCGTGCTGGCGCTGTGTCTGGTGGTGCTCCGCCACGGCGGTTCCCATGCCGATCTGGCAGCTGTCGATCCGGTCGGGGACACCGCCGGGCAGATCCGTTCGGGTCTGATGGTGGCCGTGCTCAGCTTCATCGGCTTCGAGAGCGCCGCCACGCTCGGGGCGGAATCGCTGCGCCCCGAGCGGGCCGTGCCCCGCGCCATCCGCTTGAGCGTGCTCATCGCCGGCTCCCTTTTTCTCTTTTGGGCGGTGGTGCTCACCGAGGGCCTGAGCTGGTTACCGGCGGCCCAGCGAAGTGGTCTCGATCCCCTCGCCCTACTGGCCGAACACCTGGGGAAACCCGGCGCTGGGGAATGGATCCGCGCCGGTGCCTTCCTGTGCCTGTTCGGCAGCACCCTTGGTTGCCTCAATGCCCTGGGTCGCATCGGCTTCGATCTGGCCGATTCCGGTGTGCTGCCGGCGGCCCTGGCCCAGGTCCATCCCCGCTTCCGCACCCCGGCTACCGCCCTCACGGCCACCACCATCCCCCTGATCCTGATCGGCGGCGGCCTGGAGCTGCGGGGGCTCACCGTCAGCCAGCTGTTCGATCAGCTGGGGGGCTTCGCGGTGCTGGCCTTCCTTCTGGTGTACGGCATGGTGGCGATCGCTGCCCTCACGTTGGATGTGGCCGGCATTCCACGGCTGCGGCGTCTGGCGGTGGCGGGAGGCAGCCTGGCCGCGGTGGTTGCCGTGGCGCTGGGGTACCTCTGGAGCGTGCTTGGCCAGCAGGCCCCGATGCTGGTCAGCTTTGCCTTGCTGATGCTGGCCGGCATGGCGCTGGTGCTCCTCCGCCGTGGATCGCTGGCCTGAGCGGCCCGAAGGGGATGACAGGGCTACCCCTGCAGGCTCAGCCCAGCCGATCGGTAAACAGGATTCCCGCCAGGTGATCGCATTCGTGCTGCACCACCCGCGCATGGAACCCTTCCACCTCTTGCACCAGCGCTTCACCGCTGGGGGTGAAGGCGGCGTAGCGCACGCGCCGCCAGCGCGGCACCGGGGCCCGTAGCCCTGGCACGCTCAGGCAACCTTCCTCGCCGCACTCCAGCTCCGGGTCCAAGGGGGTGATCTCCGGATTCACCAGCACCGTTTCCGGAATCGGGGGTGCATCGGGGTAACGGGGATTGTGGCTGATGCCGAAGATCACCACCCGCAGGGGCACCCCGATCTGGGGCGCGGCCAGACCAGCGCCATCGCGGGCGGCCATGGTGTCGCGCAGGTCCTGCACCAGGGCCAGCAGGGCCTCACCGCCGAACTGGCTCGCGGGCACGGTTCGGCTGGGCTGGCGCAGCCTCGGATCGCCGCTGATCAGGACATCACGCACGGCCATGGCGAGGCTATGGCTGCCTGGCAGCCCGATCCGGTGATAATCCTGCCAGCTTGGTTTCAGGATGGGTCCGCTCCACGCACCAGGGTCAGATCCCGGATCCCCGGTGGGCCGGCTCTCCGGGGGGGCATCTCCATCCCCCCGAGTGGTGGTGCTCTGCTGCGACGGCCTTTACCAGCGGTGGTTGGTGCAGCGGGCTAGCCAGGTGTTCGATCTGGTGGGGGTGGTGCTGCAGCATCCGCCCGCCTCCGCCCGGCCGGGCCGACTGGCCCGGCTGAAGCGCTATCGCGATCCCCGTGTCCTGCTGCGCCAGCTCCAGGCCAGGCGCGCCCTGCCGCCCTATGAACGGCTGGGCCGCGCCCTGCAGGATCGTTTGTTTCGCCCCCAGGGGATCGAACCAGCGATCCCGCCCACCGTGCCGCTGCTCCATACCGACGCCATCAATGGACCGGAAACCGTGGCCTTCCTGGAGCGCCTCGCCCCCGACCTCGTCTTGGTGAACGGCACCCAGCTCCTACGGGAACCCGTGCTGGCCCTCAGGCCGCTCTTGCGTCACGGCATCGTGAACCTTCACACCGGCCTTTCCCCCTACTCCCGGGGCGCCAACTGCAACCTCTACATGATCCTGGAGGGGCACCCGGAATTGGTGGGGGTGACGGTGCACCACATCGATCCCGGCATCGATAGCGGCGACATCATCCGCTCCGCCCAGGTGCCGCTGGAAAGCGGCGATAACTTTGAGACCATCGACGTGCGCAGTTTCCACGTGGGCATCGAACTGCTGCTGGAGGGGGCCCGGGAGTTGGTGGAGGGAAGGGCAGCGCGGGTGCCGCAGTGGGAGAAGGGCAAGCTGTTCTTGCAGCGCACCGGCTATCGCTACGAACCCTGGCAGCGGCTGGAGGCGAGCCGCAGGTTGGAGAGGGGCCTGCTGGCCGCGTACCTCGCCGACCGCGAGGAACGGGATGCCGGGGTGCGGCTGGTGGGCGCTGCCGGGGGGCAGGGCTGATATGGCAACGCAGCTGCGCCGGCTGGCGAATCGCGCCAAGGATCTGCTCTTCTTGCCCCCGTTCGATGCTTACTGGCGACGGAGGCTGAACGGCAAGGTGCTCTGCCTGCTTTATCACCGTGTTGATCATCCGGGCCGTTTCCCTTTTCTCGATCGCTTCGGCGTGCCGCCGATTGCACCGGGAACGCTGTTGAATGAACTCAGTTTTCTGAAGATGAAGGGGGCCCACTTCCTCACCTTCTCTGACCTGCGGCATGGCTACTTTCCGCGTCGCAATCAGTTCGGTGTGATTGTGAGCTTCGATGATTGCCTGCGTGATATGTATACCAGCGCCACCGGCGTGCTCGAGTGGTTGGATATTCGGGGAGTGTTGTTTCAAGCCACCGCCTTGGTCGATGCCCCCACCCTGATCTGGGAGCACAGCCTCTACTGGCATGCCCATGATCCCGAACGGGCCGAGGCCCTCGAAGCGCTGGCCCATGGGCGGCTTCCCGCCAGCCGGGGCCTGGTCGGCGATGCCCTGGTCGCCCACCTGCGCCAGGCTGAACCGATGGAGGCGGTGGAGGCGCTGCTGGCCGAGGCCACGGCCCGCGCCGGCGCCGGCGATGAACTCGCCCGGCTGGCCCGGGAGCTGTATCCCACCGCGGCCGACCTTCAGGCCACCCGCCGGGCCCGCCATGAAATCGGCAGCCACGGCCATCACCACTATCCGCGTCAGTGCCTCGATGCCGAAGCCTTCGAGGCCGAGCTGATCCGCTCCCGGCAGGAGATCGAACGGCTGATGGGCAAGCCTCCGAGGGCCTTCTCCTATCCCTTCAACAGTTACCAAAGCGGTGACGCCGAACTCTGCTCCCGCCACTACGTGCAGGTGGCCACGGTGGATGCCCAGCCGATCACCCTCGACACCCCCCGCCTGGCCATTCCCCGCTTCACCTGGCCCGGTCCCCTGCGGAACCCGCTCCATTTTCGCCGTTGGCTCTGGACCGGCCATCTCTGAGTTGACGGTCGGTGTGGCGCCGGTTGTGTCACCCCGCACCGGCGCCGAGCGGCGATCCCCACCTCAGCAGCGCCGGGCCGCGCCATAGGGTTCCCTTCGATCACCGCCGTTGCCGGCCCCACGATGTTCCTGCCGCCGGGCCTGCTGGAGCTTTCCCCGAGTTTCGAAACCCTGCGTGATTGGCTGGTGCGCTGGGGCTATGGCGTGATCTTCGGCGCGATGCTCCTGGAGAACGCCGGTGTGCCCCTGCCGGGCGAAACCGTGACCCTGCTCGGCGGCTACGCGGCCGGCAGTGGCCAGCTCCATCCCCTCGGGGTGATGGCAGCAGCGGCCAGCGGCGCCGTGCTGGGTGACAACATCGGCTACTGGGTGGGCCGCCGGGCCGGCTGGAAGCTGATCCTGCGGGTCGGAGGCTGGCTGCGTCAGAGCCCCGCCGAGCTTGAAACGTTGCGCGAGCGCTTCCTGCGTCACTCCGGCAAATCGGTGCTGCTGGGCCGCTTCGTGGCGGTGTTGCGGGTGGTGGCCGGCCCGATGGCCGGAGCGGTGGGCATGCCCTACGGCCGCTTCTTCCTCTGCAATCTCGTTGGCGCCTTGCTTTGGTCCTCCACCATGGTGAGCCTGGCCTGGCTCGGCGGCCGCTGGGTTCCTTTCGATCGCATGGTGGAGGGGGTGGTGCAGTTCGGCCTCGGTGCCCTGGCGGTGCTGGTGATCCTGCTGCTGGTGCCGAGGCTGTTCAGCCGTCTGGAAGCCCTCACGCCGGCTCAGCCCCGTAGCCAGTCACTTCCGAGCCCGTTGCCGGGTCAACCGCCCGTCGGGATGGGTTCGGAGTCTCGATCCCATGAGGAGCCGACCGATTAAGCCGATCGGCGGCTGAACATTTCGCGCTAATGCGAACTGGCACGGGCATTCAAGGGGCCATCGGCCATCATGGGCCCGGCCGCTTCGCCTTCTCGCATGCGCTATCTGCGCTATCTCTACTTTCCTCTGGCCTGCTGCGCCGCAGGGTTGGCCATCGTGCTCGGGCTGCAGGGCCTCACGGCCGCCTGGATCACCCTGGTGCTGTTGCTGCTGGAGATCTCCCTCTCCTTCGACAACGCCGTGGTGAATGCCCGCGTGCTGGATCAGCTCACGCCGGGCCAGCAGCGGTTCTTTCTCACCTGGGGTCTGGTGATTCCGGTGTTCGGCGTGCGCTTCGCCGGCCCGCTCCTGATGGTGGCCCTGGCTGGAGGGGTGGGAGTGCGCCAGGCCCTCGATGCGGCCCTGCATGACCCGGCCCGCTACCGGGAGCTGCTCGATCTGGCGGAGCCGCGCATTTTGGCCTTCGGCGGCATGTTTCTGCTGATGGTGTTTCTCCGATACTTCTTCGACGAGGCCAAGACCCTCCACTGGGTCAAGCCGCTGGAGCGCCGGCTCAGTGCCGCCGGCCGGATCGAATCCCTGGAGATCGCCCTCGCTTTGATTCTGCTGCTGGCGGTGGATCTGGCGCTTCCTGGAGCGCAGCGGGCCGATGTGCTGATCGCCGGCCTGATCGGCCTGGTGCTGCAGCTGTTGAGCACCTCGCTGGCGGAGGCCTTCGGGGATGAGGAGCAGGCCGGAGCCCGTTTGGCCGCCGGGGGCGGGCTCGCCAGCCTCCTCTACCTCGAGCTGCTGGATGCCTCGTTCAGCCTTGATGGCACGATCGGCGCCTTCGCGATCACCTCCAACCTGGGCCTGATCCTCACCGGTTTGGGCCTTGGAGCCCTGTTCATCCGTTCGCTCACGCTCATGCTGAGCCGGGAGAAGGCCCTCGACCATCTGATCTTCCTGGAGCACGGCGCCCACTACGCCATCGGTGCCCTAGGGGTGTTAATGCTCGCCGGCATCCTGTTGCGTGAGCACCACCTGCATGTGCCGGAGTGGCTCACCGGGGTGATCGGCTTGTTGCTGCTGCTGCTGTCGTTCGCGGATTCATTGCGGCACGCCCGACGGGTCTGAGCGGACCTGCCAGCGCAGGCTCGCCCCCAGGCCGTCAGAGATAGAAGCCCACCGTGGTCACCACCCGGGTTCCCTGTTCCCGAAGGGCTTCGCGGAGCAGGATGGTGCTCTGGTTGTGAAGCAGGTTTTCCCAGCGGTGCTGGGTCACGAACACCGGCAGCACGATCATGCAGAAGCGGTTGCGGTCCTTGCGGTGTTCCAGCTCGAACTGCTTCACGAAATCCACCACCGGATCCACCAGGGAGCGGTAGGGGGAATCGAGCACCACTAGGCGCACGTCGGGCACCTGGCGCTCCCACTGATTGATGAAGGCCTGGGTGCGGTCGCCGCCGAGGTCGACATGGACGGCCACGAGATCGCTGGCCACGGTGCGGGCGAAGCGGATCGCCTCGAAGCTCCCCCGGTGCAGCTGACCCACCAACACCACCGTGGGCATGCCACCGGTTGCGGGCGGCGCCGGCAGTTTGAGCAGTTTGTCGCTCGACATCCTCAGGCGCCGGGCGACGTAGTCGTAGTGGTTGCGGATTCTCAGGAACAGGGTGATCAGCAGCGGGATCGCCACCAGCACCAGCCAGGCGCCGTAGGTGAATTTGCTGTAGAGCAGCACCATGCCCACCACGGCGGTGATGGCCGCCCCAACCCCGTTGACCAGGGCCTTGCCCAGCCAGCCCTGACCCTTTTCCTTCCACCAGTGCACCACCATGCCGGCCTGGGAGAGGGTGAAGCTGATGAACACCCCTACCGCGTAAAGGGGGATCAAGCGGGTCACGCTGGCGTTGAAGATCACTAGCAGCAGGGCCGCACAGCTGCTCAGGGCGAAGATGCCGTTGCTGAACACCAGGCGGTCCCCCAGGGAGGCCAGCTGGCGGGGCAGGAAGCCATCCTGGGCCAGGAAGGCCGCCAGGCGCGGGAAGTCGGCGTAGGCGGTGTTGGCGGCTAGCAACAGGATCAGAAGGGTGGCCAGCTGCAGCACGGCTAGCAGCACGCCGTTGCCGAAGATCAGGTTGCCCAGCTGATAAAGCAGCGTGGGGCCGTTCTCGGCGTAGACGATGCCGGTGTGGTGGGCCAAGGCGCTGATCCCGCCGAACATCGTGGCCAGCAGCAGCACCATCACGGTGAGCACCTTGCGGGCGTTGCGCCACTCCACTGGGCGGAAGGCCGCCACGCTGTCGCTGATGGCTTCGATGCCAGTGAGGGCGGCGCAGCCGGAGCTGAACGCCCGCATCAGCAGCACGGGGCCGATCGCCATCAGGTGACCGCCCTCCGCCTCCAGGGTCGGCGCCAATAGACGGGTCTGCTCGTCCGGGCCAATGGTGGGCAGGGTGCCGCCGAGGAATTTGACGGCTCCGGCCACCAGCATCATCATCACCACCCCCATAAACAGATAGGTGGGGAAGCTGAGCAACTTGGCGCTGGAGCTCACGCCGCGCAGGTTGGCCACCATCACCAGCAGCAGCGCCACCAGGCAGAGGGGCACGCGGTAGGTGTCGAGGTCCGGGAAATAGGAGGTGAGGGCCGCGATGCCGGCGGCCACGCTCACCGCCACCGTGAGCACGTAGTCGATCGAGAGGGAGGCGCCCGCCACCAGGCCGGGGATCTTGCCGAGGTTGTCCTGCGAGACCCGGTAGGAGCCGCCGCCGAGGGGGTAGGCCTTGATCGTCTGCCGGTAGCTGGTGGCCACGATCAACATCAGGCCGATGATCAGGCCCGTGATCGGCAGGGTGAGGCCCAGGGCGGCGCTGCCCGCCATTCCCAGCACCAGCACAATCTCCTGGGTGGCGTAGGCCACCGATGAGAGTGCATCGGAGCTGAGGATCGCCAGCGCCTCCATATTGTTGAAGCGCTCCTCGTGGTGGGCGCTGGTGGGCAGCGGAGAGCCGATTAGCACCCTGCGGAGATTGTCGAGCCTGGAGATGATCGGCATGCCGGGAGGACGTGCGCAGGGGAACGGCCAGCAAAACCTAAATCGGCGCTGCCATGGTTACCGTTTCGCCCATCTCAGATCGCCGGCCCCTTGAGCGTTTCTCTCCCTGCCCCCCAGGCCGCTGAGTCCGGGCTGGGCCGACCGGGCGTCACGGCCTGGCATGGCCTCAGCGTTGCGGAATGTCAGCATCGCCTCGGGGTGGGGCCGGAGGGGCTGGACTCCGCTGAGAGTTCTCGACGCCTGGCCGAGCGCGGACCCAACCGGCTGGAGCTTTCGGCCGGTCGCAGCACCTGGGAGATCCTGCGCGACCAGTTCAGCAACGTGATGCTGATCATGCTGCTGGCGGTGGCGGCCGTCTCCGCTGCCGTTTCGATCCATCAGAAGGAATTCCCCAAGGACGCCATCGCGATCCTGGTGATCGTGCTGCTGAACGGCCTGCTGGGTTACCTGCAGGAGAGCAAGGCCCAGCAGGCCCTGCTCGCGCTCCGCGACATGGCCCAGCCCCTGGTGCAGGTCCGCCGCGACGGCACCTGGCAGCGGATCAGCAGCGAATACCTGGTGCCCGGCGATCTGATTCGCCTCGAGGCGGGCGATCGGGTGCCCGCCGATGCCCGCCTGCTGGAGGAGGCCGACCTGGGGCTGCGCGAGGCGGCTCTCACCGGCGAGGCCGAGGCCGTGTTCAAGAAATCCGATCTCGTGCTTGAGGATTCCACACCTGTTCTGGAGAGGAAGAACTGTCTGTTCCAGGGCACCGAAGTGGTGCGGGGCCGGGGTGTGGCGCTGGTCACGGCCACCGGCATGGCCACGGAATTGGGGCAGATCGCCGAGCTGATCAACACCGCCGGGGGCGAGAGCACGCCCCTCCAGGAGCGGCTCGATGGGCTCGCCAATGTGCTGGTGGTCAGCGCCCTGGCCCTGGTGGCGGTGGTGGTAGCGCTGGGTCTGCTGCTGGGCCAGGACCCACTCAACCTGCTGGAGGTGGCGCTGTCGATGGCGGTGGCGATCGTGCCGGAGGGTTTGCCGGCCGTGATCACCGTGACCCTGGCGATCGGCACCCAGCGCATGGTGCGGCGCGCCGCCCTGATCCGCCGCCTGCCGGCGGTGGAGGGTCTGGGTTCGGTCACCGTG
>Ga0209087_1002333_pt1 | contig 10740 bp, 7 predicted proteins | sample S_130805_EF_Meta_FD_187321 | JGI IMG/M metagenome (GOLD analysis project Ga0209087, IMG submission 187321) | Freshwater microbial communities from Lake Simoncouche, Canada to study carbon cycling - S_130805_EF_MetaG (SPAdes) (version 2) | ecosystem: Environmental > Aquatic > Freshwater > Lake ...
CCGGAGGCTATCCGGCGCGGCACACCCCGCACGGACGCCCGAACCCCATGCCGAGCCACCTGCTGCCCCTGCTTGCCCCCCTGGCGCTGATCGTCGCCGCGATCCTCGCCTTCCGCGGCCCCGCCTTCCGCCCGGTCGAAAGCCTGCGCTGGGCGGAGCGCGCCGCGCTCGCCGCGCTGGGCGCCGCCGTCGCCAGCCTCGCGCTGCTGCTCGCCGCCGGTGCCGGCAGCGCGCCGCTGGCGCTGGTGCGGCTGGATGCCGTCTCGGCCGCGATGCTGCTGCTGGTCGCCTTCGTCGGCTGGGTGGTGGTGCGTTACGCCGCCACCTACCTCGATGGCGAGGCCCGGCAGGGCCCCTTCACCGGCTGGCTCTGCCTGACGCTGGCCGCCGCCCTGTTGCTGGTGCAGGCCGGCAACCTGGTGCTGCTCGTGCTGGCCTGGGGTGCGGCCGGCTTCGGGCTGCAGCGTCTGTTGCTGTTCTATGCCGAGCGGCCGGCCGCACAGCGGGCTGCCCGGAAGAAGGCGATCTTCGCCCGGGCCGGTGACGCCGCGCTCGCCGCCGCCGCGCTGCTGCTGGGCTTCGGCCTCGGCACCGCCGACATCGGTGCGATCCTCGAGGCGGCGCGGACCGGCGCGGCACCCGGCATCACGGCCGCCGCCGCGGCGCTGCTCGCGCTCGCCGCGCTGCTGAAGTCGGCGCAATTCCCGACCCATGGCTGGCTGACCGAGGTGATGGAGACGCCCACCCCGGTCTCCGCCCTGCTGCATGCCGGGCTGATCAATGCCGGCGGCTTCCTGCTGATCCGCTTCGCCGACGTCATGCTGACCGCGCCTGGCGTACTCGCCGCGCTTGTCATGATCGGCGGCTTCACCGCGCTGTTCGGCGGCCTCGTCATGCTGACCCAGCCGGCGATCAAGACCGCGCTCGCCTGGTCGACCATCGCGCAGATGGGCTTCATGATCCTGCAGTGCGGCCTCGCGCTCTTCCCGCTGGCGCTGCTGCACATCGTCGCGCACTCGCTCTACAAGGCGCATGCCTTCCTCGCCTCCGGCACCGCGGTCGAGAAAGTCGCCGCGATCCGGCGGCCGGGGCCGGTGGCGGTGCCGGGCGCGCGCGCGGTCGGGCGCGCCTTCCTCGCCGCGCTCGTGCTCTACGCCGTGATCGGCACGCTGTTCGGCTGGGAGGGCAAGTCGCCGCAGGCGATCGCCCTCGGCGCCATCCTCGTGCTCGGCGTCGCCTACCTGCTCGCGCAGGGCTTCGCCGATGCGGCGCCCGGGCCGCTCACGCTGCGCACCTCGGTCGCCTCGGCCGCCGCCGCGACCGGCTACTTCGCCCTGCAGCGCGCCGCCGAGACGCTGACCGCCGGCGTGCTGCCCGCGCCGCCCGCGCCCGACGCGCTGGAATGGGTGCTGATCGTGCTGGCGCTGCTCGGCTTCGGGCTGACCGCCTTCGCGCAGGCAACCTTCCCGCTCTGGGCCCAGCACCCGGCCGCGGCCGGGCTGCGCGTGCACCTGGCGAATGGCCTCTACGTCAATGCGCTCACCGACCGGCTGCTGCGCGGCTGGTCCACCCGCACCGCCGGCTGAGGGAGGCACCCATGCCCTTCGATACCCATCTCGTGCCGGCCCCGGCGCCCGCCCTCTCGGCCGCGCTCGAGCGCGCGCTGCGGGCCATCCCGCCGGCCTGGCCGCTGGCGGCGACGGTCGCGGTGAACCCCTTCCTCGGCCAGGCCGGCGAGGACCTCGCCACGACCTCGGCGCGGCTGCGGCGGGTCGCCGGCGAGCGGGCGACCATGCCGCGCGCCTGGTACGCGGCGCGGATCGCGTCGGGCGCGATCACCGAGGCGGATCTCGAGGCGGCGCGCGGCAGCGTCGACCTGGCGACGCTGCGGGCCGCGCTCTCGGCGCCGACGCCGCCGCTGGCCGCGCTGCCGACCGTCGCCGACCTCGTCGCCGCGGCGACCGGCACCGACTGGCCCGGCATCATCGCCGAGCGGCTCGGCGCCTTCGCCGCCGGCTGGTTCGACGAGGGCCAGGCGCTCTGGCCGGCGCCGCATCGCGGCTCGCTCTATGCCTCCTGGCGCGCCACGGCGCTGCGCGACCTGACGCCGGAGATCCTCGGCCTGCCGGGGTTCTGTGCCCATGTCGCCAATGCGCCGGCGACGGCCGAGGCGGCGCTCGCGGGGGCGCTGGCGAGGCTCGGCGTGGCGGAGGACGCGGCCGAGACCATGCTGCACCGCTTGCTCATGACGCTCGGCGGCTGGGCGCAGCTGGCGCGGCAGCGCGGCTTCGAGGCGGAGCTCATCGGCACCACCGACCCGACGCTCGCCGAGCTGCTGGCGGTGCGGCTGGTCTGGGAGCAGGCGCTGTTCCTGCGCCACGCGGAGGCGATCGGCGCGGCCTGGCGGGATGCGCTGGCGGTGCATGCGACGCCGGTCGAGCCCGCGGCGGATGATGCGATCGACGCCATCCTGCAGGAGGCGGCCGAGCGCGCGGCGCAGCGCGAGATCGGCGCGGCGCTTGGCAATGCGCCGGCCGCCGCGGCGCGCCCCGCGCTGCAGGTCGCCTTCTGCATCGACGTGCGCTCGGAGGTGATCCGCCGCGCGCTCGAATCGCTCGGCCACGGCATCGAGACCAAGGGCTTCGCCGGCTTCTTCGGGCTGCCGCTGGCGCACAAGCCCTTCGCGTCCGATCTCGTCGAGAACCGGCTGCCGGTGCTGCTGCGGCCGAGCCTGCTGTCCTGCGCGGCCGAGCCCGCGCCGGGCGCGGCCGACCAGGCGCGGATCGCGGCCAGGGCGAAGCGGGCCTGGGGGCGGTTCAGCCAGGCCGCGGTGTCGTCCTTCGCCTTCGTGGAATCGGCCGGGCTGCTGCATGCCGGGCGGCTGCTGCAGGGCGCGCTCGGCCGGGTCGCGGCGCCGAAGGCCGAGCCGGCGCCGCGCATCGAGCTGCCGCTGGCCGACCGGATCGCTACCGCCGAGGCGGTGCTGCGGGCGATGTCGCTGACCGCGGGCTTCGCGCCGCTGGTGCTGCTCGCGGGCCATGGCGCGCAGGTGGTGAACAACCCGCATGCGTCCGCGCTGCAGTGCGGCGCCTGCGGCGGCTACCAGGGCGATGTCAGCGCGCGGCTGCTGGCCGCGCTGTTGAACGACCGCGAGGTGCGCGCGGGGCTCGCCGAGCGCGGCATCGCGGTGCCGGCCGATACGCTGTTCCTCGGCGCGCTGCACGACACGACGGCGGATGCGGTGACGGTCTTCGCCGACCAGGCGGCGCCGGCGCATGCGGCGATGGTGAAGCAGGCCGAGGGCTGGCTGGCCGCGGCCGGCGCCCTGGCGCGGGCGGAGCGGGCGAGGCGGCTGCCGCGGGCAGCCTCGGGCGAGGTGGTCGCGGCGCGGGCGCGGGACTGGTCGGAGACCAGGCCGGAATGGGGCCTCGCGGGCTGCCGCGCCTTCATCGCGGCGCCGCGGGCAGTGACGGCGGGGCGGGACCTCGGCGGCCGCGCCTTCCTGCACGATTACGACTGGCGGGCGGATGCGGGGTTCGGGGTGCTCGAGCTGATCCTGACGGCGCCGGTGGTGGTCGCGAGCTGGATCAGCCTGCAGTACTACGGCTCAGTGGTGGCGCCGGAGAGCTTCGGCGGCGGCAACAAGCTGCTGCACAACGTGACCGGCGGCATCGGCGTGGTCGAGGGCAATGGCGGCACGCTGCGCGCCGGGCTGCCCTGGCAATCGGTGCATGACGGGGCGGGGCTGGCGCATGAGCCGCTGCGGCTGAGCGTCTATGTCGCGGCGCCGCGGGAAGCGATCGACGGCATCCTGGCGCGGCACGCGGGGGTGCGGGCGCTGTTCGAGAACCGCTGGCTGCACCTGTTCGTGCTGGGGGAGGGCGGGGAGGCGGTGCGCTGGGAGGGCTGAGCGGCGCGCGGGGTGCGGTTTTCGGGTGTGGACGGCCCGATCGATACAAGGGGTGCATTGTCGAAGACGTGGCGGTTGGTGCGTTTGCGTTCGTGTGTCCGGCCTGATGGCGCGGACAGAGTTGGGGCGGTGCGGGCGGCCCGATGCGGGAATCGGACAAACCCCCAGGCGTCCGGGCGGGAAATTTAGTTGCATAAATTTCGTGGATTCGTGACCGAGGCAAATCCGCGGAACGTCAGGGCATTGGCCGGCCTGCTGTGTGTTTTGATTTAGTAATTTATGGCTTGAGGCGGGATTCTGGCGCGAAATTGCCATCCGCGGGGCGCGCGGGGCGACCGTGGTCCGGCCTCTTGTTTCGTCGCGTGATCCACGCCTCCGGGCGGTTCGGTGCATGCGCCGAACCCCTGCGGCGATCACGCTGCAGCCTTTTGTTCTGTCGCGTGATTCACGCCTCCGGGCGGTTCGGCGCATGCGCCGAACCCCTGCGGCGATCACGCTCCGGGGCGGGTAATCCGGTGATCGAGGGCGGATGCAGCTGTCAAGGAGCGCGGGGGCCAGGGCGGCCCCGTGCGAACATGCTGGCACCGAAGGATTGGCCGAAGATGAATCGGCGGGCGCGGCCAGGGCGGCGCCCGGTTGGTCCGTGCGCTCGCGGGCCGAGCATCGAGGCCGTCCAGGAACCCGTCGCGACCGCATCTCGAAACACGGCAGGCGGCCCGCCTCCGCCGCCCGCCGCGTCCACGGGGTGCAAACCGGCGCCCTGGTCGGAAACCGCCCGCCCCCCCGGCGCTACTCCGCGCTGATCCCCGCCGTCCGGATCACCTGCTCCCAGCGCCTGAGGTCGCGCGCCAGCACCGCCGCGAACGCCTCCGGCGTGCCGCCCACCGGCGTCATCCCCTGACCGCGCAGTTGCTGGACCGTCGCCGGCTCGGCCAGCCAGGCATTCAGCGCCGCGTTGATCCGCCCGACCAGCGTCGGCGGTAGCCCGGCCGGGCCGAGCAGCCCGAACCAGAGATCGACCTCGGCGCCGGCGAAGCCGGCCTCGGCCATGGTCGGCACCTCCGGCGCCGCCGCCGAGCGCTGCGGGCTGCCGATCGCCAGCAGCCGGATCTGGCCCTGCTCGGCCAGCGGCCGCGCCACGTGCACCGGCAGCACCTGCGCCGCGACCCGCTTGCCGATCAGGTCCTGCAGCGCCGGCGCCGCGCCCCGATATGGCACGTGGTTCAGATCGACCCTCGCCACCTGGCCGAACAGCGCCATGCCGAGATGGTGCGGCGTGCCGACGCCCGGGCTCGCATAGTCGAGGCTCCGGGTCCGTGCGAGGGCCGCGAACTCGGCCGCCGTGCGGGCCGGCACATCGGGGTTCACCGCCAGCACCATGTCGCCGTAGCTGAGCCGGATGATCGGCGTGAACCCGGCGATCGGGTCATAGGGCACCTGCTTGAACAGGCTGGGGTTCATCACGAAGGTATTGGCCTGCATCAGCAGGGTGCGGCCATCCGGCGCCGCCCGCGCCACCGCCTGGGTGCCGATATTCCCCGAGGCGCCCGGCCGGTTCTCCACCACCACCGGCTGGTTCAGCGCTGCCTGCAGCGGCGGCGCGATCAGCCGGGCCAGGATGTCGGGCCCGCCGCCCGGCGTATAGGGCACCATCAGGTTCACCGGCCCGTCCGGCATCGGCTGGGCCTGCGCACCGCCCGCTGCTATGGCGCCCGCCAGCCCGAGAACCCCGCGTCGATCCAGCATGTCGTCATCTCCCCGGCTTGCCGCCTCCCTAGGGAGCGACGGCGCGAGCGTCAAACCGCCAGGCTTCGAGATCTTCCTGCAGACCGTGCCGGGCCTGGAGCCGGTGCTGCTCGAGGAGGTCCGCGGCAAGGGCTTCCGCCAGCCGAAGGCGGTGCCGGGTGGCGTCGTGCTGCAGGGCGGCTGGCCGGAGGTATGGCGGGCCAATCTCTGGCTGCGCGGCGCGGGCCGCGTGCTGGCGAGGCTGGACAGCTTCGCCGTCAGCCACCTGGCGCAGCTCGACGCCCGCGCGAGGCGCGTGAACTGGGGCGCCGTACTGCGGCCCGACATGCCGTTCCGTGTCGAGGCGCATTGCAGCGCCTCGCGGCTCTACCATAGCGGTGCGGTTGCCGAGCGCATCGCGCGCGCCATCCGCGAGACCATTGGTGCGCCCGAGGCCGAAGACGGCGTGCTGGTGCAGGCCCGCCTCGAGCGCGACCTCTGCACCATCAGCCTGGATACCTCCGGCGAGCCGCTGCACAAGCGCGGCTACAAGCAGGCGGTGAATCCGGCGCCGCTGCGCGAGACCATGGCCTCGCTGTTCCTCATGCAATGTGGTTTCACGGGCAACGAGCCGGTGTTCGACCCGATGTGCGGCGCCGGCACCTTCGTGATCGAGGCGGCCGAGATCGCCGCCCGGCTCAACCCCGGCCGCAACCGGAGCTTCGCGTTCGAGCGCCTGGCGAGCTTCGACGCCGAGGCCTGGGCGCAGATGCGGGGCGTCGCCAGCCAGCGCGCGCCCACCGCGCGCTGCTTCGGCTGCGACCGCGATGCCGGTGCGATCGCGATGAGCCAGGCCAATGCCGCGCGTGCCGGCGTCGCGGATGGCGTCGAATTCCACCAGGCGCCGATCAGCGACGCCACGCCACCGGAAGGCCCGCCTGGCCTCGTCATGGTGAACCCACCCTATGGCACGCGGCTCGGTGAGGGCCGCGACCCCGCGCCGCTCTACCGCGCGCTCGGCCAGGTGCTGCGCAGCCGCTTCGCCGGCTGGCGTGTCGGGCTGGTGACCAGCGAGGCGCGGCTGGCGCATCTGACCACGCTGCCCTTCCTGTCGCCTGGCCCGCCGGTGCCGCATGGCGGGCTGCGCGTGACGCTCTGGCGCACCGCGCCGCTGCCGTCAGTCGGCTGACAGGTTCATCTTCTTCAGCACCGGCGCCCAGCGCGCCGCCTCGGCCGCGAGGAAGCTGGCGTATTCCTCCGGCCCGGTGCCGCGGGCGAACTGGCCTTCGGAGAGCAGCCGCTCGCGCAGCGATGCGTCGGCCAGCGCCGTGGACGCCGCCTGCGCCAGCCGCGCGATCACCGGCTGCGGCGTGCGCGCCGGGGCGCAGAGGCCGAAATAGGTTTGCGCCACGGTGCCCGGCACCACCTCGTCGAAGGTCGGGATATCCGGCGTCTGCGGCATGCGGCGATCGCCGGTCCAGGCGAGGATGCGCGCCTGGCCCTCGCGGTGCGGCGTCAGCGCATTGGCGCCGCCCACCACGATCAGGTCGAGCGTGCCGGCCAGCAGGTCGGCCAGCTGCTGAGCATCGCCGCGATAGGTCACGTCCTGCATGCGGATGCCGAGCGCATCGGCGACCAGCACGGTGGCGATGTTGTTGAAGGAGCCCGGCCCGTTGCTGCCGTAGTTCAGCCGGCCGGGATTGGCCTTGGCCAGCGCGACGAACTCCGGGATCGTCCGCGGCAGGCTGTTCTTCAGCACGAAGGCGAAGGGCAGGGTCGAGAGCAGCGAGATCGGCGCGAAATCCGACAGCTTGTAGGACAGCCCCTTCACCAGCAGCGGGTTGAGCGTCAGCGTGGTGCCGCTGTTGACCAGCAGCGTATGGCCATCGGGTGCCGCGCGCGCCACCGCCTCGGCGCCGATAATGGTCTGCGATCCCCCGCGATTCTCGACCTGGACGGTCTGGCCGAGCACCCCGGCCATCTTCTCGGCGAGCAGCCGGCCCATGACATCGGTCGAGCCGCCGGGCGGGAAGGGCACGACCAGCGTGATCGGCCGCGCCTGGGCCAGCGCCGGCATCGCCAGCGTGGTCGCGAGCACGGCACGGCGGCCGATGGGTCCCAGCATGACTATTCCTCCCGGTGTCTTGGCGCGAAGCTGCCACGCCCATGCCGCCGCAGGGAAGGGGACGCTTGACGCCGCGCGGGCCGCGCCCTCCCATGGCGCACAAGCCCTGGGAGGGGACCATGTCGGAGCATATCAGGGTCTCGGTCGCCGACGGCGTCTGCGCCGTGACCATCGCGCGGCCCGAGAAGAAGAACAGCCTGACCCAGGAGATGTACGAGGGTCTCGCCGCCGCGATCGAGCGCACCCGCGAGGATGATGCGATCCGCTGCCTGCTGATCACCGGCGCGGGCGAGAGCTTCTGCGCCGGCAATGACATCGGCGATTTCCGCAAGCCGCGCGCGGCCGAGGTGCCCGGCCAGCGCACGGCGAGCCACCGCTTCTACTTCAACCTCGCCGATTGCGAGAAGCCGGTGGTCGCCGCCGTGCCGGGCCTCGCCATCGGCATCGGCTGCACCATGCTGCTGCATGCCGATATCGTCTATGCCGCGCCAGAGGCGCGCTTTCGGCTGCCCTTCGTCGATCTCGGCCTGGTGCCGGAGCTCGGTGCCTCGATGCTGGTGCCCTGGCTGGCCGGCAAGCACCGCGCGGCGGAGCTGATCCTGCTCGGCGATTTCTTCGATGCCGCGACCGCCGAGCGGATCGGCTTCGTCAACCGCATCGTGCCGCGGGCGGAGCTGCACGCGACGGCGCTGGCCACCGCGCAACGCCTCGCCGCCAAGCCGCAGGAAGCGCTGCGGCTGACCAAGAAGCTGCTCCGTCCCGAGATGGGCCCGCTGCATGCGCGGATGGAGGAGGAGCGCGCGCTGCTCGCCGAGCGCCTGCGCTCCCCCGAGACCCAGGCCATCATGGCCAATGTCCTGAAACCCAAGGCCTGAGGAACCCGTCGCATGTCCCTGCTCGACCTGATGAAGGGCCGCCTCTCGCTGCCCGTGATCGCCTCGCCGCTCTTCATCATCTCGGTGCCCGACCTCGTCGTCGCGCAATGCACCAACGGCATCATCGGCTCCATGCCCTCGCTCAATGCCCGGCCGGCCGAGCAGTTCGAGGAGTGGCTGATCGAGATCAAGGAGCGCCTGGCCGCGCACGATGCCCGCCACCCGGACCGCCCCTCGGCGCCCTTCGCGATCAACCTGATCGTCCACAAGACCAATGACCGGCTCGAGCACGACCTCGCCGTCGTCGTGAAGCACAAGGTGCCGCTGATCATCACCTCGCTCGGCGCCCGGCCGGAGGTGAACCAGGCCGTGCATTCCTATGGCGGCTACGTGCTGCACGACGTGATCAACCAGCGCTTCGCCCATAGCGCGCTCGACAAGGGCGCCGATGGCCTGGTGCTGGTCGCCGCGGGCGCCGGCGGGCATGCCGGCGCGCTCAGCCCCTTCGGCTTCCTGCGCGAGACGCGCGCCTGGTTCGACGGGCCGATCGCGCTCTCGGGCGCCATCGCGCATGGCAGCAGCATCCTCGCCGCCGAAGCGCTCGGCGCCGACTTCGCCTATATCGGCAGCGCCTTCATCGCGACGGAAGAGGCCCGCGCGCAGGAGCCGCAGAAGCAGATGATCGTCGACAGCGGCGCCGAGGACATCATCTACACCAACCTCATCACCGGCGTGCACGGCAACTACCTGAAGCCCTCGCTGCAAAAGGCCGGCCTCGATCCCGAGAACCTGCCGACCAGCGACCCGACCGCGATGAGCTTCGGCACCGATCGCAGCAAGCGGCGCTGGAAGGATATCTGGGGCAGCGGCCAGGGCATCGGCAGCGTCAAGGCGGTGGAGCCGACGGCCGCGCTGGTCGCGCGCTTCCGGCGCGAATATGCCGAGGCGCGGCGCCGGCTCGGCGACCGCAGCCCGCTGGTCAACCCGGCCTGGGAGCGGCTGCTCGAAGCAGCCGAGTAGCTCAACCTGCCAGCGCGGCGTGGTCCCTGGCGACCAGCGCCGCCATCGCCCCCGCGGCGTCGCGCAGCCAGCCTGCCGGCATCGCCGCAAGCTCGGCCGCCGCGACATGCGCCTGCCGCCCGGTCGCGTGGACATTGCCGAGCTCGGCACCCATCGCCGCGATCTGTGCCAGCAGCCCGGCCGCATCGCCCTCCGGTGGCGCGAGCCGCCGGCTGTCGGGCGCGAGCCGCCGGATGAACAGCCCCGGCAGCACGCGGTACCAGGGGTCCGGCGCCCGCCCCGGCGCGTTGCGGATGGCCAGCGGATCGGTGGTCGCCGCGCCGGGAAACGCCGCATAGAGCCAGGCCGAGGGTACCCGCGCCTTGGCCTCGCGCACCACGCGCCCGCCGCCCCATTCGGCGATCACGGCGAAGCGCGGCCGACCGAGGCTGCCGATGCCCGCCTTCCGGTGCACGAAGCGCTGCGGCATGGCGCCCTCAGGCAGGTCGGCGACGAGCGCGGCGCGCCAGTCCGGCGGCAACTCGGTCGCGGTCTCGAGCTTGCCCAGCATCGTCCAGAACTTCGCCCGCGCCTCGGCATCCGGCGCCACGAAACCGCGCAGCGCCGCATGCTCCTCGTCCAGCACGAAGGCGCGCGGCGCGGCGAGCGCACGGGCATAGGCATCGACGATCGTGGCACAGAGCGCCTTGCGCGACGCGCCCTTCTCGGCGGCGAGCAGCGCGCTCGTCGCCAGCCGCACCAGGTCGCAGGGCCAGGGCAGCAGCGCCGCCTCGTCGAGGTCGTTCACGCCCCAGACCAGGCGGCCCTCGACGTCGCGCCAGGTGCCGAAATTCTCGATATGCGCATCGCCGCAGGAAGGCACGGCAGCCTTGGCAACAAGCTCCGGCAGCGCCTTCGGGAACTGCGCCGCGAAGCGGAAGCAGCTGCCGCGCAGGAAGGCCGAGGCATCCTGCGCCATGAGCCGGCGCTTCTCGGCAAGCTCATCCGCGATCACACGGCAATGCGTGCCGAGCCAGGCGTCGTAGGCGTCGAGTGCTGCGATGATGCCCTTCGCCATGCCCGACTAATACTCGAACTCGTAGGTC
>Ga0209087_1002334_pt1 | contig 10736 bp, 8 predicted proteins | sample S_130805_EF_Meta_FD_187321 | JGI IMG/M metagenome (GOLD analysis project Ga0209087, IMG submission 187321) | Freshwater microbial communities from Lake Simoncouche, Canada to study carbon cycling - S_130805_EF_MetaG (SPAdes) (version 2) | ecosystem: Environmental > Aquatic > Freshwater > Lake ...
ATTGCGATGGCAGTTGGATTCGAGCGCGACAATGTGGATCTGCAGTTTGTAGAGAAGTATTCATGGATTCCAAGTTTTGGAATTAACTACGCACTCGGTGTTGACGCAATCGCCCTCGTGCTTATATTGATGTCTACGATCTTGGCTCCAGTAGTTGTCCTTGCTGGTTGGAATGAAGCACATGGTGGACGTTGGAGCGTTAAGACCTTCTACATTCTGATCCTTGTTCTTGAAACAATGATGATCGGTGTTTTTGCCGCAACTGATGTGTTCTTGTTCTACGTAATCTTTGAAGCCATGTTGATTCCGGTGTACTTCCTTATTGGTGGTTACGGAAGCGGTGAGCGTTCAGCTGCTGCTGTTAAGTTCTTGATCTACAGCCTTGTAGGTGGATTGTTGATGCTCGCATCGATCATTGCATTGTATGTAATGTCAGGTGCTCAAGGTGGTCACACCTTTGATATCAATAGACTTTCAGAGCTACAGATGTCATCTACAACTCAAAACCTCTTGTTCTTAGGATTCTTTATTGCATTTGCAATCAAGGCACCTGTTTGGCCATTCCACACATGGCTGCCAGATGCAGCGCAATCTGCAACTCCAGGAACTTCAGTATTGCTACTTGGAGTTCTAGACAAGGTCGGCACCTTCGGAATGATCCGTTACTGCCTCACCTTATTCCCAGAGGCAAGTAAGACTTTTACTCCAGTGATCATGGTGCTTGCTGTTATCTCAATTATTTACGGTGCATTCCTTGCCATTGGTGCAAAGGACATTAAGCGATTGATCGCATACACATCGATTTCTCACTTTGGATTTATCACTATGGGAATCTTTGCCATGACCTCACAAGGTCAAAGCGGGGCCATTTTGTACATGTTTAATCACGGTTTTTCAACGGCAGCCTTGTTCTTAGTGGCTGGCTGGATGATTTCACGTCGTGGTTCTTCAACAATTGCAGAATTTGGTGGATTACAACGAGTAACCCCAGTTATGGCATGGACATTCTTTATTGCTGGATTGTCTTCTCTGGCACTTCCAGGTCTTTCAAGTTTTGTGAGCGAATTCTTAGTTCTAGTTGGAACATTTACCCGCTATCCAGTGCATGCAATTATTGCAACCTTCGGAATTGTTTTGGCTGCTCTTTACATCTTGATTCCAGTTCAGAAAGCTCTGCATGGTCCTACAACGCCAGGAAATGAGAATCTTAAAGATCTGGGCTTGCGCGAGAAGTTAGCAATTGCACCAGTTATTGCAATCATTGTGGTGTTGGGTTTCTATCCTTCTCCACTCTTGAATGTAATCAACCCAGCGGCATCACACGTGATTTCACAAATGGGATTTACAGATCCAGCACCAACTAATGGGGGCAAGTAATGACGTTTACAGCGCCAGTTCTTTCATACACATTACTTTCACCGATTCTTATTTTGCTTGGCGGCGCGCTCATTGGCGTCTTGGTTGAAGCATTCGTCTCAAAAGCATTACGCCCAGTTGTTCAGTTAACCCTGACGCTTGGAACCTTACTTCTTGCACTCATGCAGTTATGGCGAATTCGTGGAGAACAATCTCTAACTGCTGCAATGGGTTCAATCGTTATTGATGGACCAGCAGTGTTACTTCAGGCCTCTATTCTTATCATTGCAATTATTTCTATCTTCTTAATTGCAGATACTGAACATTTCACGCCGTTGGCTGCTGCTCTTCCTGGCTCAGCTGAAGAACGTGAAGCTGCTCAATCTGGAAATCAAGTTACTGAGGTTTATCCACTTACATTATTTGCCGTTGCAGGCATGATGATTTTCCCTGTTGCAAGTGATTTGATCATGTTATTTGTCGCGCTAGAAATGCTTTCACTGCCTCTGTATTTGATGGCAGGACTTTCTCGTCGCCGTCGCCTGGCATCCCAAGAATCAGCGCTGAAGTATTTCCTTTTAGGATCTTTCGCATCAGCCTTCTTCCTCTTCGGAGCGGCCTATCTCTATGGTTTTTCAGGCTCAATTACCTTCGCAGGAATCCGTGAATCAATTGTTGGCGGGGGCGGAAATGATGTTCTGCTTCTTATTGGTATGGCATTTCTTTCAATTGGAATGCTATTCAAGGTTGGCGCAGTTCCATTCCATGCATGGTCACCAGATGTTTATCAGGGTGCGCCAACACCGATAACTGCATTTATGGCTGCAGCAACAAAGGTTGCAGCCTTTGGTGCAATGCTTCGTATTTATTACACCGTCTTTGCTAATGCACAGTGGTCATGGACTCCTGTTTTGTCAGGCATTGCAATTGTTACGATGCTTTTGGGTTCACTTGTTGCAATCTCGCAGCGCGATGTAAAGCGCATGTTGGCTTACTCTTCAATTGCACATGCAGGTTTCTTGCTCACGGGTGTCATTGCTCTTAATAAAGCAGGACTCGATGCGACAATCTTCTACTTATTCGCATACGGTGTTGCAACCGTTGGTGCATTTGGCGTAGTAACACTTGTCCGTGATTCATCTGGTGAAGTGACAGATCTAAACCGTTGGAAGGGACTTGGAAAGCGTTCTCCATTTGCTGCCACATCATTCGCACTGTTCCTATTAGCTTTTGCAGGCATTCCACTTACTAGTGGATTTATCGGAAAGTTTTCTATTTTCTCTGCTGCCTACGAAAGCGGAGCAAAGGGTGTAGTAATTGCGGGTGTGCTTTCAAGTGCGATCGCAGCGTTCTTCTATATCCGTGTAATCGTTTTGATGTTCTTCACAGATGCAACTGAGGATGGAACAAGCGTTGAGATTCCTTCAGTTCTAACCCAGGCAACTGTTGTCATCTCTGCAGTTGTAACAGTGGCGCTAGGTGTTTATCCAGCACCACTTCTGAGCTTTATTAGCGATCTCGCAACCTTCATTCGCTAATGTCCACATTCGGCATTCCAAACGTTGCACCTGAATTAGAGGCGCAATTAATTAGCCAAATGGCCGATGTTGAAGCCTTGCTTAGAAGTCACACTCGCAGTGAGTACCCATTTGTTGATGAGACCGCACACCACCTTGTGGCAGCTGGCGGTAAGCGTTTGCGCCCTCTTTTGACCCTTTTAACCGCGCAATACGGGGATCCAAAGCGCGATGGAATCATCGCTGCAGCTGTTGCCTGCGAGATTACCCACCTTGCAACCCTGTATCACGATGATGTGATGGATGAAGCACCACTTCGTCGCGGAGTTGAAAGCGCAAATATGCGTTGGGGAAACACGATTGCAATTCTTACGGGAGATTTCTTGTTTGCTAAATCCTCTGACTTGTTGGCAGACCTTGGTCCAGCAGCAGTTCGCCTGCAAGCACGAACATTTGAGCGTTTAGTTATTGGCCAGATCATGGAAACGCAAGGTCCAAATCCTGGCCAAGATCCACTGGAACATTATCTAAAAGTAGTTGCTGACAAGACTGGTTCATTGATTGCAGCATCTGCTAGATATGGTGGAATGATTTCAGGTGCACCTGCAGACATCACAGACACAGTTACTGTCTTTGGTGAAAAGATTGGTGTGGCATTCCAGTTAGCAGATGATGTTATTGATATTGCTAGTGAATCAAATCAATCTGGAAAGACTCCAGGAACGGATCTTCGTGAAGGTGTTCCAACACTAGTTACCTTAAATGTCATGAAATCAAATGATCCAGGAGATGCCGAGCTAAAGCGTTTACTTGGTGGACCTATTGAGGATGAACCAACAGTTCAGCAAGTTTTAGTTGCTTTGCGAAATCACAAAGCACTGGATGAATCTCGTGAACAACTTCATCAAATTGCAAAGCAAGCGCGCGGAGCACTTGGTCCACTGCCTATCAATGATACAACAGGTGCGTTGATGTCGCTATGCGACGCTGTTATTGACCGTTCTGCTTGATCTAATCAAGTCAATTGCTAACGTCACAAGTGCTGCCCAAATAATCAAGAAACCAATCCAACGAGCAGTTGGCATATCTTCATTTAAGACCCAGACACCGATAGAGAATTGCAGCGTTGGGGTTATGTATTGCAATAGCCCGATAGTTGTAAATGGAAGTCTGTTTGTTGAGCCATTGAATAATAGAAGCGGGATTGCAGTTACCGCTCCTGCGCTAATAAGTAGTGCTGTTAAGCCCCAGCTATGTCCAAACTGACCGGTGCCTTGATTACCTATATAAATTAGGTATGCCAGGTAGAAGAAACTAGAGATAAAGGTTTCAATCGCAAGTCCCTCTAGAGCTCCTAGACCTAACTGCTTCTTTATCAGTCCATAACTACCCCATGAGAGAGCTAGTGCTAATGCGATCCACGGTAAGCGACCGTAATCAAAAGTTAAGACTAAGACTCCGATAGTTGCAATTGAGACCGCTGCCCACTGTAGTGGCCGCATTTTCTCTTTCAGGAAGATAACTCCAAAACCAATAATGATGAGAGGGTTGATGTAGTAACCCAAAGATGCTTCCACCACATGTTCGTTATTCGTAGCCCAGATATACACAAGCCAGTTTATGGAAATCAAAAGGGATGAGAGAAATAGTTTTACTGCAACTGTTGGACGCTTCAAAGTTACAAGAGTTGATTTGAGTGCTTTTGTTGCAGCTAGAACAATGAAACAAAAAACCAATGTCCACACAGCTCTGTGCGAAACAATTTCTAGTGGATTGGCAGGTTCAAGCAAAGGCCAATACAAAGGGAATGCACCCCACAAAGAGTATGCACTTACACCAAATAGAAGGCCGAGCTTGTTTTTACTCAATTATCTGAAGTTCGTAAATTGAACAGCAAAGTCCCAGCCACCGTCTTTGACCATGGCCATTGTTTCCTGCAGATCATCACGGCTCTTTGATGTCACACGGAGTTCATCGCCTTGGATCTGAGTCTTAACTGACTTTGGGCCCTCATCACGAATCATCTTTGCAATCTTTTTGGCATTTTCAGTTGAGATGCCCTCCTTCAAAGGAGCGGCAATCTTGTAGATCTTTCCTGACAACTGTGGCTCGCCTGCATCAAGATGCTTCAATGAAACACCGCGCTTGATCATCTTGTCCTTAACAACGTCCAGCGCTGCTTTTGCACGCTCTTCTGTGTCTGCTTCGATCAGTACTTTGTCGCCTTCGAGTTCAATCTTTGATCCAGTATTTTTGAAATCAAAGCGGGTCTCAATCTCTCGGACCGCCTGATTGATGGCGTTGTCGAGCTCCATGCGGTCGATCTTGGAGGTTACGTCGAAACTGCTATCTGCTGCCATGGTGTGGGCCCCTTCACTGGTTGAAAGCGCGGTTTGTGCGCGCACGTGCCTAAGGTATCCTTTCCCTTCGCACTATCCATAATTGCCGCAGTACTTGTTCGACCTTGGCGGGTTGCCCGAGCGGCCAATGGGAGGGGACTGTAAATCCCCCGGCTCTGCCTTCGAAGGTTCAAATCCTTCACCCGCCACCACAGCTTTACTTTCTGTTATCTCTTCTGCATCTCATTTGCAAGTCGACAACTCATACACCGGTCAATAACATTTGCAGTGGTCACGAGTTCCAGCATCAAGCCCCGGCTAACTGGACGGCAACCCTCCACCGCGGCGGGGTGCTCCGGGTGAAGACCAGGCCGACAGTACTTATGTCGGCAAGCGTGGGTCTAACTAACTGCACTTCACACGTTAGTTTGGTTAGTGAAGATCCCCTGACACTTTAGGAGATTGAGTTGAAAAAGCGTTTTGGAATTTTTGCAGCAGTTGTAATTGCAGCTGCACTAACACTTACTGGTTGTTCTTCATCTGATTCAGCAACATCTGAGAGCGCATCATGTGCCAAGGCAGATCTTGCAACAGTTGCTGAAGGCAAGCTAACTATCGCAACTGGCGAGCCTGCTTACTATCCATGGGTTATCGACGATGCACCAGAGACCGGAAATGGTTTTGAAGGCGCAGTTGCATATGCAGTTGCTAAGCAACTCGGTTTTGAGGCAGCAGATGTCGTTTGGGTCCGCACAACATTTGATTCTGCTGTGACACCAGGAGAAAAGAACTTTGACTTCAACTTGCAGCAATTCTCAATTACAGAAGAGCGCAAGACAGCTGTTGATTTCTCATCTCCTTACTACACAGCTCCACAAGCAATCGTTTCATTCAAGGGAAGCAAGATCGAAGGAAAGACAACTCTTGCAGAACTTAAGGGTGCAAAGCTTGGCGCAGCAGTTGGAACAACATCGCTAGATGCAATTTCGAACCAGATCGGTGCAACACCTCAGGTGTTTAACGACAACGCTGCTGGTGTTTCTGCTCTGAAGAACAAGCAGATCGACGGTCTTGTTGTTGATCTACCAACAGCTTTCTACCTTTCAGGTGTTGAAGTTCCAAACGGTCTAATCGTTGGGCAGCTTCCATCAACTGGTGCTGGAGATCAGTTTGGTCTCTTGCTTTCAAAGGGCAGCAAGCTAACTTCATGTGTGTCAGGTGCGGTTGATGCAATCACAGCCGATGGCACATTGGCAGCAATTACAGATAAGTGGCTAGCAACTGATGCTGGCGCTCCTGTATTGAAGCCGTAATAGAAACTAAGAAGTAAACACGGTAGTTTGGCGACCATGTCAGAGAAGCAACGCTCTGCGTGGTCGCCAAGCTCACGTGAGATTCAACGCCGCCAATCCAGGCGTGCAATAAGCCGCAAGCAAGCAGGTATTGCTGCGGCTTCCTCTATTTTTGTTCTCGGCACACTGGCCTTGATTCTTGTTACATCACCTGGCTGGGAAACCGTTAAATCCACCTTCTTTGATATCGAGTACGGCAAAGAAGTATTTCCGACTGTTATCAAAGGACTTTGGATCAACCTGCAACTCACATTTATTGGTGGGGCAGCCATTGGAGTTATCGCACTCGGTTTAGCGTTGCTTCGAACAACAAAGTCACCAGCTCTCACACCATTTAGATTTCTAGCAACTGCCTACGTTGATATTTTCCGAGGCGCACCACTGATTTTGATTATTTTGTTAGTTGGTTTTGGCGTGCCAGCACTTGGCCTAAAGGGTGTTTCCAGCAATGTGATCTTTTTAGGAACAGTTGCAGTTGTGCTCACCTATTCAGCTTATGTTGCTGAAGTTATTCGAAGCGGAATTTTATCTATCCACCCAAGCCAGCGCGCAGCTGCTAGATCATTGGGATTAACCTCAGGTCAAACAATGCGCTTTGTTGTTTTGCCTCAGGCAATACGTCGCGTTGTGCCGCCACTGTTAAATGATTTTGTCTCTTTGCTTAAAGACACAGGTTTAGTTTCAATCCTTGGAGTAACGGACGCGGTCCGTGCGGCCCAGATCAATGCCAGCCGAACCTTTAATTACACACCATATGTTGTTGCTGCAATCTTGTTCTTGCTCATTACTATTCCTATGACCCGCTATACAGATCGCGCCATCAGACAGCGCACCAGTGCTCAGAATTCAGAGGGTGCGATCTAATGAGCAATGTCTTAGAGCTAGTCAATATTCGTAAGTCCTTTGGAACCGAACTTGTTTTAAATGATCTTTCATTAGCCGTTCCTGAACACACAGCAACAGTTTTGATTGGTGCATCAGGATCAGGTAAATCCACTTTGCTGCGTTGCATTAATTTGCTGGAATCAATCGATGACGGGCAAATCTTTTTGGATGGCGATGAAATCTCTGATCCGCTCATCAATGTCGATGACGTCCGCCGTCGCTTAGGTATGGTTTTTCAATCATTCAATCTCTTTCCACACAAAACTGTTCTAGAAAACATCACTCTTTCTCCCATCAAGGTTCACGGCAAAAGCAAGGACGAGGCTAATACCGCTGCGATGGAACTGCTCAAGCGCTTTGATCTTTCAGATAAAGCTGATCAATACCCTGATCGCTTGAGCGGGGGACAACAGCAACGTGTTGCGATCATTCGATCTTTAGCTGTTAACCCACGTTTATTGCTCCTAGATGAAGTCACATCTGCGCTCGATCCTGTGTTGGTCAATGAAGTTTTGACGGCTGTTCGAGATTTAAAGAGTGATGGCATGACAATGGTTTTAGCAACACATGAAATGGGCTTTGCAACACAGGTGGCAGATGAAGTCTGTTTCTTAGAATCAGGAAATATTGTTGAGCGCGGAACAGCAGATCAGGTGCTTCATAACCCTCAGAACCCAAAGACTCAAGAGTTCTTAAAGCGCGTGCACCAGGCTGGCCGGTTGTAATATCACGACTATGAGCGCATTTAATCAACGTATTGAGCCACTTCGTGATCTCATGAAGGCTAAGGGATTAGATGCTTTTGTCCTGCGCCGCAATCCAAATTTAGCTTGGGCAATTGCAGGACGTGCACATGTGCCAACAACTATTGATGCAGCGTGTTTTGATTTAATTATTACCCAGGATTCAGCAACAGCAATATCAAATGTTGTTGAAGCACCTCGACTTATTGCAGAAGAACTTCCCAGTGAAGTAACTGTTAAAACCATTAAGTGGTCTGAGAGCCGAGATCCACAACTGCCTGCAGGTTCAAAAGTTGGTAGCGATCAACCTGGTGGGGATCGAATCGATCTTGGAACTGAAGTTGAGATCATGCGAGCATCACTTATTGAATCCGATGTTGCGCGATTTAAAGAGATTTGCGTTGATGCAGCTATTGCTTTAGGAAATGCAATGAAGCAGGTGGAAAGTTCAGACCGTGAAATCGACGTTGCAGGATTGATCACTCACTCCTTGTGGCAAGCAGATTTGGAAATTGCTTTTCTAGGAGTTGCCGGAGCTGATCGCGTTCAAAAATTTAGGCATCCACTGCCAACAGATGCAGTTGTTGGAAATCGAGTTTCTGCCTCCATCTGCGCAAAGCGAAAAGGATTAATTGCTTCAGTTACTCGCATCGTTACCTTTGGCGAAGTTACTGATTCGATGATCAATGAGTACACCTCAATATATAAAGTTGAAGCGGCGCTGCTAGATGCGACCGTTGTCGGCAAAGCCTTTTCAGATCCAATTAATGCAGCCATCGCTGCCTATCCCGCCAATGGTTTTGATGCCGATGAGTGGACCAAGCATCACCAGGGAGGACCAACAGGCTTCCTGCCTCGTGATTGGCCAGCTAATCAGGGCTCAACGCGTCTAATTGCCGAGAACCAACCGATTGCTTGGAATCCAACGGGTAAAGGGTGGAAGGCAGAGGACACGATCCTGGCGACATCTGCAGGCGTAAAGATGCTTACCAACGACCCAGATTGGCCCGCTTTTGAGGTCAATGGTCGGACCAGAGCCTTCCTTCTCAACCGCTAAGGATCATCACGGTCCCATAACGAAGCGCAAAATGAGCTAGTTGCCATTGACTCGCACCTGTTCCAGTGGCACTCTCTGCCAAGAGGTCTTACCACTGGAGGTATTAATGAGCACCGTTGCTCTTGTTGCGCTCGCGCGCCCTACCTTTGACCTCGAGTGCGCTCAAGCAAACTTCGATAGCGCTCGGGCGCTATTAACTGAGCTCGGGGCCACAGTAGTTGGACCAACTGAATTAGTAATGACAGTTGATGATGTTGCAGCGGTAAAACTTCCAGATGCCGATCTCCACATTTTGTTCATGGCCTCTTTTTCAGATGCATCACCAGCAGTTGAATTACTAGGAAAAGTTAAGGGTCCAGTTCTTGGTTGGTCAATGCGTGAGCCTGGCGAAGTAGGCGAGCGACTTAAGTTGAATTCGATGTGCGGTGTAAATCTTGCAGCACATGCATTAATGAATGTTGGACAATCAATTCGCCACATTCATGGAAACGCTGATGAGTCACAGGTACAAGCAGCAATTAAAGATGCGCTCGTAGGCAAGATGCCCGAAGCAACAGCGCCAGAGAATATTGTTGGTGAACTCGGTACTGAAGCTGATGCGCAAAAAGCTTTTGATTGGCTAAAGGGAAAGAAAATCGGCGCAGTTGGCGAAGCACCTATTGGATTTACTCCATGTGTTTATGACGCACAACAAATTCGTTCTTTGTTTGGTTTAGATATTCGTCAGATTTCAATTGACGATGCATTTGGCAAGATTTCAGAAGTTAAAGAAGAAGCGCGTGAGTTGGCATATGCCGGAGCAGTTGCTGCGCAACCATCACTTGCATCTGTAAATCTTGATCAAGCTATAAAGGTTTATGGCGTTGAAGTAGCTTTGGATAAATGGCGCGAGGATGAGTTGCTTGATGCAATTGCGATCCGTTGCTGGCCAGAGTTTCCAACAGATATGGGAGCCTGTATTTGCTCGTCTTTAGGGCGCTTAGCCGACCGTGGCACAGTAACTACGTGTGAGCGCGATGTCTTAGGCGCGGTAACAATGATGATGTGTGAGGCACTTGGCTCAGATGAAAACTATCTTGTAGATATCGTTGATCTTGATGCATCACAAGGTTTAGTGCGTTTATGGCACTGTGGATCTGCGGCAACAAAACTTGCAGCTGATCCTAAGAATGCAACACAAACAACACACTGCAATCGCAAACTTGGCGTTGCAGGTAATTTTCCGCTCAAGACCGGACCAGTAACTCTGTTCCGGATTGATCGGGATGTAGATCCGAGCAATCGCACGGGTTTACGCATGGTTGTGAGCCGAGGGGAATCAATCCCTGCTCCCAATCACTTCCAAGGCAATACCGCAACAGTTATCACTCAACCTGATGCTGCTGCGTTAGTAAATGGAATAGTCACTGGCGGATATCCGCATCACTTGGTCATCTCGTGGATCGATGTGCGACCAGGTATTCGTCAAATGGCAAAGATGTTAGGGA
>Ga0209087_1002340_pt1 | contig 10725 bp, 11 predicted proteins | sample S_130805_EF_Meta_FD_187321 | JGI IMG/M metagenome (GOLD analysis project Ga0209087, IMG submission 187321) | Freshwater microbial communities from Lake Simoncouche, Canada to study carbon cycling - S_130805_EF_MetaG (SPAdes) (version 2) | ecosystem: Environmental > Aquatic > Freshwater > Lake ...
ACAGGTGTTCCATGCCGGCACGGCGCGGCGCGAAGATGGCGCGCTGATCGCCACTGGCGGGCGCGTTTTGGGCATTGCGGCCACCGGCAAGACGCTGCGCGAAGCACGCAATACCGCCTATGCCGCCGTGGACCTGCTCGATTGGCCGGGTGGGTTTTGTCGGGGCGATATTGGCTGGCGCGCGTTGTCATAAGGCACTTGCCGACTCGGGGCGGTTCCGGCCATGGAAGCCCTGTGTTGAACCTCATCAAACTTTCCGTCGGTCCCAAGGATGTCGCGGCGCTGGCCGCCTTGCAGGCGATCCGCCTGCAGGAAGACCCGCCCTTGCGCGCCTGGACGCGCATGTTCCCGAAGCGCGTGGAGGAACTCTGTGATGGTGGCTCCATTTATTGGGTGATTGGCGGCTTCATCCGCGTGCGCCAGCGCATTCTGGAAATCCGCGAGGAAGAATGGGACGACAAAACCCCCTGCGCGGCCCTGCTGCTGGACCCCACGCTGGTGGCGGTGGAAGCCCGCCAGATGAAGCCCTTCCAGGGCTGGCGCTATTTGAAGCCGGAAGAAGCGCCGGCGGATGTGAACCAGGCCCGCCCGCCAACCCGTGGCCTGGAAGCCCTGCCGCCCAAGCTGCGGCGCGATTTGGCCGAGCTTTGTCTGATCTGAAGGCCACTACCATTCTTGAAAAAAGTTAAGCTGCCGCTCACGGGGGCGAGAGGTGAGGGCTGCCATCTTGAAAACGTCGCGCGGCTCATTCCCGGCATGCCGCGCCGCAACTGGTCCGTCTTCGGATGGTACCTTTGGGCTGGCTGGTTAAATCCAGCCGGCCCTATTTTTTTGCCGATTCTGCCTCGAGCAAGGAAAGCAGGCCTTCCAGCAATTGCGCCGGCGTAGGCGGGCAGCCGGGGATCAGCAAATCCACCGGCAGCACGGCGGCGATGCCGTTTTCCACGGCGTAGGAACCCTTGAAGACGCCGCCATCCACGGCGCAATCGCCCGCCGCCACCACCCAGCGCGGTTCGGGCGTGCTGGCCAAAGCGCGTTCCAAAGCCTCGCGCATATTCAGGCACGCAGGGCCCGTCACCAGCAGTACATCGGCATGTTTAGGGGATGCAACAAAGCGCAGCCCAAAGCGTTCCAGATCATAGGCGACATTCTGCAACGCATTCACTTCCAGCTCACAGCCATTACAGGAACCGCTATCCACTTCGCGAATGGCAAGGCTACGGCCAAGCCGTGCGCGGCTGGTCGCGGCCAGTCTTTCGCCCAAAGCCTGAATGGTCTCACGCGGCACCAGCGGCGCATTATCCGTGAGGGGCTTTGCGAAAAGCGCGCGGGCGAGCTTCGGCCACAGCATCACAAATCCACTCCGCTATAGGAACAATTGAAGGATTTATTACACAGCGGGAAATCGGCGACGATATTGTCTTCAATCGCCGCCTCCAACAGCGGCCATTGCAGCCAGGAAGGATCACGCGGGAAAAGAGCCTGGATGATCCCGCCATCATCCAGGTTGATCCAATGCAGGCATTCGCCGCGAAAGCCTTCAATCATCGCAACCCCTTCGCCGGCGCGTGCGGGCAAAGGCGCCATCAACTCACCGGATGGAAGGCTGGCCAGCACTTGCCGAACAAGGGTGATGGATTGGTTGAGTTCCAGCACGCGAATCCGCACCCGCGCATCGACATCGCCCGCTTCCAGCACCGGCACATCGAAGGCAAGCGTTGAATAAGGTTGGTTTTGCGGCAGGCGACGCGCATCAAACCTGCGGCCAGAGGCACGGCCCACATGCCCGCCCGCCGCGAAGGTGCGCGCCAGATCGGGGCGCAAATATCCCGTAGTCACCACGCGATCCTGCAAGCTGGCATGCGCTTCGTAAATCTGCATCAGCGATGGGATTTCCGCTTCCACCGCATCCAGCGCGGCCAGAATCGCCTCGGCCCCGCGCGGCGCGATATCGGGCGCGACGCCACCAGGCAGAACGCGGTCCATCATCAGCCGATGGCCAAAAGCGGCGGCAATGGCGCGCAGCACACCTTCGCGCAGAAAGCCGCAGCGTGCATGGGGGAAGGCGAAGGCTGCGTCATTGCAGACAAAACCCCAATCATTCAGGTGATTATGGATGCGTTCCAATTCCAGCATCAGCGCGCGCAAATACAACGCGCGCGGCGGCGGCGTCACATCCAGCGCTGCTTCCACCGCCGCCGAAAACGCCCAGGAATGCGCAACGGTGGTATCGCCGGAAAGCCGCGCCGCATAACGCACCGCCGCACGGGGCGACGTACCAAGCATGAGCGACAGCGTGCCCTTATGCGTGTAGCCAAGCCGCTGTTCCAACCGCACCACTACTTCTCCCTGAACGGAAAAGCGGAAATGTCCGGGTTCAATGACGCCGGCATGAATGGGGCCAACGGGGATTTGGTGAATGCCCTCCCCTTCTACCGGGAGGAACTCCGGCTGCGGGGCTTCTCCCGCAAAGGGGATGGGTTTGGCGGCGAGCGGATGGCGTAAATTCCAGCGCCCGTGATCCAGCCATGGGCGCAAATCCACCGCACCCTCGGCACGATGGCCCCATAATTCCAGGATCATGCGTTCAAAGCGCACCGCGCCAGGGCGCGCGGGGGAAAGCGCGGCGTAATTCCACCCTGCCGCCGGCGTTGAAGCCAGCACGGCTTCCGCGCTTGGTTCATGCAGGAAGCAGGCATGCACCTGCGTTGCATCTGCCCAAAGCCCAAGTAGCGCTAATTCGGTTTCCTGCTGCAAAGCCGCCGGCAATTGCCCCCAGGCAGTGGGGGAGAGCAAGAAGCGCTCATAAGGCTTTGCCCCTTGCGGATTACCGCTGCGGATCAGGCTTGAAGCCGGCCCCATCATCCGATCATCCCCGCCGCCACCTTGAGAAAACCGCTGAATAGTGAAGGCATGGCCAGCCCCAACAACAACGCCACCGCCAGATGCAGCCAAAGCGGCAGGAGCACCGCAAGCGCGCTGCCGGAAGGCGCCACGTCTGGCGTTGCTTCACCAAAACAAAGCGCTTGCAGCGTGTGAATCAGCGCCGTCATCGCCAGCACCAGCCCAATTGCCAAGACCACAGCAAGCCAGGGCTGCGCTGCCATAGCCGCATTCAGCACCGCATATTCTGACGCAAACAAAAGGAAGGGCGGCAGGCCGGCAATGGCGCCAATCGCCAAGGCAAGCCCCCAACCAAGCCAGGGATCACTCGCGACCAGCCCCGATATATCCGCGAGTTTCTGGCTGCCTTTTTGCTGCACGGCGCGCCCGATACCGAAGAAAATCGCGCTTTTCACCAATGAATGGCCGATCATATGCAGCAATCCCGCAAGCGTCGCCGCCGGGCCACCAACACCAAAGGCAAAAGCGGCAATGCCCATATGTTCAATGGAACTCCAACCAAAAAAGCGCCGCGCGTCTCGCCGCCGCCAAAGTGCCAGAGATGCCAACAGCACGGAAGCGAGCCCGAGCGCCATCAGCAAAGGCCCGACCGCAATGGTACCGGGATGCGCGCCGACAATCGCTTTTGCTCGCAGCACGGCCAACATCGCAGCATTCAACAAAAGCCCAGATAGCACGGCGGAAATCGCAATCGGGCCTTCGGCATGCGCATCAGGCAGCCAGGAATGCAGCGGCACCAGGCCCGCCTTGGTGCCATAGCCCACCAACAGGAAAACGAAAGCTAGGTTCAGCGTATCCGCATCACACTGCGCAGCCACGCGCCGCAGTGCTGCCCATGACAGCCCGCTTTCCGCATCCAGCAATGCTTGTGCGGCTGAATAAAGCAGGATGGTACCAAACAGCGCCAGCGCAATGCCAAAGCCGCAGAGCATGAAGAATTTCCACGCCGCTTCCATCGCCGCCGGCGTGCGATGCACCGCCACCATCAGCACGCTGGCAAGTGTAGCGATTTCAATTGCCACCCAAAGCACGCCAAGATTATCCGAAAGCAGCGCCAGATATTGCGCGCCGAGAAACACCTGAAAGGCGCCGTGATAGGCACGGATGCGCCAGTGATCAAAACCCTCTGCCGCCAGCGTGGACGCCGAGAAAATAGCGGTGGTCAAAGCCACAAAGGATGCCAGCAGCACAAAGGGCAGGTTCAGCTCATCAATGCGCGTCCAGCCCTGTTCGCCATGCGGCACGGTGAACAGCGCCAAGGCCAGCAGAAAGGAAATGCCTGCACAGCCGATATTCACCGCCGCCGCGACACGGAGTCTTGGCAAGGCCAGCAAGACCAGCGCACCCACCCAGGGGAAGAACACCATGAGCCAGGGCAGCGGCATCATTCGCCTTCTCCCCTGTGTGTATCCAGGCTTTCCGTATCCAGGCTTTGGAAGCTCTCGCCCATTTGCAGCGCAAAGACGCCGGCAATCACCGCCAGCATCAAGACCAGCGCGGCGGTGGAAAGCTCCATCACCAGCGGCATGCCAGCGACACCCACGGCTGCCAAGATCAGGCCATTCTCCAAGCTGAGCAGCCCGATCACCTGGCTGATCAGATTGCGCCGCGTGATCATCATCAGGCCGCCCAGCAGCACCACGGAAAGCGCCAGCGCCAAATCCTCCCGCGCCAAGGCGCGCTGCCCAGCGGTTGCCGGCAACACCACCAGAAGCGCGAAGCCCGCCAGCGCCACGCCAGCAATCAGCGAAGCGCCAATGCCAAGCGCAGGATCAACGCCGCGCTGCAAATTGAAGCGCCGCACCAGCCGGTGCAGCGCATAGGGGATGAGCACGGCCTTGGCGCCAAAGGCAATTGCCGCCGTCACGTAAAGCCCTGCCGCCCCCTGCACATAGCCCTGCCATGCCGCAGCCAATGCCAGCAGCGCGCCCTGTGTCGCGAAGGCATTGATCACCGCAGAAATGCGCCGCTGATAGAGCAGCACAAAGGACAGCAGCAGCACCGCGCCACCCAGCAAATGTGCCAGATCATAGGGAAGCTGCCCGAAGCTCATGACAACCCCGTCGAGACAAAAAGGTATAGCGCGCCCAACAAGCCAAGCAGCAGCGCCGCGCCCAGAAATTCCGGCACGCGAAAGACGCGCATCTTGGCGATCGTGGATTCGAACACCGCAAGCGCAAAGGCAAGCGCGGCCATTTTCACGATGAAGACGCATAGCCCGATCACCCAGTCGATCGGCCCCGCGCCAGGTGCCGCCATGCCGAAGGGCAGAAAGGCCGCCGCCAGCAGCGCCAACCAAAGCGTGAGGCGTAGCGATGCCTGAAATTCCCACAGCGCCAAATGCCGGCCTGAGGCCTCCAGGATCATCGCCTCATGCACCATGGTGAGTTCCAGATGCGTCGCGGGATTATCCACCGGAATGCGCGCGTTTTCCGCAACGGCCACCGCCAGCAGCGCAAGCGCGGCAAAGCCGAGCGAGACACGCAACCCCAACGTGGCTTCCTGAAGGATCCCAGTAATCACATCCAGATTCGTCGTGCCGGCCAGAATGGCGAAAATCAGTGCCGCCAAAACCAACGCAGGTTCCGCCAGCGCAGCAAAGGCCATTTCTCGGGTCGCGCCCAAACCACCAAAGGACGTACCGACATCCATCCCCGCCAGCGCCATGGCAAAGCGCCCCAGCGCCAAAAGCCCAGCAATCAGCAGTAAATCCGCGAAAGGCGCCAGCACCATGCCACGCGCAAAACTCGGCACCAGCGCCGCCGCCAATAAGGCCGAAGCCACCGCGACATAAGGCGCAGCGCGCGAAATAGCGGAGGCGTTTTCAGCCAGCACCGGGCGCTTCTTCAAAAGTTTCAGTAGATCACGCCACGGCTGCATGGGATGCGGCCCGCGCCTGCCCATCAGCCGCGCCTTCAACCAGCGCACGCACCCCGTCAGCACAGGCGCCAGCGCCAGCATCAGCGCCAGATGCAAAAGCTGCGTCAGCAGGCCGGTGAGGATGCTCATGTCCGTTCCAGCCAAATCAACAGCGCCATCAGCGCAAGCAACACCGCAAAGCCAAGCGCCAGACATTGCCTGAGCGAGAAATCACGCAAGCGTTCCGCCAGCGCCGCCAGCCTATCACGCGCCCGCGGCAAGGGGCCGGAAATCAGTGCCAGCACAGGATCATGAAACCCTGCGTGCAAGCGAGCGGGTGCAGTGGTTCCGGGCGGCGGCATTTCCACCTTCTCCCGCGCGGCCAGCAAGGTTTTGCCCAGCATGCGGCGTAGCGGTTGCGCCATGCCAGCGGCGGAAACTTGCGTCGCCGGATCACCAAAGGGCAAATGATGCGGTGGCGCGATGAAGCCGCAATCCCAGGCGGGGCCACGCGCAATACCCGGCGCCTGCCGCCGCGCCAGCAGCACAACGCCGCCGCCCAACAGCAGCAACAACACAAACACGATCAGCGGGGCATAACCGGCGCCGCCTTCTGCCACGGTCACCGTCACGCCACCCAAGGCGGATAGTCCGGCGCCAGCACCTGTCAGCAACCGCAGCGCCGGCGCGGCGAGTTCCAGCAAATGCCCAGGTATCAGGCCAAAGATCACGGTCAGCGCGGCGGGCAGGATCAGCGCGGCACGCGCCACGCCCGAAAGCTCGGTTGCACCTGCAGCGCGCGGGCTGCGCGGTCGGCCCAGAAACACCATGCCGTAAAAGCGCAGCATCGCCGCAGCCGCCAGCGCGACCGCCAGTGCGGCCAAAGCAGTGGCCGCCGCCGCGCCAATCTGAAACGCCAAATCCCCCACGCGCCAGGCAGCAATCAGCGCCTGTAACAGCAACCATTCTGAGGCAAAGCCCGAAAGCGGCGGCAGCGCAGCGGCGGCAGCGGCACCCAGCAGCACCAGGCCAGCGGTCCAGGGCATGGCATGGATCAGGCCGCCCAGCCGATCCAGCCGGCGGGATGCCGCGCCATGCAGCACCTCACCCGCGCCCAAAAACAGCAGCGTCTTGAACATGGCGTGGTTCAGCGCATGCAGCAGCGCCGCACCGGCCGCAACGGCAGCAAGCGCGCCCAAATCCGCCGCGCGAAACGCCAAGGCCAGGCCAAGCCCCAAAGTGATCAGCCCAACATTCTCGATGGTGGAACAGGCGAGAAGCGTTTTGGTGTCTTCCTCCAAAGCCGCGCGCAGCGCCCCCATGATGGCCGAGGCCAGGCCAAGCGCCATCAGCACCGCCCCCCAAAACAGAGGCTGCGCCGGGCCGGCCAGGTCAAAGATCACACGCGCCAACACATATAGCGCCACCTTGGTCATGGCGGCTGACATCAGCGCGCTCACATGGCTGGGTGCGGCGGGATGCGCCAAGGGTAGCCAGACATGCAAAGGCACCAGCCCCGCCTTTGATCCCGCGCCGATCAACACCAGCACCAATATCGCGAACGCGCGCAAGCCATCCGGCGGCGCAGCGCGCAGGGCCGCAAAACCCGCACCAGCCGAAGTGCCAGCCGCCAGCAAGCCAAAACACAGGATCAGCGACACGCCCCCTAAGGCCGCGAAGCCAAGGTATAGCCGAGCGGCACGGCGATTTTCCGCGTGTTCATGTTCATGCGCGACCAACACCCATGACGCAAAGGACATGAGTTCAAATCCAAGCACCAGGGTAAACCCGTCCGCGGCAAGCAAGGTCAGCGCCATGCCGGCGAGAAACAGCGGATAGGGCACCAGCCGCCGCGCTGCCTCTGGCCCCTTCACATGGCCGAAGGCGAAAGCCGAGGCAGCAACGCCGCAAAGGCCCAGGATCAGCAGGAACCAGGCGGAAAGCGGGTCAAGCGCAAGCCGCATCGCCCCCCAGGGCGGGCCGAAGGGCAACGAGAGCGTGGTGGGTGCCACGATCAGCCCGACAATCCCGCCCAGCGCGAATACCAAAGACGCCAAGGCCGCGCCGGCATAAAGCAGCCTGACGCCAAGCGCCGACCGCGCCAGCAAGGGCGCCGCCAGCGACAGCAGCACGAGGGCCACCAAAGCGAGGGCGAGGATCATCAGCACGAGTCGCAGCCTGTGCCTGCCATGCTGACAAGGCTAAGCCCGTAGCTGCCTTTAGCACAGCCCCCGTTTGAAATTCTCGCTAAGCGCGCCGCAGAATTACACTGCGCGCGCATGCGCCAGCGCCGCAAGGCGCAGCGCGCTGGCCAAAGGCAGGCCCTGATCGGCCCGAGCCTCATCTACGCTCACCACCAGGGCCGCCAGGCTTTGGCTATTCTGCTGCGCAAGTGCTTCCAACTCAGCCCAGAATTCTGCCTCCAGCGCGACCGAGGTCGCGTGCCCGGCCAGGCGAAAGGAACGCTTTATCAGATGGCGCGGCATGCCAAATCTCCTGAAACTTCAACGGGGCCGCATGAAGCCCCGACCAATTCACACTATCGAATTGCGCCGCAAAGCTACCATCTTGGATCATCTTGCCATAAGGCGATTTCCCGATAAGTTATCATTGTCTTTGTCACATAAGGGAAGATCAAGCCATGAACTACAAGATCGAAACTATTGAAGGCGTCGGCAAGGTCATGGGCGACAAGCTGCGCGCCAGCGGCATTGCCGATACGGCGGCCTTGCTGGCCAAAACCTCGAAACCAAAGGATCGAGAGGCGCTTGCGGCGAAAACCGGCATCTCCGGGAAGCTCATTCTCAAATTCGCCAATCGTGCTGATCTGATGCGCGTGAACGGCGTTGGCGAGGAATACGCAGACCTGCTGGAAGCCACCGGCGTGGATACAGTGCCGGAATTGGCACAACGCAAGGCGCAAAACCTATTCGATGCCTTGGCCCAGACCAATGCAGAGAAAAAGCTGGTGCTTCAAACTCCCTCACTCAGCGCGGTGAAGGGCTGGATTGCTGCGGCGAAGGACATGCCGCGCGTGCTGCAATACTGAAGGTACGGCAATCAATTGCGACGCGAAGCGCCCATCCCGGCGGTGGGCGCTTTCAATTCCTGCGCCAAGGCCCAAACACGCCCGGCATCCATGCGGGTTTCCGGGTCGTTCAATAGCCGGTCAAGCTCGGCCAATTTGCGGGCCATTTCGCTATCGGACATGCGCCAACTCCACCACGCCTGACTGTGAACGTCAGGGACCAAGCTTATCATCCGCAAAAACGTCCGAAAAATGGAGGAATTCCGGCCGCGCTGTGGTTTAGCGCGGCCAGCAAGCCCCCTTCAGGCCGCAAGCCGCGCCGCGCGCACGCCACGCATCCGCCCGCCGGGAATGGCGCCCTTGATGCCCGCCGCCATATCGGCCGCCGCAAGCAGGCCATTCCACTCCACGCCGGTGTCCACCCCCATGCGGCGGAACATCCAAACCACATCTTCGGTCGCCACATTGCCCGTGGCCCCCGGGGCGAAGGGGCAGCCGCCAATGCCGCCCGCGGCGCTGTCAATGACCCGGCAGCCCGCTTCATAAGCTGCCGCCACATTGGCCACACCCATACCGTAAGTGTCATGGCCATGGAAGGCGAAGCGCTGGCCCCAAGCGGCCTGCGCCTTTTCAAACACTCGGCGCACCTGATCGGGGCTCGCATTGCCGGTGGTGTCCGCCAGCGCGATTTCCATATCGGGGTTCAGCGCCACAATGCGTTCCACCCAATCCAGCGCTTCCGCATCTTCCACCACGCCATCAAAGGGGCAGTGGAACACGCAGGAAAGATTAAAGCGGATCAGCGTGGCCTTCGGCGTATCGCGCACCAAGGATGCCAATTCAGTGAAGCTTTCTTCCCGCGAGCGGTTCAGATTGGCCTTGTTATGGCCTGCGGTGGCCGACATGAAAAAGCCAAGTCGTTCCGCGCCGCCGGCAATCGCCGCGTCAAACCCGCGCCGGTTCGGCACCAGCACGGTGCTTTCCAGCCCCGGCAGGGTTTTCGTGAAAGCCAGCACCGCCGCCGTATCCGCCATTTGCGGAATGGCCTTGGGCGACACGAAAGACCCGATTTCCATCCGCCTAAGGCCCGCATCATACAGCGCTTGGATGAGCGCGGTTTTCACCTCGGTCGGCACGAAATCGCCGGTGATGGATTGAATCCCGTCACGCGGGGAGACTTCGCTAATGGTCACCTTGCCGGTCATGCCTGCTTCTCCTTCGCTTCGGCCAGAAGTTCCTTGAACACATGGTCATTATGCGCACCCGCCGCCGGGCCTGGCCAGCGCACCACATCCTGCGGCGCCACGCCATCAAAGCGGAAGGGTGCCGCCGGGTGCAGCACCTGGCCCAGCAGAGGGTCCGCCACTTCCATCACCCAGCCTCGTTCCCTGAAATGCGGGTCATTGGCGCAATCGGCCATGTCGTAAAGCCGAGAACACGGCACCTCGGCCGCTTCCAGAATGGCCTCGGCCTCGGCTGCCGGCTTGGTACGGGTCCAGGCGGCGATGGCGGCGTCAAGCTCGGCCACATTGTCGCAGCGGAGCCCATTGGTGGCGAAGCGCGGCGCATCCGCCAATTCTGGTCGGCCAATCGCGGCCATCAGGCGGCGGAAGATCAAATCCGAATTGCCGGCAACACACAGCCATTTGCCATCGGCGCAGGGGTAGGTGTTGGTGGGTGCCGCGGTTTTGATGGCAGCACCCTGCGGCTGACGCACCCAGCCGAAAAGCCCGTATTCCGGCAGCATGCCTTCCATCAATGAAAACACGCTGCTGACCAAATCCACATCCACCACGCGGCCCTTGGCATTGGGGTCGCCCTTCACGGCCCAGCAGGCGGAAACCACAGCAAGCGCGCAGTAAATCCCGGCCAGATCATCGCTTATGGAAACCCCGCAACGCGGCGGCGGCAGCCCCTGTTCGCCCGGATGGCCC
>Ga0209087_1002341_pt1 | contig 10725 bp, 9 predicted proteins | sample S_130805_EF_Meta_FD_187321 | JGI IMG/M metagenome (GOLD analysis project Ga0209087, IMG submission 187321) | Freshwater microbial communities from Lake Simoncouche, Canada to study carbon cycling - S_130805_EF_MetaG (SPAdes) (version 2) | ecosystem: Environmental > Aquatic > Freshwater > Lake ...
ACCGTAAACCCGCCCGGCTGTTTGGAAAGTGTCTCTTTCCACGTTAAGGGATTTCCCTCATTCGCCGCCTTCAAAAGGGGAATTGGATCGATTCCCATTAAATTAAGTCCGTTCCACTCCCCATGCCGGTTCGGTTGCCATAACCTGCCCGGCTTGGCCACATCTACCCATTCCGCAAACTTTCCATTAATTTGAAAAGCGATTTCGAAATGGAGATGCGCCCGATCTCGTGTCAGTCCTGGCCCCGTCCATCCCATCACGCCCAACGGGTCTCCCGTTTTCAATTTCTGACCCACCTCAACCGCGATGGAAGCAAGATGCCCATAGATCGTGTAGACGGGCTGCCCTCCCCAGTCGTGACGCAGAATCACCTGCTTTCCGTAATCGGAGATTTTTTCATCTAGATTGATCCTCACAACCTCCCCGTCCGCCGAAGCCCGTACTATATCGGTCGGTTCCCCCCGATTGTCCCGATGCAGCGCCCGAATATCGATGCCCTTGTGGAAATGCTCAAAGATCCGTGCTGGCTCGGGTTCCGAAGTCCGGACAAAACCGAACATGCCTGAAACCGGCCGCCGGCTGATTGTGGGTTGGAAAAACCGGTCGCTCTGATTCCGAAACAGTTCGTTGTTCTCCGTCGGCAAATGCCATGCAATCCGTTCAGCCGCCCCAAGAAGATTCAGGGAACCAAGCCCGACCACCCCCAGGAAAAAGATCAGCTTCAATAGGAATTTACCCGCAGAGTCTATCGTGCTTTAAGTACCACCGCCCCGCTTCGTAATGCCACAAAGTTACCCTGTCTCGTCACACCCAAAACGGTGACCCTTACATCCTCACCACCCTTCAACTGCCTAACCGATCTCGGCAACTCATCCAAACTCCGGCAAGGCACCGACCCCAACCCCACAATCAACATTCCCTTCTGAATTCCCGCACTTTCGCTTGGACTTCCTTTCTCCACACCCGTCACTAGCAGTCCCTGCCTTCCCGCGTAACCCATTTGGACGGAATCTTGGGGCGCAAGATCCTTCAGACCCAAACCAAATTTTTCCTTAAGAACCACCGCAGCCGACCGCTCGGGTGGTGGAGCTTTTTTTCCCTCAACAATAGCGATCGCATCCTCAATAAACCTCTTCACCCGCTCCGCTGGAATCGCAAATCCGATGCTTTCCACTGGAAGATTCTGAGCCACCGACATCTTTGCCGAACTCAGACCCACCAGATTTCCTTCTAGATCCACCAAAGGTCCACCACTGTTTCCAGGGTTGATCGCCGCATCGGTCTGCAGAAGCCCCTCCATCGTGAGGTCCCCAATAGTGAGAGTCCGATCCTTAGCACTAAGAATACCCGCACTGACGCTACTCTCATATCCAATGGGGTTGCCTAGAACCAGCACGGTCTGCCCCAAAAGATTGGGCGATATCTTTTCCAAATCGAGATAAGGAAGGGGTTCAGAGGACTCCACTTTGATCAGAGCCAAATCTTGTAAATCGTCATCCCGGAGTAGTTTCGCCTCGTAATCCTTACCATTGGCCAAGGTTACTCGAATCTTCAACTTATCCGCCCGACTCGCCACATGCTGGTTGGTCACAATGTAGCCGTCTGGCCGGATGATAACACCCGAACCCAGATTCCGAACGGGGGTTTGCAGGATGCGGTTTCCGCGAGCCATCCCCCCACCGAAAAACTGGTTCATATAGGCATCGAAGGGATCTGTAACCTGCTGTTCTACAATCCTCTCAGTGTAGATGTTCACCACCGCCGGCCTTACCTTCTCCACTGCTTTAACAATCGGCTCTTCCTGGGGTGACAAAGCCCATAACGGACCCACCCCGAATCCCAGCATGATGATGATCGCGCGCTTCACTTCTCAAAAGATAATCCCTGCTTTAACGCACACAAGCCGACAAGAAACCCATCCATTCATAAAATAATCGAACCCTTTGCCGTAATTCTCGGTTTAATCCTTATGCCAATCACATATAGGAAATGGGTTAAGGGCCATGGGCTGAGAGAGGAGCCAGGCCCCATCCTCTCAGAATCCATTCTTCAGAGAATTTGGTTCGAGTTTCTTGTCCAAAATCCCATCACCACCCTTCAGGGAGAGTTGATTACCCTCAAACATCCTGGGATCTGGAATCATCGCCCAGGCCCTGACTTCCTTCGCGCCTCTTTCCTTACACAAGACGGGCGAACTCTTTCAGGAGATGTTGAAATACATCGCCACTCATCCGATTGGGATGCCCACGGTCACGGCAGAGATCCCGCCTATCGAAATGTCGCTCTCCATGTTTTCTGGCAGGCCGACCCCTCCCTCTCCGATCTCACGCCCTCTTCGATCCGCCAAATCGCCCTTGCCCATCAACTCGCTGCACCCCTCACCGAGCTCATCTCCCTCTTTCGAGCCAGCCCAACGGAGATTCATTCAGGTGAAAAGCCTGGTCGCTGTCACACCGCCCTTCTCTCCCTTCAACCCGAGGAGTTGCAGAGAGTTCTTGAGGAAGCAGGATCCCATCGTCTTCAGCAACGCCGTATACTTTCGACAGCTCGGGTTTCAGCGCACGGCTTCGATCAGGCTGTATGGCTGGCCCTTGCGGAAGGGCTCGGATTTTCTGAAAATCGGGAGCCATTTGCCACCTTGGCCCGTGCTGTTCCGATTCAAAATCTACTACCTCTCTCCCACTCTTCCCTACGCGCCTCTCTTCTTTACGGCGTTGCTGGACTTCTTGGCGATCCCACAACAAACACGACTCGACGAGCACAACCCATTCTAAAAGAACTATGGGGTCACTGGTGGAAGCTTCGTAGTTCTTGGAATGAGCAAATTCTGCCATCCCCTCTTTGGAAAATGGGATCCACTCGCCCTAACAACTCACCCCTTCGCCGAATCGCCGCCCTCACCCACCTTTCCAGTGCACAAATCTGGCCTCGCCTGGTCGAATCCATTCGGCAAGCCGACTCGCATACTTTTTTGCAAATCTTAAAATCTGTCACAGACCCCTATTGGGATCATCATGCAGGCTGGGACGGTCGCCTTCTACCCAATCGTTGTCGTTTGATTGGCTTGGAACGCGCCCACGCTCTCCTCTTTCAAGTCTTGGCTCCACTAACCGAACGATCTGCATCCGATCTTCATAAAATCATCTCCACATGGCCTGTTGGAGGGGATGCAGGCCTGATCCGCTCAGCCTCCATCCGCCTATTTGGACTTCCGTTTGCCCCAATCGAGACCCGATCCCACCTTGCCCGAGAAGGTCTGCTGCAGATCTACAAGGATTTTTGCCGTTCCAAAGCCGATGCCTGCCAGCAGTGCTCTATGCCCGAATTTTTGAAACAGCGGTAGGATCACCTAAAACCGAACCCCTTAATCTCTTAATCCTTTTGCCTCAATCGGCTCATAGCTTCCCCAATCCCTCAAATCGTAGTGCCACCACTCGTCTGGCACGCCGGAAAATCCTGTACTAAACATCGCGTTTCTCAGGATTCTTGCCCGCTTTGCCACTTCCTTCGGAACGTCGGAAAAGTCCTCATCCGCCTTTTTGCTAAACTCGTCATGGTCACTTGGCATTTTCAATATCTTTCCATCCTGATCGGCAAGGGAAACATCCACGCTTGTTCCCCTGGTATGACGACTCACTTTATTCGGTGGGGTTAAAAATCTTCCATCTGGCTTGGCCGCCCATAACGCCTTCTGTGCATAGGCCGGCCTCCACGCATCCCATAAAACCAGTCGGTATCCTCTCTCGTTTAATTCCCGCGCCACCTTGGCCAACTTCTGGATCGTCTCCTGTCGCAACCAAGCACGGCAATCTGGATAAATCTTTTGGCCTGTAATATTTCGATCCGTTCCATATCGCATCTCCATCACCACCCCCGGAAGGTTCTCAGACGTCACCTCAATAAGCTTTTCATGGGGCGCCTCCCCGTAAACGACCCCTTCACTCATCCCCAGGGCTAGCCCAAGAACGAAACCTACGGTTCGTGCAATCAACGTTGGCCCAGCGGGACTACCTTACGCCCGAGTGCTGGGCCCACATATTCGCTGTCAGGCCGGAAAAGACGATTATCCGACCACTGCTCAAGAACATGCCCAGTCCATCCCGCCATTCGTGCCACTGCAAAAATTGGGGTGAACAGATCGGTCGGCAGGCCAAGACTGTAGTACACCGTAGCCGAATAAAAATCCACATTGGCCTCCAGTTTTTTCTCCGTCCGCATGATGTGGGCAATCCTCTCGCTCATCTGAATCCACTTCGGTTCCCCCAACTCAGCCGTCAACTTTTCCGCCATCCGCTTCAAGTGCGGGGCCCGCGGATCCAGCACCTTATAAACGCGATGTCCAATTCCCATAATCTTCTTCTTTTGACTCATCTGCTCCTTTACCCACGCATCCACTTTCTCCAACGAACCAATTTGCTGAAGCATGTGAATCACACCCTCATTCGCTCCTCCGTGCAAAGGACCCTTCAATGTCCCGATGGCTGTGCAAATCGCCGAATAAATATCGGTCAATGTCGAGGCACATACCCGTGCTGCAAAGGTGGAGGCATTCATCCCGTGATCCGCATGCAAAACAAACGCCATGTCCAGCGTGGCCACCGCCTCCGGTCCCGCCTCCTGACCATTCAGAAGATAAAGAAAGTGAGCGGCTTCCCCCAGGTCCCTTCGAATCGGCGGGAGGGATTGTCCCCGACGCGCACGGTGAAAATAGGCCGCGATCACCCCGATCTTGGCTGTAAGGGAAATTTGACGTTGCCGATTCAGTTCCACATGCTCCGCCCCGATCGCATCATAATCGTAGAGCCCAAGCATCGACACACAGGTCCGCAAAATATCCATTGGACCCGCATCTTTGGGTGCTCGGAGAATGTAGTCCACCACCTCCGTCGGTAGATCTCTCTCCGCCGCCAAGGCCTTTTTAAGTTCTGCCAAAGCTTTTGCCTTCGGAAGCTCTCCCTCCCACAAAAGATAGGCTGTTTCCTCAAAACTTATTTTTCCGGCCAACTCATCGATATCGTATCCGCGATAAATCAGTTTCCCCTCCAACCCCAGCACATCGGACAACGCGGTTCCCGTAGCGACAATTCCCTCTAACCCTTTCGCCACAATCTTGGCAGGAGAAGGTGTTGTGCTCATCTTACTTTCTCAACGCCTGGGCGACTTCTTTGCCGATCTCACCTAAATTTTTCGCCATTCGAACTCCTGCTTTTTGCAAAGCCTCAATCTTGGCCTGAGCTGTACCTTGACCACCTGAAATAATTGCGCCCGCGTGCCCCATTCGACGTCCCGGAGGAGCCGTTGCCCCAGCAATAAAGGAAACCACTGGCTTCTTTACCCGTGCCTGAATGTACTCGGCCGCTTCCTCCTCTTCGGATCCACCAATCTCACCAATCATAACAATCGCTTTCGTGTCGGGATCCGCATGCAGATACTCCACCGCTTTTTGCAGGGTCAATCCGTGAATCGGATCTCCCCCGACTCCAATACAGGTGCTCTGGCCCAGACCCTGGCTTGTGATTTGCCAGACCGCCTCATACGTCAACGTTCCACTGCGCGAAACCACTCCCACGTTTCCAGGTCGATGAATGTATCCTGGCATAATTCCGATCTTGCAGGCACCAGGGGTGATAATCCCAGGACAGTTCGGCCCAATTAAAACACAGGAGTATTCCTCCAAGGCATGACGTACCCGCATCATATCCATGACAGGAATTCCCTCTGTAATTGCCACGATCAACTGAATTCCCGCATCGGCCGCCTCTAAGATTGCATCTCCCGCAAACTCAGGCGGAACAAAAATCATTGAAGCATTTGCACGAGTCGCTGCTACAGCCTCGGATACAGTATCAAAGATTGGAACGGTGTTCTCAAACTTTTCCCCACCCCGTGCTGGAGTTACCCCTGCGACAACCTGGGTGCCGTACTCTTTGCACGCGGAAGCATGAAAGGATCCAGATTTACCGGTAATTCCTTGTACTAAGAGCCGCGTATTCGCGTCTACGAGAACCGACATCTTATTTCCCCCTCTTTCCAGCAGCTGCTGTAACCGCTTTTTCTGCGCCTTCCATCAATCCCTCGGCAGGAATCAAAGGGAGCCCAGACTCTTTGAGTAATTTTCTCCCCTGCTCCACATTTGTGCCTTGAAGCCTGACGATAATCGGAACGCGGGGCGGATTGCTTTTGCAAGCCGCGATCATCCCCTGCGCCAAGAGATCACACTTTAAGATCCCCCCAAAAATATTTACAAAGACCGCCTTTACCGAAGCGTCTGCTTGCAACAGCCGAAAAGCAGCCGTGATCATTGCCTCGGACGCCCCTCCTCCGACATCCAGGAAGTTTGCCGGCTTTCCGCCTGCTGCTTGAATCAAATCCAACGTGGCCATGGCTAACCCTGCTCCATTCACCATGCACCCGATATTCCCTTCCAGGCCGATGTAATTCAGATGATGTTCTGCCGCCGCCAGATCCCTGGGATCTTCTTGCGATGGATCTTGTAAATCCTGGATCTCTTTGTGTCGGAACAGCGCATTGTCATCAAAATTTAGCTTCGCATCCAAAGCGACTACATCGCCCCCTTTGGTTACGGCGAGCGGATTGATCTCCACTTGCGAACAATCCTTTTCAATGAAAAGTCTGTAAGCGGCATGCAGCAAACGGCATGGAGCCCGCAATCCAGTGGATGGAAACCCAAGAAAAATACTCACCTTTCGTGCCTGATAAGGCTGAAGACCTAAACCAGGATGAATGACCTCACGAAGAATTGCCTCAGGGTTTTTTTCCGCCACTGCCTCAATCTCCATCCCGCCCTGCTGGCTGGCAACTATGACGGGACACCCGGAAGAGCGATCGAGGACAATGGCCAGATAAAGCTCCCGAGCGATCTCCGTGGATTCTCCGACCAACACGGCGTGAACGGGTTTGCCTTCCAGGCCGGTTTGATGCGTGATCAGGGTGTTGCCGATCATATGCTGAGCCACATCCCGGACTTGATGCGGGGTTTTCACCAAATGCACCCCACTTTTATACCCATCCACAAAATGCCCTTTTCCGCGTCCCCCCGCATGAACCTGCGCCTTCACCACAAAGCTATTGCAGGGAAGGCTGCGTGCAATGGCTTCCGCCTCTTCAGGTGTTTTTGCTACGGCACCCCTGGGGATCGCAACCCCTGATGCTGAGAGCAGATCCCGCGCTTGGTATTCGTGAATATTCATAAAGAAGAAAAACTAATGGTAGGGAGAGTCGAGGAAAGTCACGTTTGAGTCAACCCACCAATCCCCTTGCCTACTCTTGTTTAGGCTCTTCCGCAGGCACCGAATCTGTTCCCGCCGCCTGCAAACCTACATCTTTGGTCTTGGAACCACTCCTCATGGTTAGGGGTTGAAGCTCTTTCGCTGAAAACCCAGTCAAATCCCGCTCCGTTTTACTTGCCTCACCCAACTCCTTGTTATCCTTCACAATGGTAGGTTGAATCATCACCACAAGCTCTTGGCGGTTTGTAGTATCAGAGGTCGATTTAAAAAGGTTTCCCATCAGAGGAATCGTCGACAAAAAAGGAACTCCAGCAACATTCTTAGTGTCTTGCTGGGTAACTAAACCACCTAAAAGAACAGTAGCACGATCAGGCACAATGACTGTGGTGTTCAACTCCTGGGTGTTGATATCGGGCACGTTTACCCCACCACCAACAGCCTGACTATTTTGGGAAATGGTATCGTTCGTTTGCACAATTTGAAGGCTGATCTCCTTCGCGCTATTGATAAGTGGAACTACCTCAATCTTTAGAACTACATCCTGATACTGAATATTAGATTGCTGCGAACCTGAAGTTGCCGTCGCACTTCCTCCTCCTCCCAATGTTGTGACCGTGCTCGTGGGTACAGCAATTTTCTTTCCATTGTAAATCGTCGCTTTTTTATTGTTCGCTGTGAACACAGCAGGGCGCGATGCGATCCGGAAACGATCGGTGGAAGTTAACGCATTAATATAAAGATCGATAGAACCCAGAATGAACGTGGCAATCTGCATTCCTGGCAAAACGCCAGTTGCCATTTGCGCAATTTGGCCAATCTGTTGCGCTTGTTCACGTGAAAGAGGTGTTTTGCCTGCTTGGAATTGTGAAGTGGGAATACCATTTGTAGTTGTGCCGTAAACGATTGTTCCAGGATCAATTACCCGGTTTCCACCCATCGCCGACGCAGATCCTGTCCGATTTCCACCTATGTACTTTTGTAAAATATTTACAGCAAACTCATCTTGGTTGTTCAAAGTCAACTGTCCAATTACCGTCGCTAAATACACCTGCATTGGTTTTTTATCCAGCTTGGTGAGAATCGCTTTCACCTTGTCCTTTGCCTCCGGCTGCCCAATCACAAGGATTGAGTTCGCTCGATTGTCCGCAATCAACTTTGTTTTCCCCACAATCAACGACTCAGCTGCCTGCTCCTCCCCAGGCTCAGACAAAACGTCCGCTTTTTTCCCACTAGAACTCGATGAACTACTTGACCCGCCTGCCACCACTCCCCCAGCTCCAATTCCTCCAGAAACCTTTCCAGTTGATTTACTGCCCCCCGCCGTACTGTCCCCTCCATCATCCCCCGCCTCTTTCAACATATCCCCCAAAATCTGAAGCATGTCCGTAGCTGCAACATAGTTCAACAGATGCTCGTAAGGATCCGTCAACTCGACTGCAATATCGAACTGCTGAATCAATGCTTGGATCGCCGTAAAATCAAATGGGCTCGCAATCACAAGAATTCGGTTCGTCCGAGTGTCTGCAATCAGCTGAATATCACCCGCAAAACCACTTTTCCCTCCGCTGATCGTCACTCCCGTCGCCCCACCTGCAGATGCCTGCAAACCAGGAACGGTTGGTTGGGCCGCCTGACCCGTAGCCGCCTTTCCACTTCCACCACTCCCCCCCTCCTGTCGTTTCTCAAGAATCGTGGTAATCAACTCCACCACCCTGTCCGCGTTCGCCTGGGCCAAGGTAATAAATTCCGACTTCTTTTCAGGAGCTGGAATATCGATCAGATTTTTCACATCAATCAATCGCCGAATCAGGGTGGAGTTTTCCGTAATCACAACTTGGTTTGCTACAGGGACTGCAACCATGCTTCCGTATGGGTGAAGCACAATAAACTGGTTAAAGATCTCCACCGCATCACTGGCCGCCAGATGAGTCAAGGGCAAGACGTAAGAAGCAACGACCTCCCCCTCGGGCAACTCACTTTCATTCGTAAAGAGAAACACTCCCTCACTCCTAGGATTCTTTCCACCCACCGTATTAATTACCTTCACCGAATTCTTATCCACCGCGATGAATGCATACCCGTTCAGTAGAAGCGTCGACTCAAGAAGGCGAATCGCCTCGGCTTTGGTCACAGGTTGATTGAGGGTCAGACTTAGATTTGCACCACCCGCCAATAGACTGGCATCTTTAATCAAGGTAACTCCTTTCAACTTCTCATAAATCATTAGAAAATCGGAAACTGGATTATTCGGAAACTGAATCGTATCGGGAGATATCATTTCAGACGCTGCACCCTCAGCTGCCTTTACATCTCCCCCAAGAGTCAAATCTGCTGGGATCGGGGTCTGCGCCACTGCCTGCGCATGGACTGTTCCATTAAAAAACATAACGCCGCTGAAAAGTAAGGCTTGGGACAGAGATTTCACTTCTTGCCCCCTTGTGGAATTGGAATTACCCGACGACGAATGACGGGAGCAGGGACTGTAGTAGGCTTGCCCCCAGGATTCGCCTGGCCTTGTCCAGACTGTTGCCCAGGCATACCGGGAATAGGAGGTTGACCCTGAGCCGCAACAGGGATCGGGGCGACAGGTGCCCCGCCTCCACCCGTAATCTCATACTTGAGCGTCGCCATCTCCGTTCCCTTCTTAATTTTTGCCTGCAACTTGGAGGGATCTCCCGAGGGATCTTTCTTCAAATCCTGTAAAACCATACCCTGCGCAGAGGGAGACGGCTTTCGGCCAACCATAATTCTTTCCGGTTTCGTCTTGTTCGCCACAATTACAAAATCTTCCCCATCCATCCGAACGTATCCCCCTAGAACGAGCTCTTTGGCAAAATCCGCCTCAGCTGTTGCAGAAGCCAACGTAAAAGGTGACTTCTTTCCCAACGCATCGAATCGCGATAGATCGAGGGGCTTGGGCAGGCCTGAACTCGTCGTTGTCGCAACGGGAACTACAGGAGGCTGCGAAATGGTTTCGGTCGTCATCTGTCCCCAGACTATCCCCTTCCCGACTAAAACGAGGATAACCCCCACCGCCAATGTGAAGAACTTGTTCACTCTTTGGATGTCCTAAAGAATTGCCCCACCTCAGCCTCCCCCACCATCTTGGGAGGCTCGGGACTCAGCTTCAGATTCAGTAAGGTTAAGGCTACCCCGCTCTCAGGTTGGTACAGTTGCCCCGCCCAATGGATAAATTGACCCAAACTCCCTGTTAACCTCATTCGATTACTCACCACCGTGCAAGCCACCCCTGGACGCGGGGCTTGAAGCGTCTGCTCCTCAATCTTTAATCCCGCAGCCGTTGCCGCACTTTGAGATTTTTTCTGTAGTGCAGGGGCAGGGTTCTCCGTAGGCACAGTTTTTAAGTTTTTCTCCAACCAGGCCGACTTCTCTTCCCACTCCGCTTTCTGCTCCATCCAACCTCTCGCCTCCTCAAGCTCATCCCTCTTTTGGACAACATCTCGACGATTCGCCT
>Ga0209087_1002345_pt1 | contig 10718 bp, 11 predicted proteins | sample S_130805_EF_Meta_FD_187321 | JGI IMG/M metagenome (GOLD analysis project Ga0209087, IMG submission 187321) | Freshwater microbial communities from Lake Simoncouche, Canada to study carbon cycling - S_130805_EF_MetaG (SPAdes) (version 2) | ecosystem: Environmental > Aquatic > Freshwater > Lake ...
TATCAGAAGAAATACAAGATAAATTCAGAGTTAAGTGATTTATATATGCAGTATTTGGGTGAACTTAAAACATGGACAGAATTTAAAGAAGCTCTGCCAAAATTACAGCCAGAATTATTACATTATATGGTTGTTCATTATTACTTTGCTTGGCATAGATGCAAAGGGCAATTATTTGATACAAGTATGTTTCAAAAGTTTGGATTTTACTACCAATTTAGATATTCCAAGGAAAAATACAAAAAGATCTTCTATTACATATGTCACCCACGTATAATTAAATCAGGTGATAAGATAGAGCAGTACAAACTGTTTGATATTAAGAATGATTTGAAAGTGGTTAAATAAATGAAAAAAATAATAATTTTTATTTTAGCTTTAACATCTAGTGTTTATGCAAATGAACTAGAAAGAATTTTAGATCAGGCAAATAAATATACAGTTAAGATTTCAAACTCTACCAATACGCCTTTCATAGAAGATAGTTATAATGCTTCTTTTGGATCTGGAATTTTAATTGATAAAACAAATGGTATCATCATTACTAATGCTCATGTTTCTTCTTATTCACCGTCTATTAATAGAGTAAATTTTAAATATTCTAATCCAATACAATCCAAACAAATCTACATAGATCCTGAAATTGATCTTGCATTTTTACAAGTGGATCCAAAGTCTATTCCTAAAGAAGCAATAGAGGCTAAACTACAATGCAAAAATGATTACAAACAAGGGCAAAACGTAGTTGCCTTCGGCCACCCAAATGGAAAAGATTTTACAATCACACGAGGTATCATTTCAGCAATTAGATATGAGACAGAATTTTTTGAGTCCATACAAACAGATGCTGCTATTAATGGTGGTAATTCAGGAGGCGCGTTGATTGATATAAGTTCTGGTTTAGTCGTTGGCATTAACTCTTTTGGAGCAACGGATGCGGAAGGACTTAATTTTGCATTACCTTCTTACACTGCATGCAAAGTATTAGAGTTATATAAAAATAAAAAAGATCCATCGCCTTTAGATTTTCAAGTTTTATTCTCAAATAATAAAGAACAAGGTAAATTTTTAAGAATTTCAGAGGTTTTAAATAAACAGTCTTTGTTAAAGGTTGGGGATGAAATTTTAGAAGTAGATAATAAGAAAGTTGAAAACCCAACTCAATTAAGCAATGAAGCAAGAGGCAAATATAATATTACAGTTAAAATTTTAAGAGATAACAAACAACAAGAACTTAAACTTCAATTAAAAGCACGAGGAAGCGTTACAGAGCGGGTTGGTTTAGTTTTTTCTAACATAATTATTGGTGACAAATCTTCATCAACATCAGGAGTCATTAATCAAAAGATGAGTAATCCAGACTCTAATTTAGTAGTACAAAATTTAAGAAGTGGACCAGGCTCAGGAAAATTAAGGAAGTTTGATGTAATCAATTATATAGACGGCAAAGAATTTAAAACTGCACAATCACTACATGACTATTTGAAAGATAAAAAAGAAATAGAAGTCTTTTTTAGAAGACCTAGTTTAAATGAGGAGAGAAAAATAACTTTTACAAATTTTCATGAAAAGATCGAAGTGAAAGATGTTAAAATGCTAAGATTTGAATAAAATACTTATAAGATTAAATTCTTTCAGATTTCTATTTTGCAGAAGGACCAAATCTATTTTTCTTATTATCACCAGCCGAAGCTAGCCAAAAAATTAAAACAATGCCCACTATCACAGCAGCAACTACACCAATCACTAGCAGAGTTTCTGAAATAAAAGCTAACAATATAGCACCAAACATGATTCCATAAGGCAATAGCTGCCACCATCCAGAACGATTTACGTCATGTAATCTTCTACATGCTGTGGAAATAAATGGGATAAAAGTTAAAAGGGTAAAAATTAAGCCAAGGACACCATTTTCATTTTTTGGAAAAAGCGCCATATCTAAAATTGAAAGACAAACAGCAGTTAGAATTCCAAAAAGAAAAAAGAACCAATATTCAGAGCGTTTGGCTCTACCACTAAATGTTGCATACTTTTCAAAGCAAGTTTTAATAGATTCAACAAAAGTCATAAAATCAGATATTAAATTTTATAAACAGAAATTGCTATATAAAACAATATATAAAATTTATACATTTTTTTTTCGTTTACATGTAATGCATATTTACTATCTTCTAACTAAAATTACATTATGTGTTTAAAAAAAAATCTAAAACAAATAATATTTTTTTTTATTATAATTTTTTTTCAAAATCATTTACTTTTAGCAAAAGATTCTTGGATTGGAATCTTTTTTGATCAAAATACACCTAAACTAAAAGAGTATTACTCATTAGCAACGGATAAAGGATTATTAGTTTCAATAGTATATAAAAAATCGCCAGCTGATAATGCCGGGTTAAAAGCTGGTGACATAATCATTGCTGCCAATAAAGAAGATGTAAGTGTAAATTTCGAAAGATTTAAAACTATTCTAAATAATAAAAATCCTGGAGATATTTTAGAACTTGAAATTTTAAGAGGTAACAATGAAAATAAAAATTTTAAAATAAAGATTGGAGATATAAAATATAGTGATATTAAAGCACCAATTACATCTGAGTCAGAAAAATTTGCAACTTTTTTATATTGGCCAGGCTGGGGAATAAAAACTCCTGATAATAAAATTTCCAAAATTTATTCTTTAATAAATCCTGAATTAGTGAAAAGGTATGATACAAAAAATTGGATAATTACATGTCTAGATAAAAGAAGCGATCTTTATAAAAAGGGAGTTAAGTTATACGATGAAATATTAACTATTAATGATCAATCGGCCGATTTGTATCAATACTCAAACAAACCTTTTAATCTTAAAGTGAAAAGAGACTCAAAAATTATTTTATTTAAGAATGTTCAACCAATTATTGACTCACCAATTGAACGTGATTTTACTTGCGTACCAGAATTTGCATCAAGCATATGTTCAAAATTACTTTTCGTTAGAGTTACTGATGATAACGGAAAACTTATTAAAGAATTAGCCCATAAAAATAACTTAGATATTTATGAATGTTGTGAAAAAAATAAAGTTACGTATTTACCATTTTTAGAAGCAGATGAGGGAAAATCATTAAGAATGGATTTTTTTAGATTTTATTTAGGAGACTTGATATTTGAAAATAAGGATAAATCTAAATTAAGTAAGTATATTAAGGTTGCTGAAGAAGAAATGAAGAAGGTAGATGAGATTAAAAAAAAATTTCCTGATTATAAACTGCCATCTAGTTATTATGAAATAGTAGATTTATTAACCCAAACCAATTTGTATGCCCAAGGATTTAGAGAGGATTCTGGGATAAATTATGATGAAACTTCAAATATAAATAAATTAAAAAATAAAATTGATAGCATAGCAAATGCTGACACTAAAAGTTTAGAAAATTTAAAAAAAATTAAAAATAATATATATTATTTAGTGAGTATCAATGAATTTGATTATTTGCAAAAATTATTATCTAAAATAATAGATGCAAATTACCTAGAAGACAAAGATGAGTATATAGATTTAATTGGTCAGTTTTATTTAGATTTAGCGAAAACTTATTATGATCAATTTGATATAAAAAAATATAGCAAAATTATTGTTGATGCTGAAAACTGGTTAAAAAAAAAATCACCTAGTCCTTATACTAAAGTTTTATATGCAAAAATTCTGAACGATAAAAGTATAAGAATGCTTTTATCTGATACCAACTATATGAATGAATTTAAAAAAAGAGATTGGAAATTAGTTGATAATTACCTAAATGAATTTAATTTATTACCAGTCAGTGAGCAAAAGAAAATTTTAGAAATAGACTCTGATTATCTTTATGCCGGATATAGTAGTTTGGGTGGTTTAAATAATTGGTTAAATTTCTCTGATCGTCATTATTCATATTATTTCATAAAAGCATTAGAGGCTATAGAAGCAAATCCAAAAATAGGAGCGCATGTAAAAATTTATGTTTATGTTAATTTTTTGATAGCTGCTTCAGCTAATCAGGACGATATAAATGTAAATAGAATACTATTAGATATTAAAAATTATTTAATTGAGGCTAAAGGCAAGGATCAATATTTAGTCGCAATACGCAATAATCTAGGTGGTTTATTTAATTTTTATGAAAATAAAGAATTTTTTTCTGAAATGAATGATTTTCTTAATTTTTACGATAAAACATTCAATATAAAAACCAAAGGGGAGTTAAATACTTTAGATTTAAGTAATATTTGGTTTTATTTTTCAGCTAAAAGTGAAATTGAAAGAAATAAAAATAATTATGAAAAGTCCTTAAATTATTTAGAAGAAATTATAAAAATTCCTCATTTTAAATTAGACTATTTATTTGAGGGTCTTCGAATGAAGAAACAATTAGATTTGAGTCAACAGTTAGTATTATTAAGGACATTGCCAGATTTATATGACGGATATTACAGAGTAGGCAAAATCGAAAAAATAAAAGAATTAACCTTGCTTGGCTTAAATCTTGATATCGATAATTTAAGTTACGAAAATTTAAGTGAGATTTTGGTTCTTAATAACCCAATTAGAATTTTAAATCCTTTATTTTCTTATTATGTAAAAACAAACAAAAGAGAGAAAGCAAAGATGGTTGCAAAATTTATGAGTAACAACTTTGATAAAATTACTTATGAGGGTGGTATTGGTGATAATAAAAAAAATCCTTCAGATTTTACTTATAATGCAATTGAATTAATAAAAAATGATGAAAAGAAATTAGCCTATGATCTTTATAATCAAGCAAATAAATTAGTACTAAAAAAATATAATGACACTTTATTTAATTCAATTTGGCGAAATTCAAATAAAGATTTAAATTCATCCATAGACTTTTTGGAAGGATCAAATTTTTTAGATACTCAATATTTCTTTGAGCAAGCTTATAGTACAGCTCAAATTATTAAAAATGCTAATTTTTCTAGAGAAATAATAAAAGGATATTTGTCCAAAAAAAATCAAGATAATTTGGATATTGTAGAATACAATAATCTTGAAAAAGAATTAATATCATTAATTAAAATGGAAGAATTTCAATTAGATCGTTCTAAAAAAAATTCAACTCAAGATAAATTTCAAAAAAACTTTGAATTAAAGAAAAACAAGTTTGATTTATTAGAAAGCAAAATTAAAAAAAATAATCCAGAATATTTTAAATCAATTAAAATTGAAGGGATTAATATAAATGAAGTGCAAAAATTACTTAAAAATAATCAAGCTTTAATAGACTATTATTTTTCACAAAATAAATTAGCAATCGTTATAATCAAAAAAAATTCATACAATGTTCATATAGAAAATATCAATATTAATAATTTAAATTTAATAAAAAGAAATATTCGAAAAAGTTTAGAAGTTGATAAAGATAGAAAATTAGTTGCCTATGATTTAAAAAATGCATTTAAATTAAATGAAATCGTATTTTTAAATATTAAAAAATATTTAGCTGGAATAAATTACTTATATATTGTTCCGGACGGACCGCTAAATGAGATCCCTCTTCAAATTTTACCTAAAAATGATGGAATCAGCTGTACTAACTGCAGCGGCACAGAATGGAATTTTTCTGATTATACTTTTAATTATTTAGCTAGTTTAGATTCATTTCAAAGTTCTAATGATATTGGCTTTTTAGCTAAAATATTAAAAAACAATTTTGAGAAAATCTATGATGAATTTAATACGAATATTAATTTAAATAAAATAAAAAATAAAACTACAGAAATAGTAAATGATATTTTCAAATTTCCAGATAATAACGAAAATGTTATAGAAAAAAATTTCATTAAAACTAAATACTTTGGTGTTGGCGATCCTGATCTTTACTTAAAAAAACAAAAATCTATTGATAGTTTAAATTTAGATAGATTTGCAATTTTAAGATCATTGAATCTTGATAATTCTACAAGATCGATAGATATAAGTAGTATTTATAGTCCACTTAAAAGTTCAAGAGATGAAATACTTTTTGCTGCAAAAGCATATGGTGAAGAAAATAGTTTAATTTTATTAAGAGAAAATGCAACAGAAACTAAAATTAAAGAAAGTGATTTAAGAAATTTCAATATAATACATTTTGCAACTCATGCTGAAGTTTCTGGCGCATTAAAAGGCTTGAATGAACCATTTTTAGTTCTATCTCCACCAAAGGAAAATACTGAAAAAGATAATGGGCTTCTAATGATGAATGAAATTATGCAACTTAACCTTAATGCAGATTTGGTTATACTTTCTGCATGCAATACAGGCTCTGCTGAAGATGAATATTCAGGAAGTTATAGTGGTTTAGCTAAAGCTTTTTTTGTAGCAGGTGCAAAATCTGTATTGGTCTCAAACTGGTATGTCGAAGATAAAGCAACACAAAAATTAATTAAAAAATTTATTGAAAATTCATTGAAAGATCAAATTAGTTTTGCTGAAAGTTTAAATATTACAATGAAAGAGCTATCGAAAGAAAATAATCAATATTCTCATCCAATTTTCTGGGCGCCCTTTGTTTTTGTTGGCATAGATAAAGAAATTAATAAGAATTTGAATTAATAAAAATTTGAATTGTATAAATAGGCTGATATATTTTAAATTATGAGAAGTTTGTTAAAAACATTTTTGATATTAAGTTGCTTATATTTTTTTAATTTTGAAATCAGCTTTTCTCAGGAATCTAAATTTCAATTTCGAGGAGCGCCCCAGGATACCAAAACTACTGAAGCTGTTTTAAAGATTAATCCTGATCTTTTAATATCAATAGGGGATGTTAAAAAACTATCTAGTGATTTAGATACAACAAATATTTTTTTAAAAAAAATTAGTAAGCCAATTAAGCCTTCTGAAGAGTATTCTCTTAGAGGAAATGCATCAAATATTTATTCTAAATATGTAAAAAGTGTTTTTTTAATTTACAATAAAAATTCTAAAACGATTGGTGCAGGTTCATTAATAGACAGTGATGGTTTCATTATAACTAATTTACATGTAGTTGAGGGGGCTAAATTTGTAGAAGTTATTCAAAAACCAGAAGGTAATAAGCAATTAAATGATGCACCAAGATATTCTGCAGAAGTTCTTTTTATAAATAAAAAAAATGACTTAGCACTTATTAAAGCCACCGGACTACCAAGATCGATTTCAATAGTTCCTTTGGGATATTTAAGAGATGTAAATGTAGGAGAAGAGGTTCATGCTATTGGGCATCCACAAGGTTTATTTTGGTCTTATACTAAAGGAGTTGTTAGCCAAATAAGAAATAATTATAAATGGTCTTACGATAAAAAAGGAACCTATGAAGCGACTGTAATACAAACTCAAACTCCTATAAGCCAAGGTAATTCTGGTGGACCTTTATTTAATAATGATGGAAAATTAGTAGGCATTAATACATTAGGTGCCGCTCAGGGGCAAAATTTAAATTTTTCAGTTGCCGTTGATGAAGTTAAAGATTTAATTAAAAATAGATCACAATTTAACAACAAAGATAATATCACCTCAAAACCTGAACAAAAATCACAAAACCCGATCTCTCAAAAATTCCCAGATGCTAAAGAAGGTTCGAGTAAAAAAGATGGAATAATAGATACCTGGTACTTAAAAAATAAAGAAACAGGCAAATACGATAGAGCTCTGGTGGATTTAAAAAGAAGAGGAGTAATCGATGGTATGTTAGTCGATGCTAAAGGAAGAGGTAAATGGACACATCTTTACTTAGATGAAGAAAGGGCCGGTTATTGGACGCATGTTGTTACTTTTGACGAAAATGGAAAACCTGAATATGTCGGTATACTTAATAGAAATGGAAAAGTAGAAAGTTGGGAAAAATTTAGTTAAAGAAAATTACAGAATATTTATACTTGTAAGTGACCAATAACTTTTATTTTGACAAATAGTTAAAGAAAAAGAATTTTCATTTCCATCAGAAGTAAGTTTAATTTTCTTATCAGATTTTAAAACTTTACATTCATTGTTATTCTTGTCTTTAAAACTATCTATAAATTGAAAACTAGCTTTTCTATCTTCGGATATTAATATTTCAAATTTTTGATCTTTTTTTAATTTATTTACTATTAGATTAATTTCTTCATTAAATTTTCTTTCATTAAAAGACTCATAAAAATTTAATATTTTATTATTTGTTCCTGAATTATTTCTAAAATCTTTATATGTATCGTTAAATTTAATCGATACTTGGTGCTTAGAATTCATGTCTATAATCACCTGGTTAGCAAAGTATCCTGCCATAAAAACAAAACAAAAAGTTGCGGCAATAGCAGAGTACTTAATATTAAATATATTAAAAAAATTAAAAGATAATTTACTGTTTGATATAGATTGAACCCTATTTCTATTAAATTTATCAATTTTATTGTTTAAATATTCAGGAAGAGGTTTCGATTTAATTTCTTTGCTTATATTAGATAATATCTCTGCTGTATAAATATAATCATCTAAAATTTTTTTGTATTTCGGATTATTTTCAATTTCTTTTTGAACATTGTCTCTTTCAGATGGATCAAGCGTTCCATCAGCAAATTGCATTATCTTTATTTCATCTAGCATTTGATAATCTTTCCTTTAATTCTTTTCTGCAGTTAGACAATCTACTTAACACAGTGCCAAGACTATTAACCCCAGTTGCAACTTGCATTTCTTGCATGCTCATTTCTTCTGCGGCAAGCATTAAAATTTCTCTGCACTTTTCACCCATGCTCCTAATTGTTATAATTGTTTTTGAAAAATTTGATTTTATTTCAAGACGCTCAACAATATCAACTTGGTTATTATCCACTATTTCAATATCTGAACCATCATCATTAACTAAATTGTCTTCTAAATTTTTATTTTTTCTTATCTCATCAATGAACAAACCTTTCATTTTAAGAACAGCGATTGCTTTAAGATTAGGATGTTCTTCGTATCTTTCCCAATTCTTTTTTAAATATTCAAATACTCCGTTTACTAATTCATAAGGATCAGAATTTTTTGATATTCCCGCAGCTATAACAACTAAGCTTTTAATAAAATCTTGATTAAGACTATTTTTCATAAAATTAATAATATCATAAATACTTAAATCTAAATTATTCTTGTAGTTGTTAAATGGAAGAGAATTTGTGCTCATTTTTTTGCGTAATTGTTGATCCATTTTTTACTATTTGTATCGTAATACCCATATTTTTTTTGATTTTGCCAAGGATTTTGGCATCTAAAATTATATTTTGAATCTTGATAAGAGTAATTGTTGTATAGGTAGTAACTAGAGCTTCCGCAGCTGACATAACTATTTTTTTTCAAAAAATCTACATTGTTTCTTGAATTATTATTATCAAAGTTTGTATATGTATTTGCTGAGCAATTGTTTAAAAAAATTAGCGTTACTGCTATTAAGATTTTTTTATTTGTAAATTTATTTATCATTATATTTATTTTCAAATAACACCCTCTTATAATTAATAAGAGGGTGTTAAATTAAATTACTAACGTCTGTATGAATCGATACCTTCTCTAACCCATCTTGTGTTATATCCTCCAAACGCATTTGGGCTTGAAGAGTAATAACCAGCTTTAGCAGATGTAGTTGTTAAAGCAGTTAAGCTTGTTGCAAGTATTGCAAAAGCTGCAATTGCATTTACTATTTTTTTCATTTTATTTTCCTTTGTTTGTTGTTGTTATTTAATTAACGTTTGAAAAGTTTTTTTATTCAAAAAGTCCTTAAAATAATTTAAGGACTTTTTAGTTTGCTTTATCTAGTTTTAAAGTAGTTATATCCACCGCCTAAATTAGGTGTAGACCATCCACTCATTCCTTTATCTGTGCTGAAGTAGTTATATCCACCACCTAAATTAGGTGTAGACCATCCACTCATTCCCTTATCAGAGCTGAAGTAATTGTATCCACCACTTAAATTGGGTGTACTCCAACCATACATACCTGCATTAGCATTGGTTACTAATAGAGATAATAATAAGGTCATTATTATTTTTTTCATCATATTATCCTTTTTTATAGTTAGTTTTATTATTAACGGTTGAAAGAAAATTATATTCAAAAAATACCCCATTTTTAAAATGGGGTATTATTTTCCTATCTCCAAGAGCCAAAATTATTATATGGATTTCCGTCTGGATTAGTTCGGTAATGAGGCGCTACATACGTACCGTTACCTTTAATATACCCATCAACGTGCACTAAAGCATTTGCTGGTTTGATTATTAACATTTCATTAAAAATCATTACTGTTAATAATGCTATTACTGTAAATGTTTTTTTCATATTTTTTCCTTTGTTTGTTTGTCTAATAGAAAGACGTTTTAAAAAAAATTTTATTCAATATTATTTTAAAATTTATTTTTTCTCTGCTCTTTTTTTTGTTGTTGATTGTAAACAGTGGCACCTTTACTTAACGCATTAATTCCAGCTTTTAAAAAAGAAGCGTTAGCTTGCGAAACCATCATAAAGTTATTAGCAACAAACACTGTTAATAGTATTATTGTTGATATTGTTTTTTTCATTTTAATCTCCCTTTGTTTTATTTAATTAACGTTTGAGAGAAGTTTTTATTCAAAAAAAACACCCCTTATTAAAGGGGTGTTTTAAGGGGGTAAAATCGTTGATTTTGTTTAGTTTTTGTCTGAATTAATTAAAAAACCACCTAATAATCCAGTGGCTATTGGCGTAAATCTTGAAA
>Ga0209087_1002346_pt1 | contig 10718 bp, 18 predicted proteins | sample S_130805_EF_Meta_FD_187321 | JGI IMG/M metagenome (GOLD analysis project Ga0209087, IMG submission 187321) | Freshwater microbial communities from Lake Simoncouche, Canada to study carbon cycling - S_130805_EF_MetaG (SPAdes) (version 2) | ecosystem: Environmental > Aquatic > Freshwater > Lake ...
GTTGTGAATGTGCAGTTCAATAACCGGACAAGGTATTTTGACCCGACCTTTGTGGCTTCACCGTTCTATGGTCAGATTGTGCCGCGCCGCGATGTGCGCATAACGGCTAACAACGAGCTGGTGTTCTTGGGAACGACCGAGGACTGGAACTTGGATTATGCACCGAACGGTGATTCGACTGCGACTGTTTCGGCTGCTGATGGGTTTGCGTTCTTAGCTGGTCAAACTTTGCCTGCTGGCACTAACCCTGTGGAGTTGTCGGGTGCGCGTGTGAGTCGTGTGTTGGATTCTGCTGGTGTGGATTGGCCTGCTGGTGCTAGAACCATTGACACTGGGACAGCGACTTTGCAGGCTGATTCTGTGACACCGGCCGATAACGCTTTGCAGTATTTGCAGCTCATTGAGTCTTCTGAGCCTGGCGAGTTGTTTATTGGTAAGAACGGCAACTTGGTGTTTCAGGATCGTAACAAGGTGTTCCCTTCGGATGCTGTGCCGTTGTTGACTGATAACGCTTCGGGCATTACTTATTCGCAGGTGCGTGTGGTTTATGGTTCGGAGTTGTTGTTTACTCAGTCTGAGGTGACTCGTAAGGGTTCGTCAACGATTGTGCAGGCTAACGACTTGTCGGCTCAGTCTGATTATGGTGTGCGAACTCTGACCCTCGATGGGTTGTTGCAGAACACTGATGATGCTTTGGTTGAGTTGGCTACTTACTATGTGAGCTTGTATGCGCAGCCTGAGTATCGTTTCGACCAGGTGGAAGTCATTTTGTCGCAGCTGTCTTTGGTGAACCAGAACAAGATTTTGGCGTTGGATTTGGGTTCGGCGGTTCAGGTGCAGTTCACACCTAACGGCATTGCACCGGCTATCACTAAGTTTGCAAGGGTTATTTCTATCAGCCACACGGCTTCGTTGGTTGACCACAAAGTGGTTCTTGGTTTGGGAACGCTGAACGCAACACTATTCCAGTTGGATGACATTGCGTTTGGTATCCTAGACACAGGAACTTTGGCGTTCTAGGAGGATTTTATGGCTGGTGCAGGTTGGCGCACTTTTACATCTGGTGCGGTTCTGACTGCCGCGCAGGTGCAGACTTATTTACAAGACCAGACGGTGCAGGTTTACACAAACAGCACGGCTAGGTCTTCGGCGTTAGGCACTGCTGTTGCTAACGGCATGATTTCGTTTTTGACCACTGGTTCACAGTTGGATCTTTATGCCAACAGCGGGTGGGTCGGGTTGAACTACACAACCATTTCTAATTCAACCGTTTCGGCTTACACTGTGACGGCTGCAGATCACAACAAAACTTTTGTTTCTTCTTCGACAGCTGCGCAGACGATTGTTGTGCCGGACTTGTTTGAGATTGGTGAGCGTTTCGATGTTGTGCGTGATGGTGCTGGCACTGTGAGCATCAGTGCTGGAACTGGTGTGACTACTTGGGCTGGTGCTGGGACTGCTGGCACGGCTAAGACGTTTGCTATGGGAACACAGTATTCGGCGGCTTCGGTTATCAAGGTTGCGGCTAACAGTTACCGTGTTATTGGTGCGGTGGCCTAATGTCGCTGTTTCCGCTTGGCATTATTGGCCAGGGTGGTGGTGCTGCTGCTGGTTCGTTTGAGCTTATTGAAACGGCTAACGGCACAGGCTCAAGTGGGATTATTGATTTTACTTCGATTCCTGCAACCTATAAGCATTTGCAGATTCGTTACACTGCAAAAAATACTTCGACTAGCGCAGACTTGAACATAACATTCAACAATGTGACTACGGCTAGTTATGCCAGGCATCATGTGGTTGGTAACTCAGTTTCAACAGCATCGGCAGCGGCAACATCGGCTTCAAACATTTCTTTGATTGATGCTGTTGCACCAAGCACCACAGCAAATGTGACTACTAACGGTGTGATTGACATTCTTGATTATGCGGAGTCAACAAAGAATAAGACATTACGAGCCATGTATGGTTTGATTCAGGCCTATTCAACTAGCAGAATTTATTTGGCATCTGGTTTTCTCGCTTCAACAACTGCTGTCAGCAGAGTTACTTTGACTGCTTCCGGTAACAACTTTTCAACAGTTTCGCGCTTCTCACTTTACGGAATCAAGGGGTAATCATGCCAGTAGGCGTTTCAGCATGGACAGCGTTAGCAAATACAACGCTGGCATCAGCAGCTAACTCAGTCACCTTTTCTGGCATTTCAGGTGCTTATAGAGATTTGCGAATTGTGTTTAGCGGCGGCATAGGTTCTTCTAATGCTTCTTTTACAATAAATGGCGACACAAGCAGCACCTATAACTGGACAACTCTCGAGGGCAATGGGTCTGCTAACTCAAGTGCTTGGAATGGTGACACCTTTGGATCAATGGCAAACAACTACATTCTTTGGTATAACACCACTGGCATTTTGGTTACCATAGACATTCTTGACTATGCAACAACTGACAAACACAAAACCATTTTAAGCAGAGGGAACAACACAGCTAGGGCAGTCAACGCTGTGGTAAATCGCTGGCCGTCGACTGCTGCCATTACCAGTTTTAAATTTAATGGCAACGCAACTAACTTCACAGCTGGTTCAACTTTTGCGTTGTATGGATTGAGTGCATAATGCAACTAATTAGTTCGGTAAGCGTTGGCGGTGCTGGTGCTGCCACCATTGACTTCACCTCAATTCCTGGCACATACACAGACTTAGTGCTTATGTTGTCTGGTCGAGCCACAAGCACAACAGCAACAATTACTGTTGCGTTCAACGGATCGGCTGCATCTTTTACCAACATTTATTTGCAGGGTGATGGTTCTGCGGTTACATCCACTACCGGAACAACCCTTGTGGGTAACGCTTCGATAAGCACAAACACTGCTTCGACTTTTGGCAACCTGTCAATTTTGATTCCCAACTATGCCGGTTCAGCAAACAAAAATTTTAGTGTTGATGTCGTTACTGAAAACAATGCCACAACTGCGTTTGAGCAAATCTTTACTGGTGTTTGGGCAAACACTGCGGCTATCACACAGGTCACTTTGAGTTTGGCTAACTTTGCTCAGTATTCAAACGCTTATCTTTATGGAATCCTAAAGGGTTCTGGCGGCGCAACCGTTTCATAACAACTAATCAAAGGAATAAAAATGGCACTAACAAAAATTGTGGTCAACTGTGAAACCGGTGTGACCGAAGAAATCGAATTGACGGCTGAAGAAGTTGCAGTAGTAGAAGCTGCACAGGCACAGTCTGTTATTGACCTGGCTGCTCGTGAAGCTGCTGAAACGGCTAAGGCCACAGCAAAAGCATCAGCACAAGCGAAACTGACAGCACTTGGTTTGACTGAGGCTGAAGTCGCGGCACTTCTCGGCTGATAAACTAGACCTGTAAATGCACCGATCTACGCCTCGGTTTTATTTTGAGAGGCCGTAATGGATAACGGTAACGACAAGATTTTGATTCAACTGGTTCGTGACATTGCTGAGGTGAAGGCGATGGTGCAGAATTATGCTGACATTGAGTTGCGTGTGCGTGAGCTTGAGAAGGCTCGTTGGAAGTCTGCCTGGATTACCGGTCTGCTATCGGCTGCGGTTAGTTCTAGTTTTGTGGCGATTGTTTTGCGTTTGGTGATGATCTGATGTCTTGCACTTATGAGCCGCTACGCATGAAGACTCGTGAACGCCGTGACGAGTTGGGCAAGGCCACCATTGGTGACACTGGCAAGCCGCGCAAAAGGCCGCATCGTGGGAACGACTGGGGTGATCGTGCAGGGTCGGCTGGTAAAGATTTTTATGCGGTTCATGCTGGCAAGGTTGTTGCCGTCATCAAGACCGGTGAACTTGGTAACAGCGTGATTGTTGAGCGTATGGGTTGTTTGAACCCTAAGTGCCAGGGTCGGTTTGACGAATACAACCACAGCAACCAGCCAACGAAATTGAAGGTTGGTGACATGGTGACTCATAACACGGTGTTGAATCAGATGGGTGACATGGGTTCGCCTGGTGCTAATCATTTGCACATGAGTTCGGCGTTTGCCAAAGTGCCGCATGAAGCGCCTGTGCCTAAGCTCGTTGACCTGTTCAAAGACATTGATGCTTCGACTGCTGTGCGCCGTGCTGAAAAGGCGGCTACAAGCGCCGCTGTGCCACTAATACAGAACCCTGAAGGACACTGATGCGAGAGAAGATAAAAACCCGTCTAAACGCCGTAGGTGGCGTTTTAGGGGCTATTGCGTGGCGTGGGTTCGGGCTGTTTTTGTTTATTTTGGGTGCTTCGGCTGGAACTGGTGCTGTTGTTGTTGGCAACTGGATGACCGGTGTGCTGATTGCTTGGGCGACTTTGATGTTGGGTGTGGTTGGGGCTATCGGTTATGCGATTGCGACGACAGGCACAGCTGATGAAGACACGGTTGCTAAGGCCACACAGGATGCTGTGCAGAAGGCCAGCGAAACTAAGAAATAGTTTCGGGCGTTGCGCAGCGTTCTTGCACAGTCAAACCACCAATAATGCCGTAGGGGATTGCTGCGACTATCCCCCATTCTCGACAAGCCTTGATCAGTGGACATTCACTGCATAACTGTTTCGCAACCTTTTCGGCCATTGCCGACATCTCAACATCCTGAAAATCCTCTGGGTAGAACACTTCTGGCAGCTGCTCGCAAGGTGTTTGACCTTCTTCTCGCTGTAACTCCATGAGTCTGTCATAGAGGTTTTGCGAATGTCGGCGGTCGGTCATAGAGTCAAGATTACTTAATGAGAGGGTAATTTATGGCAAAGTTTTTGGGCAAGCACGAGTCGGGTTCGGCTGACTGGTTGGCGTTGCGTGAGGGTGAAGCGGTTGTGACTGGCACTCTTGTTGGGCAGATTTTGGGTTTGAACCCTTGGGAATCTGCGTTTACAGCGTGGGCTAAGGCCACAGGCAAAATACCTAACCAGGTGAAGCAGTCGTTGGCTATGCGTTTCGGTCAGGTGTTCGAAGACCCGATCAAGTTGGTGTGGAGTGAGCTGAACCCTGGCTACGAAATCGTTAGCGATGTTGGCACTTGGGCGCATGACGAGTTTGATTGGGCTAGGGCAAACCCTGATGGGTTGCTGAATTACCCTGATGGCACTTCGGGCATCCTTGAAATCAAGACCAGCCGTGTGCCGTTTGATGAAGTGCCACCACATTATCGGGCGCAGGTGCTTTGGTATTGCTTCGTGATGGGTGCGACTAAGGCCAAACTTGTGGCTTTGTTCAGTGGAAACGATCTGCGCGAGTTCGACATTGAGTTTGACCAGTGGGAATTTGATGCCATGTTTGCAGCTGTTCAGCGTTGGCGTGAGTGTGTGTTGTCTGAAACTAAACCTGACTGGGATGGGTCTGCCAGCACTTACGAAACTGTGAAACTGTTGAACACTGGCACGGATGACACGGCTGTTGACTTGGGCGATTTGGGTGTTCATGTGCAGAACGCACAGTCAGCGTTTGACAAGGCTGCCGAGTTGTTGACAGAGTTGAAGTCGCGCACCATTGATGCTTTGGGTGATGCCAAGACAGGTTTTGTTGGTGTCGGTGGTGAGCAGTATGTTGTTTGCACCAGGTCGGTCAATCGGAACGGCGTGGTTAGTTTGACTATCAAGAAGGGTAAAAATGTCTGAGAACATTTGGGAATCACAGTTGGAAATCAACCAGATTTTTGACAAGCGTTTGGCTTTGAACGGTGACCAGTTGACGGCTTTGACTGAGTTGGTTATTGCTCAGGGCAAGCTGATTCAGCAGTTGGCTGCACCGGCTGTTTGCAAGGGTAAGCACTGCGCTTGCCAGGATGGTGAGATGTAATGGCATCGTTCAATCTTGCCGATTACGAAACCGTTGAAGAACGCATAAAGCGTTTCTACACCGACAACCCTGATGGCCGTATTGTCACCAAGAACAAGACCAAGCCAACGGATCGTGAGCGCGGTCAATGGGTTGTGAAGGCCGAGATTTGGTTGCCGCTTGATTACGACAAAGAATCGGTGAATGTTCGATTCGTTGAGCAGGCCTTCTTGAAGGCTACTGGTTGGGCTTTTGAGATTGACGGCGTGGGCATGGCAAATAAGACTTCTGCGCTTGAGAACGCTGAAACTTCGGCTATTGGTCGTGCGTTGGCTAACGCAGGCTATTCGGGCAATAAACGCGCTAGTCGGGAAGAAATGGCAAAGGTTGCCAGGGCTGAGAAGCGTGACTGGTTGGGTGAGGCCGACAAACTAGCATTGACTTATGATGTTGACGGTTTGCGCCTGCTATACACCGATGCGGTTGCCGCTAAGGTCGCACCTGCCGTTTTGGAACAGATAAAAGCGAATGGATCAGCAGCTAAACCGTAAGATTTTGTTGGCTTCGATTGTGGAGTTGCAGGAATGTATTGCTTGGGAATTTTGGCACGGCTCACCGACTACTACGGAATTGTTGTTGGTGACTCAAAGGGAAAGGTTGGCGAGGGTTGATAACACCGGACATGGTGATAGCGGAACTTCAGCGTTTGATGGGGGAAGCGGCGAAAGCACCACAGGCGATTTTTGATGCTGAGAAGAAGTTTGCTGAGGCCGAGTTTGCGGCCGAGCGTGGGTTCAATTTGGCGTTTATGAACGCTGAGGGAACGGTTGCTGATCGGACTGCGATTGCGAAACTTGAGAATGGTCAGTTGCGCCTTGATGCTGACATTGCTAGGGCTGAACTGAACAGGGTGAAGACTAAGGCCAAGCATTTGAGCGATGCTGGTGTGTTGAACGCCACTATTGGCAGGCAGATTGAACTGATTTTCAAGAACGGTGGCTAACCTAGTGTTATGCCTATCAATCAGCTGTGCGGTTTTTGTGGTTCATCCTTTGAGGTGACGAGTCAGCGCGAGGTTGCTTTGTGGCGTGAGTGGGTTGCTACGCATAAGTGCGAACCTTCACCTGATGTGACTGAAACACCGATTATGACTTCTGCTGAGACAAACTTTGAGCGTATCGGTTTTCAGATGCGCAGCTTGAACATTGACTTGCCGGATAAGCCTGGTTGGGAAGATGAATAGGCGCGAGTTCGACAAGCTGTTGGCGCGTGATAAGCATTGTTTGCATTGTGGTCGGGTGGATGACACGCTGATTCCGCAGCACCGTGCTAACAGGGGTTTCGGTGGGGCAGGTCGCAAATCTACGCTTAATAATGCATCGAATCTTATTGTTTTTTGTGCTGAGGCCAATGAGCTGATTGAGTCGGATGCTGGTTGGGCTGACCGTGCTAGGTTCTTTGGTTGGAAGTTGTCGCGTTGGGCTGATCCGTCAACGACACCGGTTTATGACCTGCCAAACATGATTTATTGCATTTTGGGTGATGACTACTCTAGGGTGGAGTTACACAATTTCGGAAAAGGGTATTTGACGAATGAAAATCGGGAGTCTTTTTAGCGGCTACGGCGGCTTAGATTTGGCTGTGCAGGAAGTGTTTGGCGCACAGGTGGTTTGGCATTGTGAGTGGGAAGATGCGCCGTCTGCGGTGTTGGATGCTCATTGGCCTGGTGTGCCGAATTATCGTGATGTGACCAAAGTGGATTTCACACAGGTTGAGCGTGTCGACATCTTGACTGGTGGGTTTCCGTGTCAGGATTTGTCGGTTGCTGGTAAGCGTAAAGGGTTAACTGATGGCACTCGGTCTAATTTGTGGTTTCAGTTTCATCGTGCCATTGTTGAACTTCAACCAAAGTTTGTTGTGATTGAGAATGTTAGGGGTTTGTTGAGTGGTAAAGCAGCTAGCGAGTTGGAACTCGAATCTTCAGGTGTGGGGTTCGATGGAACACAGCCTGTTCTCAGAGCGATGGGTGCTGTGGCAGGAAGTTTGGCCGAAATCGGGTATGACTGTAAATGGGTCACTGTTCGAGCTAGCGATGCCGGCGCACCACACCGCAGAGAGCGAGTCTTCGTTCTCGCAACTCCCAACGGTTCGAGCAGCGCAGGGCGATAATCGCAACAGTAACATCTGGCATCGTGATTCTTCACAGCCACAGAATCTAGAAAATGCGCTCTGGCACATTCTGCCGACACCAAGCACACAGGATAACTCTGCCAAGTGTCGTGATCATGGTGGCGATTTGTTGCACGAGTTTATTTGTGGTTGTGAGCGTTCTGAGCGCAAAGACTTATCTGATGATTCTTTGATGCGCACACCATCTGTTGTTGACAGCACTGGTGGGGCTATTAGCGAGAAGCAGGCGCGTGAGCGTGGGCGCATGGTGAAGGTTGCTGATCAGGCTGCACAGTTGGCTTTTGATAATGGTTTGCCTGTGTCTGAAACGATTGCTGACAGTTTGTTGCCAACGCCGACTTTGGGTCATTTGCGCAACCATGATGAACCTGTTGAAGATTATTTGCAACGCCGTCAGGATTTTGTTGAGGGTCGCACTAAGGGGATGCCTGGGGCTAGCTTGGGTGTTGCTGTGCGCATGGAAACTTTGCCAACGCCTACGACTCGTGATTGGAAGGACAGCCAAGCATCACAGGTGGCTGCTGGTGCGACTAAGGGAAGAATTGAAGACCAGGTGTTGACAACAAATTGGGGCAAGTTTGAACCTGCAATTCGCCGGTGGGAAGCCGTCACACGGCCAGCACCAGCACCAACGAAACCTGATGGCAAGGATGGCAACCACCGTTTGAGCAGCTTGTTTACGGAGTGGATGATGGGTTTGCCTGATGGTTGGGTGACTGGTCATGGGTTGAAACGCAATGATGAGTTGAAGATGTGTGGCAATGGTGTTGTGCCTCAGCAGGCTGTATTGGCGCTTAGGTATCTTTTAGGCGAAACAACCGATATCCCAAAAGTGAAATAGGGGGGGGCAGAGTGAACTTGCCAACTCCGACCGTCAGCGACACCTTCACAGCTGGACTCAAATCTTCTCAGCAGAAACCTGGTTCGATGCATAGCGTGACATTGCCACAAGCGGTGTTATGGTTGGTGGACTAAACTGAATAAAGAACGACCACAGTGCATGGAAACCCTGTGGCCGCTCGAACCGATAACCAAACTATCGGCATTGCTAATTTTAGCGGTTGCCGAAGAAATGTAGGCAACAAGTGAGCATTGAAATCTCAAACGCAGTGTGGCGTGAATCAAAATCCAGCGGCAGAGCCAGGCTGGTTCTGCTTGCAATCGCAGATCATCAAGGCGAAATCGGTGCATGGCCGTCAATTGAAACCATTGCCAAAATGGTCAACTCATCAGAACGCTCAGTGCAGCGCGACATCCAAGAACTTGTCACATTAGGTGAGCTTGAGGTTCATGTGCAAAAAGCGCCTAGCCGTGGCCAATACAAATCGAACCTTTACTGGGTTATTTTGCCGTCATTGTCAGGGGTGACAAAAACACGCTCAGGGGTGACAGATTTGGACTCAGGGGTGACAGAATCGCCGTCAGGGGTGACAGCACTTGGCGCACTAACCCTTATAGAACCATTACTGAAACCTAATATAACTACGAAGCAAAAAACGCTTGATGAATCATGGTTACCTGATGACCGGTTAGTTGGAATGTTTGTCAGTAAATGGCCTTTGCTAAACATGAGCGAACAGACCGAAGCGTTCAAGCTGCATCACATGGCTAAAGGCTCAAGGATGGCTGATTGGGGTTTGGCTTATCAGAAGTGGATGAACCAGGCCCAGAAGTGGGCTGCCGATAAGCAGGGGTCTGTGCCTAGTCGCAAGATTGTGAACGACTTCTGATGTTTGAGGCCAACGCAGAAAAGATTTTGATTGGATCAATCCTTTTAAGCCGTGGCGCTTACCTGGATGACTGCCACCTAATCGCTAGCGACTTTACAAATGTCAATAACCAAAAGATTTTTGTGGTGTTGCAGAAAATGCGCCGTGATGGTGAAGGGATTGACAGTTTCACGGTTGGGTCAAAGATTCCTGAGCTGCTGGTTTATTTGCATGAGGCCACAGCGGAAACACCCGCTTGGCAGAACGCTGGCTTTTATGAGCAGGTCATTGTTGACAGGAACGCTCGTTGGGCTTTGGTTGAGGTTGGTCATGGTTTGGTTTCGGCTGGTCAGGCACAGGATTCTGATGTGGATGTGGCTTTGGATAGGGCTGGTGATCGCATTGAGCAGGTGACTGTTGGGCGTTTGCGTGAGCAGGTTCAGTTCGTGGGCGACATCCTGTTGGACAGCGTTGAACATTTGAACAGCGCACCTGATTTTGTGCCGTCACAGTGGGGCAGCCTAAACGCCTTCTTGGGTGGTTTTAGACCTGGTGCGCTTTACATTGTTGGGGCTAGACCGGCTGTTGGTAAGTCGGTTGTTGCGGTGAACATGGCGTTTGAGTTGGCTGGTGAAGGCGCTGTGTCGTTTCACAGCCTTGAGATGAGCAAACGCGAAATTATGAATCGCCTGTTTGCGAGTGTTTGCAATGTGAGCATGGATCACCTTGAGAATCGAACTTTGACTGACCTTGATTGGCGGCGTATTGCTGAGAAGCAGAATGAGTTGGCTAGGCCGATTGCGATTGCTGACAAGTCTGGGCAGACCCTTGTGGATGTTCGGGCGTTCGCGCGACAGGTCGCTAAGAAGCAGAAGTTGGCTGCCATCGTGGTCGATTATTTACAGCTGATGCAGGACACTGAGCGTGGTCGCAACCGTTACGAGTCGGTCACAGCAATCAGCAACGGTCTAAAGATTTTGGCAAGGGATTTGGATGTGCCGGTGATTGCTTTGGCACAGCTGAACCGTGGCAT
>Ga0209087_1002347_pt1 | contig 10708 bp, 12 predicted proteins | sample S_130805_EF_Meta_FD_187321 | JGI IMG/M metagenome (GOLD analysis project Ga0209087, IMG submission 187321) | Freshwater microbial communities from Lake Simoncouche, Canada to study carbon cycling - S_130805_EF_MetaG (SPAdes) (version 2) | ecosystem: Environmental > Aquatic > Freshwater > Lake ...
ATGAACTTTCTGATAACAAAGGTTTAAATGAATCTGTTGCAAATGATTATCTAAACGAATCAATTATTGCTTACGAAAATTTAATAAATAAAATTATCCCAAATCAGGTTAGAGAAATTAAAGCGTGGGTTGGACATGTGAAATGCGAAAACAAATATCAGGAAATTGACAATTTATTTTCTTCCAGTCTTTTAACTTTAGAAAATAAAATTAAAAGTAAAAAAATAATTGTAGAGAGTTTAAAAAAGAACAAAAAAGAACAGAAAGAAATTATCAATGTTCCACTTAAATCTATGATTAATGTTGCTAATAAGACCGTAAAAAACTTTGTTTCTTCTTTAGAAGAATCTGAAAGAAAAGAACTTAAAAAGATACTATCAATACCAAAAGAGACTTTGGTTGAAAACTACAATAAAGAAAAAACAATTGCTTTTGAGAAATTAAATGATCAAAAAGAAAAAGAAACCGACCAAACAACTATTAACACAATAGATCAGGTTTTGGGTAAATTACAAACGGAGTCTTTTTCAGAACTGAATTATTATAAATTGAAACAATTAAACGAGGGACTTTAGTCTATACTACTTTTTAACTTTTGGATATAGGAAGCCTTTTTAATTTCCGCACGTCTACCTACAGATTTTTTTACAAACTCTTTTTTATCAAAAAGTATTGAGTTTTGTTTGGTTCTAATAACCTTACCTTTAAGTGTTTTAAGTGCTTTTTCTACGTTTCCTTTTTTTACTTCTACAATTAACATATTTTTTTGGGTTGTTGATATAAATATAATATTTCGTTACATTTATATAAAAATAAACAGTTCGAAGATGAAAAAATTTTATGAAAAAAGGAAAAACCACAAAATTGGGTGGATATAAATCATTCAAATCCCATTACGGTACAATAGATTCCACAAATTTAAAATCAATTTTTTTAAACATCCAAACATGGGTTGAACCCAAAGAAGACGTAGAAAATTGGAACCGAGTAGTTCTAAACATGACAAGATCGGTCAAACACACAGTTTTAGAAAACATAAACAAAGAGTATTTTGATACAAAATTTATAGTAGATTTAGATCTACGAACAAGCGGTATACAAACCAAAAAGAAGTCTTTTTTAAATTTAGAAATAAATTTATTCTTAATCACCCCATTAGATTTCAAATCCCCAAAATTAAAACAGATAGTCAAAAGCCTTATCAAATCTATTTATTCAGATACAATGAGTAGGAACAAATATTTTAAATTCTACTTAACAAAAAACGGAAATCAAAAGATCGTAAAGAAAGAAACTGAAACTATTTAGTATTTATAAATAAAATATTAGATGAACGATTTAAAAATATTAGGTCCAAGAGATTCTGGCCGTGGGATTCTTGTTGAGTATGACGCAGGATACATAGATCCAAACGAAAGAAGAAACTTATCTATGATAAGGGAAAATAGAGATATGTTAGACCACTCAAAACCATTTGAATTTTATGCGGTTCTTCAAAAATATGACACACCAAATAGAAATGGTAGATTATATCCTGAAAAAATATTAAAAAGGGAAGCCGAAAATTATAAAAAAATGATTCAAAAGGGGACTGCTCTTTCTGAGTTAAATCACCCCGAATCTTCTCTAATAGATTTAGATAGAGTTTCTCACGCTATAACCGATATTTGGTGGGAGGGTCCTGTATTGTTAGGAAAACTAAAACTATTAACAAGTCCTGGTTTTCACGAAAGAGGAATTGTTTCAACAAAAGGGGACTTAGCGGCAAACTACTTACGTCAGGGGGTTACTTTAGGTATTTCTTCTCGTGGTGTAGGATCACTTAAAAAAGTGGGTGAACAAAATGAAGTTCAGGATGATTTTGAATTAATTTGTTTTGATCTTGTGTCTTCTCCATCTACACCAGGAGCGTATCTTTTTAGAGAACCAAATGAAAGATTGAACTTTGAAGAGAATCTTGATGAGGAGAAAAAAATGAATGCAGAAAGACATGTTGGTGAAACTGGAGCAAAATCACTTGACTTAATGAATCGATTGTCCGATTATTTAAATAAATAAAAAAATTATGGACGAAAAGTATTTTATAGCAAAGATTACAACTGACATGCCTGATGAGAATACAGGTAAAGTTAAAAAAATGAGAGAAGAAAAACTCGTAAAAGGTTATTCACCGACTGATGTGGAGGCAAAAATCACAAAAGTGTATGAAAATTATACTATGGATTGGAGAATCACTTCAATTAGCGAAAGTAAAATTGATGAGGTGATTGAGAATTAATATTAACTTTTTAATCTAAAAAGGGGGAGGAACAAAAGTTCTTTTCCCTTTTTTTTTGCCTAAACACGACGTAAAACGAATTTTTTTAAAAAAAGTGAATATTTATTAGAAAACTATTTAAAAAAAATGAGTTACAGCAAAAATGTAGTAGAAGACGCCCTTTTCCAAATCAGGAATTTGGAGGAGACTCTTCAAGAGAATGCAAAAGGAATACTTCAATCTACGATGAGTGAAGAAATCAAACAATTGGTAAAAGAATCTCTGAGAGAACAAGATGAGATTGAAACCCCCCCTGTTGATGATGAAGACGTAGCTGACGACGAAATGGCAATGGACGATGATGAAATGGCTGCGGATGACGACGACATGGCAATGGACGATGACGACATGGCAATGGACGATGACGACATGGCTATGGATGACGACGAAATGGCAATGGATGACGACGAAATGGCAATGGGCGATGAAACAATCGACATGACTGATGCGTCTGATGAAGAGGTCTTAAAAGTTTTCAGAGCAATGGGAGATGATGATGGTATTGTTGTTAAAAAAGAAGGTGAATACATTCACTTGTCTGATGACGACGACGATTACCTAATCCAATTAGGAGAATCCTATGGAGATCCAGACTTAGAAGAAGGAATGGATTTAGAAAAAATGGATCTTGATGAATGGGGATCGTCAGAATATGAGGATTATGAGGCAGAAATGTGTAGAAGAAATCCTGGTCATCCTGACTGCGAACGAGAAGATGTAAGTTTTGATGAAAAAGAAACAATCTATGAAATCGAATTAGATGACTTTAAAGCGGAAATGGATGAAGACATGATGGGTATGAATTACGCAGATTCTTTAGAAGAAGATGAATTGGGTATGAATTACGCAGATTCTTTAGAAGAAGATGAATTGGGTATGAATTACGCAGATTCTTTAGAAGAAGAACTTTATGAGTCAATCAAAAAATCTATAACACCAAAAGGTGTTGGGATTGGACGAGGACCTAAATTTGGTTATAGTAAAAAACCTAACATGAGTGGAGGTTTTTCTGAAAAGAAAAAAGAAGCTTTTGGAAAAGGAACTAAAGCCGTAGGAACAGGTAAAGCTAGATTCGAATATAAAGAAGAAAAAGAGTTTGGTTCTAAAAAAAGTGAATACAAACGAGAAGAAGTTGGTGGAGTAAAGAAAAAGGCCGGCGAAGGTAAAGATGGACACTATAAAGATTTCGAAGGTAAATTCGGAGGTAATAAAGGTGATAATTCTAAGGCCCACAAAGGTAAAGATTACGAAAAAATGGAAACTAAAGAATCATCAAGAACTTTAGGAGCTGGTAAATATTGGGGTAAACCTGGTTTACCTAAACCAAAAGCAGCACCATCTCAATTAAGAAAAGAATCTGTTAACGGAGAAGTTAATCTTCTAAGAGAAAAAAATGAAGAATATAAAATAGCTCTTGATGTTTTCAGAACTAAATTAAATGAGGTTGCAGTTTTCAATTCTAATTTGGCTTACGCAACACGTTTGTTCACAGAACACTCTACAACAAAACAAGAAAAAATAAATATCCTAAGAAGATTTGATAATATTGAGTCTTTGAAGGAGTCAAAAAATCTCTATAGATCTATTAAAGGTGAATTATCATCAAATGGTTCAGTTGGAGAACAAAAATTAACCGAGTCAATTGAAAGAACTGTTAACAAAACTCCTGAATCAGGATCTGCAGTTAATTTGATTGAGTCAAAGACTTACGAGAATCCTCAATTCTTAAGAATGAAGGATTTGATGTCAAAAATGTAATAAACAAATAAAATAAACTCAAATTAAAAAAAAATAAAAATGGGAGCATTATTAGAATCAGGTCTTGTTGGTAACATAGGGTTAAAACACCTTAAAGTTATCAAAGAAGACACAATTAACAAATGGGACAAATTAGGGTTCCTAGATGGTCTTAAAGGTCACCTAAAAGAAAATGTAGCTCAATTATATGAGAACCAAGCGTCACACCTTATTAACGAGGCATCTTCAGACGGATCTTCTAACGGAGCATTCGAAACAGTTGTTTTCCCTATCGTAAGACGTGTATTCTCTAAATTGTTGGCTAACGACATCGTATCTGTACAAGCAATGAACTTACCTATCGGTAAATTATTCTACTTCGTACCTAAAATCCAAGGTTATGAGAACGTAGAATCTACATTCGCAAACTTGTATCCTAACTCTTCACCATCAAACGTTGATGCTGGTGGACAACACTACGCACCTGTAGGAGCACCTAACGGACCAACAAATCCTAACGTAGGATATGACGCAACTGCTGGTGGTTATCCATATGCTAAAAACCTTTACGACTTGTTCTACGAAGGAAATGAGGCAGGTTTAGATCCTCCAGGATTGTTTGATTACTCTAAAGGTAAGTGGACTGCAGTTACCGCTAACACCACAGTACAACACTGGGTTGGTGGATACTTGGTTGACACTAATTTAAGTGCTTATTCAGGTAACACAAGAAAAGTAATCGTTAAACTTTGTGGTTTTGCTAACTCTGGAGCTGGTAAACTTATCGGTCCTGATGGAAACGAAATGGATACAGAATCTTTCTTATCTGACTTGAGACTCTACGGAACTTCAGGTATTGATTATGAAACAACTCCATGTAATTCATTAACTGGTACTTACAATGGTCAAACAGTATTTGTTCCTCAGTTATTTAGAGTAGTAACTCAAAAATACGGAAAAGGAATCGTTCAATACGGTGACAACCAAAACACACAATTTAACAATAACGGTAATAACTACAATAGCCCTTCAACTCCTCCATCAGGAAACGGATCAAACTTCTACGATGTTTGTGACGCTAACGGTTGTATCTATTTAGAAGTAGATTTATCTTGTCCAGCATGTGCTGATTGTGGTGATACATCACTTGATGGTTACACAGGAACAACAATTGTTTCAGGTGGAGCTAACGTATTCATGGCATGGTATAGAAGATACGCTGAGTTAGAATTCGAAGATCAAATTGGTGAGGTTTCTTTTGACCTTGAGTCAGTAACTGTATCTGTTACAGAAAGAAAACTAAGAGCACAATGGTCTCCTGAATTAGCTCAAGACGTTGCTGCATTCCATAACATTGATGCTGAGGCTGAATTAACAGCTTTATTATCTGAACAAGTTGCGGCTGAAATCGATCGTGAAATCTTAAGAGATTTACGTAAAGGTGCGGCATGGCAATTACGTTGGGATTACAATGGTTGGAGAAGAATTGCTCAAACAACTTCTTACACTCAAAAAGACTGGAATCAAACTTTGATTACAGCGATTAACCAATTATCTGCACAAATTCACAAATCAACTTTGAGAGGTGGTGCTAACTGGATCGTTGTTTCTTCTGAGGTTTCAGCTATCTTTGATGATTTAGAATACTTCCACGTATCAAATGCGGCTCCTGATCAAGATCAGTACAACATGGGTATCGAAAGAGTAGGAACATTATCAGGTCGTTACCAAGTTTACCGTGACCCTTACTTCCCACCAAACCAAGTTTTGATTGGACACAAAGGAACATCATTGTTAGACACAGGTTATATTTACGCACCGTATGTACCTCTACAATTGACACCTACAATGTATAACCCATTCAACTTCACACCTATTAAAGGTATTATGACACGTTACGCTAAGAAAATGGTTAACAACCGTTTCTACGGACGTATCACAGTTGATGGTGTTAGATCATTTGATTTAAAAGAATTGAGATAATCAATTAAACGTTAATAAGAAGAAGGAGACAAGAAATTGTCTCCTTTTTTATTTTAATATAACTCTAATTGCTTTTGATATGACTTCAGTTTCACCAATAGTGAAAGCACCTTTTTTATGTGCTGATTTAACCGCCTCTATTAAATGATATAGTGCGTGATCATTATCCATAGTTGAAAGAATTATTTCTAAATGTTCCTCACTTAATAGTTCTATGGTTCCGAATAATTTACCAAAATTTTCATTTTTTTCTTCCATAATACAATTATAAGATATTTATATTTATAAACAAATGGACAAATTAGATAAAATAATAAAAAAAGTCGTTAAAGAAGGAACTGCTGATATGACGGGTAGTAGAGGTAGTTATATTCCACCAATACAACCTGGATTACGGGCATTTTCAAAAGAGTCGTTACAACCGTTTACAGATGCGGTTTCAAAATATAAAAGCCCATTAGTTCAATACGATAGTTATGATAAATCATGGGATTTAAGGAGCGGTCAAATTAAAGAATTAGAAAAGACTGCAACAAAGATACAAGATTATATTAAACATCACCCATACTCAACTTTTTCTGATGAAGATGGTAATGTTATAAATCAATTCATGGAAGATGGTAAAACCGCAAAATATTCGGAAAAAATTAAACCTTATACTGAAAAAATTCCTTTTAATGAGTGGTTTGAAGTAAATGAAGATGTAATTAATGAAAGTTCTACAACTGTAACTGCTGGTGAATATAATGGTCCACAAGAGTTGGGTTTAAGAAAATGGAAACCTTCAGAAATGGGTGGTTTTTCAGTTAAAGCGAATCATCCTGTAAATAACATATTGGCGAAAAAAACAACAATTGATAATGTGTCAAAAACTATTGGTGGTTGGGAACCACAAAAAGGTAACTTTAAAGTTCCTACTTATGATGTTAACGCCAAACAAGAAAAAAAGGTTAAATCTCACGAAGAACTAATTGATGACCCAATTGTTTGGTATAAAAATTTTAATAAAAAAAATACGTCAAAAGTATCTAAAGTAATAAAAAAATCTAAAGTAAATGAAGATTTAGCGGTTTGGTTTGGCGATAAGAAGAAACCTAAGGGATCTTCTCAACCAAAAGGTCCATGGGTTGACATTTGTCGTAAAGTGGACGGAAAACACCCTTCTTGTGGACGACACGACGCAGATAAAGGATCATACCCAAAATGTAGAGCTGCAGGTGTTGCCGGTAAAATGACAGACTCAGAAAAAAAGTCAGCATGTCAACAAAAAAGAAATGCCGAGAAAAAAGATACTCAAACAGGAAAAGGACAAAAACCTGTTATGACAAGTTACAAACCAAAGAAAAAAGTTAATGAAAGTTTACAAAAAAATGATACGTTAATAACTAACATATTAAAAAACCTAAAAACTATTCAGTAAACCCTTTTTTAGATTTATTATCAATTTTCATTAATACTTTTTGTAAAGAATTTTGAATATTTCCTTTTACCTCAACTTCTAAAGATGTTCTCCTTTTTTCTGTTTCCGTGTCATACAAATATGAAACCCTCTCAAAGTCCCGAGAACTTAATTTAACGTCATAATGAAATACATGGTTTGTAATCTCAACCCTAATATGGTCAATTATAATGAAAAGATTTAACTCTTCATTTATGATAAATCTTTTATTAGACATTGGGGCTATCATAAATTCAGAATTTGGGTGAGAAATTACTTTAACACATATTTTAAATGCGGTTTTTTCGTAAGGCTCTATCTCTTCATAACTTTTTAATGTAGACGATCTACCGATTTTGTTGAGTCTGACCCTTAATCTTTTCAGGAATCTTATAATAAATTTGTTCATAGTTAGTTTTTAGTTTCTAACTACAAATATATAAAAAAATAATTGATTAAACAAAAAGGAAGTTAGCTAAAATTTAACAATATGCTCCTGAGCATCTCTTTTTACCATCCAATCCAGGTTTCGTTCCTTTACAAACCTGAACCGCATATCCGTTAGCATATGCCGAAGGGTAAACATCAAACTTAGACTTTGCGGCCGCTTTTCCTCTGGCACAAAGTGTTGTTCCTGTTTTTTTTCTTCCTTCCATCATGACAGTTTCTTTGTCATCAACACCCATAGACATCTCCATTCCATGTTGTTTAGTTTCATTCATTAAAAAATCAAAGACTTGGTCCATATTGTTTTTTGCCTCTGAGATATGATCTTGAGCCCAATCATGACCATTATCTAAAATTTCTTCAACCATATTATGGTCTAAATCTAAAAGAAGATCACATTGTCTTCTCATCTGTTCTAAGTTAGAAAAAAACATATATCTAGAAGAGTTCTCTTCTTTTGTTTCTCTAATAACTTTTCTAATAATATAATCTAAATTTCTCATATCTACTACATGTTTAAACCATTCCTACCACCCAATTCAACGGCGTTACCTTGCATAATAGATTCTCCATATAATCCAGTCCAAACCGGATGAGGAACTACAACTGGGTGAGTATCACCACTACAAGTAACACATCCTTCATATATTGTGTTTGCGGTTAATGATGGGGTGATTGCACTTAAACAATCATAACAACTATCAAATAGTGTAGTTGCGGTATATTGTGGTGTTCCTATTGCGGAAACACCAATAACTCCACAAATAACTTGCCCTGTTTCACCTGTCGCTAAATAAACTTCACCAACACTTGGTGTTCCATCAATCTCAACAGGTATTACTTGACTATCGGTGCATAATGTAAATTCAAAAACTGCCATTTCTTTTTCTTAATAAATACTTTGTTATTCTACTTTCTCGTTTACGATTTGGAAATTTATTTGTTGTTTGTAAACATTTATTTGTCCTGATGTGGTAACCTTAATATCAACAAAGTATTGGTTTGGTATTTTATCTCTAGTGTCGAATATAAAATAGTATTCATTTGGGGTCCTATTTAACATAGTCCAATCTTGAACTATTACTTCGGTTTGACCTTCTCTTACATAAACTCTATATTGTCCATCTACATTCGGAAGTTGTTTATTAGTGGTATAAGCTTGTTTAATTATAACCCCAACTTTTCTAGTGTCGGTATTTAATATTTTTTCATTTTGTTTTAAACCATAATAAGAGAACCCATATTGTGCGGGGTCATTTGTGTTTGTTCCGATCTGAATTGATTTTCTGAATGGATAGACCGTAAATTCGTTTATTTGGTTAGATAATGAAAAACCATTCAATTTAAGGTTAGACCATGTATCTGTAAACATACAAGGGGTTTTATAACCTGTAAGTGGTGGTATTGTAATTTCATAAACACCTTTAGTTTTCAAACAACTCTGTAAATTTTGTAACCCAACAATAGGGCTACCTGAAGCGTCTGATATGGAAACTAATGGATTTTCGTCTAAGTTTTTGAAGTCTCCGTCTTCGTAGATGTATAAATAAAGTTTGTTTGATTTACCAAGAGAAAAGTTATTTCTATCGTCTTCTATTATATCATTATAAGTTGTTAACAAATATGGTTCATAAAATGTTTGTGTGTGTCTAGTAAAGAACCCAACTGAATAACTTCCTGTTGTTCCACTCAAATTTTCTAATTCAGGTAGGTATGCAATTCCCCAACCTGTAGACCCTGTAAGGGTTCCATTAAGGACCATATTGATTTCATCAGTCATGTCAAATTCAATATTCTCATTACCGAATTCAAAATGTTGTATATCAACTATCGTTAATCCTGTAAATGGAACAGGACCTAAATTTCTATTATTATAAAGACCATCTTGTTGCCAATTTTTTATTGTTGTTCTTTGAATCCAGTTTGATGGTCTATCAGAATACGCTTTATTTGGACCTAATGGGTCTGCGTAATCATAAAAATCATATCCAACGCCTTCATCCCAATATTGTGGTTGTGATTCATCAAAATCTATCGGTGGTATTCTAAATAGAATTAAATCAAATGAGGTTGCTCTCATACTGCCGTCAGGCATAGATGTATTTAACAATTCCATATTAAATGCTGACGTGTTAGTCATCTTTAATACATGGGTAATTTGATCTGTGCATCCTGTAGATACAACTCCAGTTACCATTTGTTCTCTTAGAAGAGTTAGATCTAAATCAAAAATGAAACGAGAATAACCAATGGGGTTAGAAACACCACCATCACCATAATACAATTGCATAACGGGGTTTCTACCTGTATTCACATAACTATTTAATACAATTGTGTTGTTTCTATTAAAATAGGAGTTAATAATTGACATTTACTTTTTATTTATAAATATCAATTGATTCTAATATTTTGATTTAAAATTGCATTGTCGGCATCCTGTAGAATTTTTCTAATTTCTTCTATCTTAGTTCCGTCAGTTCCAATAGGAATTGGGGCTTTATTTATGTTGTGAACATGAGACCCTAAAAAGTCCACAATAAGAGTTAATAACTTCATTAGTTCATTACCTCTAACCATTGGATCTGTATTTGGTAAAATAATATCCGTAAAATATGGTTGGTCTATACCGTATAAAGTTTCTTTTGGTTGTAAATTAATTTTTGACTTAGATGGTATACTACTGTTATGGGATAACAAATAAACAAAATCAGCACCCAAAGTCCCGTACGAAACAGGTTTTGGTTTGTAGGATGTTTGGACTAATGTTTCATTCTTTAGTGTTAATT
>Ga0209087_1002348_pt1 | contig 10708 bp, 10 predicted proteins | sample S_130805_EF_Meta_FD_187321 | JGI IMG/M metagenome (GOLD analysis project Ga0209087, IMG submission 187321) | Freshwater microbial communities from Lake Simoncouche, Canada to study carbon cycling - S_130805_EF_MetaG (SPAdes) (version 2) | ecosystem: Environmental > Aquatic > Freshwater > Lake ...
TGGTCAAAGTTGGTGGGTTGCTGCTCAAACTTTCTTAACTGGCACAAACCTCAATATGGCAAGTATTCCAGTAACGGGTGCAGGTGGTGCTGTTACTTTAATGGTGGGTGGTGGTCATGCGGAACTCGGAGTGGCAGGACTTGGCTCTGCAAAAGCTTTATTAGACGGTGGGCAGGTTAAATTCTTAGCTGCTCTTTCTGAAAATAGAGCACCTCCTCCTTATGATAAATTTCCAACCGTTAAAGAGTTAGGTTACCCGGTAAGTTGGGAATCTACCAATATCGTCATTGGCCCTCCTGGCTTACCTAAAGATGTTGTAGAGAAAATAAGCAAAGCGATTGAACAAGCAGCTCGCGATCCGGAATTTATTAAATTTGTTCAAGAACGTGATGCCGCTTGGGAATACATTGCTCCAGATAAAGTCATTCCAAAACTAAGTACTCGCCAAGTAACTGTCAAAGAAATTATGGCAAAAGCTGGCTTACTAAAAGAAGCAAACTAAATCAAGTTGTTATGGTGGCAGCAATTTTCTCTGCCACCATAATCGTCGGAATGTTGGTGTTTCCGGCCATGAGCGTTGGCATAATCGATGCATCAACAACACGTAATTGCTCTACTCCATATACTTTGCCAAATGGATCAACGACTGCCTGAGCATCATCTGCAGAACCCATTCTGCAAGTACCAACCGGATGGAACAGACCAGCAATATTAGCGCGAATATGGTCTTCAAGTGCTTGTTCATCTTGAATCAGCTTTGCAAGATTAGTTCGCTCCCCAGTCAAAGAACTTAATACATAGTCACTGATCCACGGGAATATATTCAATATAGTTGCTAAAAGATCGGCCCTGAACTTATTTTTTGGGGTGAACTCATTCAGAAGTCTTAAGCGATCGGTAAAGCGCACGGGAAAAGGTGTCCCCATACATGCTTTCACATCAGCATCTAACAAAATCTGCACGGCTTGCTTAAATGCGATCTTCATTCTTTCGAGATCTTGTGGATGATCTAAGAAGTTAAATTCAATATCGGGATAACCGTTGATATCCTCTTTCTTTAAATCAACCGTTCCATAAGATTGCGGTCTTAGAAGGGTTGGGGCAAGGTTTCCAATTTGCTCCCCCATCGCATTCCAAGAAGTTTTACTGAGCACATTGATATATAAATCTGCCGGTGGGCAATTAGGTAGTTTCGAAGAATAACGAAAACAAACACTCGGATGGGTTCTTAACTCTTTTGACTGTCGTGAATTCTTCTTGAGATGAAAGCCTATAAATAAAGTGGAGTGATTTTGTAAATTTTTACCCACGCCAGGACGATCTGCAACAACCGGAATACCTAATTCTTCTAAACGCTGTTGCTGACCAATACCAGAGCGCAGCATTAATGTCGGACTAAAAATACCACCCGAAGAAATAATTACTTCACTCGCAAAATACTTGGAGCTTGGCTCTGATCGAAATAACTCAACACCAATGGCTTTTTTATCCTCAAACAAGATTCTTTTAACGGGTGAATCGGTAATGATCGTTAGATTTTTTCTAGAACGAACTTCCGCAGTCAAGTAACATAAAGCGGTAGATGCTCTTCGTGTTTCTGTATTACACATGGGAACTGCGCCCATACCATCTCGAAAATCACCATTCAAATCGGCAATAAATTGAAAACCATGTTTTTGCGCATAGTTACTAACTGCTTTTGTTAATGGCTGCCATTTTGCTTTGGGTAATCTTCGAATCGGAATCGGGCCATCCTTACCATGCAACTCATGATCAAAGTCCCAGTCATTTTCTAATTTTCGGTAATAAGGTAAGACATCTTCCCAAGACCACCCAGTAGCTCCTGCTTGTACCCAATCAGCATAATCTGCTGGCGTGCCGCGCAAAGAAACCATCCCCATTAAAGAGCCACCACCGCCCATCACTTTGCCTTGTGGAAAATTGGTATAACCCTCTTTTGATTTTTTCCATGCAGCCCTTAAACCACTCCACATATAAGATTTATTGTAGTAAGAGGTTGGGTAATTGTCTAAAATATCAGCTGGCTCTGATCCTGTAGGAATGTCTTTTCCAGCTTCAAGCAAAAGAACTTGAACATCTTCACGCTCGGTTAATCTTGATGCCATAACGCATCCTGCAACACCTGCACCAACAATAATGTAATTGAACATAAGCTGTCTCTTTAGTTTTTTATGAATATTTACATATTTTAATCATTAAATCGATAACAAAATGATTTAGGTATTTTGAGGACAATAGGTATAGAATCAATTTTTAGGGAAAATAAAGTCCATGATATCTAAATCCATTTTGGTACTGATTCTGCTTTATTTTTATGCAGCCAATACCATGGCCTCTGAAATCTACACAGCAGATGAGGAACATACCTTTGTCAGCCTTAGCTATAACCATATGGGTTTTTCGACGCAAACGATTCGATTCGATAAGGTCTCTGGAATAATAACGCTCGATCCTAAAACCCAATCAGGGAAACTAGATATAGTCATTGATATCCCATCGATTAGTACGGGCTCTGCTATTTTTAATGATCGTATTCAAGAGGAGGATTTATTTGCTTCACGCAAGTTTCCTAAAGCATCTTTTAAATCAGATCGTATCGTTTTCAATAAGGATGCAATCTCATCTGTACTCGGTGAATTAACGATCAAAGGTATTTCTAAACCGGTCGAAGTTACAGTGAATCAATTTTCTTGTGGGCGTAATTTTTTAACGTTCAAATATACCTGCGGCGCCAATGCTCTTGCTCTAATTAATCGATCTGACTTTAACTTAGGAAAATATACGCCTCTAGTTGGCGACGAAGTAACGATTCAGATCGTGATAGAAGCAACTCAAGAAAAATAAGTACTGTATGCATATACTAAATTCGCTGCATCTCCTTCACCATCTCAAGCGTGATGTTTCAGATCATAAAGGCACTTCTGGTAAGTTAGTAATCATCGGTGGGGCCAATACAATGTCTGGATCGATTGTTCTAGCAGGTCTTGGAGCTTTATATACGGGTTCAGGCTGGGTTAAATTAATTCCTTTAGATCCCAACTTCCCAAACTTGATTGATCCCTACCCTGAACTGATGATCTATCAAACCGGGCAACGATTACCTGCGCAAGTTCTTCAAGAAATCAATCCTGATGCAATCGTGATTGGTCCTGGTCTTGGACAAAGTGAATCGTCCTTGACTTGGCTTATGGCTGCTCTGGAATATCATGCCCCAATCGTGATTGATGCAGATGGACTCAACTTACTGTCACAACATCCTGAATTACAGGTACAAATCCGCAATAGATCGCATCGTGTCATATTGACTCCCCACCCCGGTGAGGCTGGTCGTCTTCTCAACACAAGTTCGCAAGTGGTACAAAGTGACAGAATGCTAGCAATCAAACAATTGATTGCTCAATATCAAGCAATCGTCGTTTTAAAAGGTCACCACTCACTTGTTGGTATGCCAGAGGAAGATATCCTGACTTGTACCTCTGGCAACTCAGGCATGGCATGTGCTGGAATGGGCGACGTACTAAGTGGTGCTTTAGGATCCCTGATTGCTCAGGGCCTACGTCACAATCTAAGTGCTTGGCAGGCATCTTGTCTGGCGGTTGAAGTTCATGCTAGCGCCGGTGACTTACTGGTAGAAAAAGGGATTGGACCGATTGGTATGACTTCTTCTGAATTGGCGAAGGAAATGCGAACTATAGTAAATTCATCAAGTAAGCAATCATCATAAATATTGCAGCCAGCGCCATAAAAATAGTTGCAAACCATCCCAATGTCAGTTGAATTTTAGAAGCAGTAAAAGATCCCATAACAGATTTTTTTGTGACTAATACAAGAATGGCAACCATCAATGGAACCGCTACAATCCCATTGATCACAGCACTCCAAAATAAAGCTTTCATGGGATTAATGGGTAAATACTGAATTAGTAAAGCCAGTAAAACACTCACAGCAATAATTAAATAAAACTTTTTATCTTCCATGATGGAATCTTCTAAACTTGATCGCCAACCAAATAGTTCAGATAATGCGTAGGCGGCTGATCCTGCCAGAACAGGAATGGCAATTAAACCAACGGCTAATATCCCGATAGCAAATAATATATAGGCAAACTCACCGGCTAATGGCCTTAATGCTTCTGCCGCTTGCGCTGCAGTTGAAATATCTGTTAGGCCACTTGTGTGTAGGGTAACGCTGGTGGCTAAAATGATAAAAAATGCTGCTAAGTTGGAATAGAACATCCCACTCCATGTATCCCATTGAATCCTGCGTATCTCTCGTTTTCCATTTTCTGGAGTCTCATTCTTGAGAGCTTTACCTGATTTTAAGTTCATATCCTCCACTTCCTGTGAGGCCTGCCAAAAAAACAAATATGGGCTAATCGTTGTGCCAAAAATACCAACGACCATTGCGGCAGTTTGAGCATTAAATTGTAGGGTCGGCATCAAGGTTGTTTTTAATACTTCCCCCCATGGAACATGAACAGTAAAAAGAACTGCAGCATAAGCGAGTAATGACAAGGTTAACCATTTAAGAAAAAAAACATATCGGTGGTACGGCACGAATATTTGCAAAATAAGTGTCACTAATGCAAAAACAATGGTCATGATGTGCCAGTTAATCCCTGTGACCAATTGCGCTACTTCACCCATCGCTGCAATATCGGCTGCTATATTTAAGACATTGGCCATTAATAGTAAAAAAACGAGTGGGAATACGACCATCGGTGAAAAACTATTCTTTAAGTTTGCCGCTAGGCCTTGTCCAGTCACTCGTCCTATCTGTGCACAAAGTAGTTGAATCGATGCCATTAATGGGTAAGTAATGGGCATTGTCCACAACATATGCAAACCAAATTGAGCGCCTGCTTGTGAGTAGGTAACAATCCCACTAGGGTCGTCATCGGCTACACCTGTGACCCATCCAGGGCCAACTTTTGCCAATGGATGATTCTTGATTTTCCCAAAAAGGGATCGCAGGTTCATGAGTTGATTGTAGGTTAGAAAATCCAGTGATAGGGACTTACCAGCAAATAAATCTAACTTATTCAAGATTTATTTGCGATACTTCTTAAATTTAAGCAGTAAGCGGGGATAATAGTCATTGGGTAGCATCTGCAGGCGATAAATTAGGGGTGTTCAACAATATTGTCAATTGTAAAAAATATCCACTTCACTCTAATTGTTATTACAAAAAACTTGTGGTACACTTTATTGTACGTACAATTTAGTGGATGAAAATTACTTACGATTTAGATAAAAACGCAAAAAATATTCTTGAACGTAATTTGCCGTTTAGTTTGGTGGCTGATTTCAATTGGAAGACGGCTACATTTAAAGTAGATCAACGTAAAAATTATCCTGAACAAAGAATTGTCGCTGTAGGATATCTTGGCAATAGGTTACATGTCTTATGTTTCTCGGAAACAGTTTTGGGTATTAGAGTAATCAGTTTCCGTAAAGCTAATAAAAGGGAGGAAAAAAGTTATGAAAAAAACATTACCCCTAACGAATCATGAAGGTGAAGTTCGTGAGTTAACAGCTGAAGACTTAAGTATGTTTAAGTCAGCTAAAGACACCTTACCCGAATCATTACAAAAAAAGCTTGGAGTTCGAGGCCCTCAAAAGGCTCCTAAGAAAATTGCAACAACGATTAGGCTTTCTCATGATGTTCTTGAGACTTTTAAAGCAACGGGTGATGGTTGGCAAACTAGGATTGATGCATCACTACGTCAATTTATTATCGAGCACCCAATGAATGATTAGATTTAATTCTTAACAATAAGGAAATACTTACAGCAAATAATTGAGTTTTCTATATCATGTGCTGAATGAACACAATTCTCTCTATTTCCAATCTTCATAAGACCTATCAATCTGGTTTTCAAGCCCTTAAAGGTATAAATCTAGAGATAACTAAAGGAGAGATTTTTGCTCTACTTGGACAAAATGGTGCTGGTAAAACAACTCTCATCAGCATTATTTGCGGTATTGTAAATCCTAGCAGTGGTCAGATTTTGGTGGATGGTAATGACATCATTAAGAACTACCGAGAAGCTAGGGAGCTCATTGGCCTAGTCCCGCAAGAGCTATCTACGGACTCCTTTGAAACAGTATGGAACACGGTGACATTTAGTCGCGGACTTTATGGAAAAGCTCCAAACCCTGCACTGATCGAAAAAATTCTGAAAGATCTCTCTTTATGGGACAAGAGAAATAACAAAATTATGATGTTATCCGGTGGTATGAAACGCAGAGTCATGATTGCTAAAGCCTTATCGCATGAACCCAAAATTCTATTTCTAGATGAACCCACTGCAGGGGTTGATGTTAGCCTCAGAAAAGATATGTGGAATCTTGTCAAAATTCTTAAAAATAATGGCACTACCGTGATTCTCACAACTCACTATATTGAAGAGGCTGAGGAGATGGCAGATCGTATTGGCATCATTCGCAGTGGTGAGCTTATTATGGTCGACGACAAATTAGCCTTAATGAACAAATTAGGTAAAAAAGAATTAACGCTGCAACTGCAGCATCCGCTGGAGAATCTTCCGAAAGAATTAGATTTAACTGGCTTGGTCCTGTCAGAAGATAAATGCGAGCTTACCTATCACTTCGATACAAATGATGAGGATATTGATATTGCTCTTCTATTACAAAAAATATCTAACTTAGGCATAGTCTTTAAAGACTTATATACCAAGCAAAGTTCATTAGAAGAAATTTTTGTCAACTTAGTCAATGCAGAGGCAAATACCAATGAAGCTTAATTACTATGGTATCCGCGCCATTTACCAGTTTGAAATGGCTAGAACCCGTCGCACCTTGATGCAAAGTGTTATTGCACCGGTAATCTCTACTGCTTTGTACTTTATCGTTTTTGGTTCAGCAATCGGCTCTCGCATTACGGAAATGGAGGGTATTTCTTACGGTGCGTTTATCGTACCGGGCTTGATTATGCTTTCGCTTTTAACGCAAAGCATCTCCAATGCCTCTTTCGGAATTTACTTTCCTAAATTTAGTGGGACTATTTATGAATTACTTTCAGCACCTATATCTCCTTTAGAGATTGTGTTGGGCTATGTTGGTGCCGCCGCAAGTAAGTCAATTGTTTTAGGACTCATCATCTTATTAACTGCTACCTTTTTTGTTCCTCTTCAAATAGATCACCCTTTTTGGATGTTATTTTATTTAGTAGTTACCTCTATTACGTTTAGCATGATTGGTTTTATTATCGGCATATGGGCTGACGGTTTTGAAAAGCTTCAAGTAGTACCCTTACTCATCATCACACCCTTAACCTTTTTAGGTGGTAGTTTTTACTCTATCTCTGTATTACCACCATTCTGGCAAAATGTTGCTCTACTCAATCCAGTGGTCTATCTCATTAGCGGCTTTCGCTGGAGTTTTTATGGTATCCAAGATGTTGAAATTTGGGTAAGCCTTGGTATGACGATGGCTTTCTTGGCAATATCAATTGCAATAGTAGTTTGGATTTTTAAAACTGGATACCGACTTAAAAAATAAGGTAGCAATATTTGAAGCAATAATCTATAAGACTTATGAAGTTATTAATACATAAGAAATAATTGCGCTATCAAACAAAGTCACTCAAAACTCACTGGCTCACTTAGAGTTTTATCACGCTCAGTATCAATATTGAAACCACCCACTTTGCGACTAACTTCGGCTAAAAATGTTCCAAGCTTTATCCTACTCTCTTGTCGAATAGCTACTTTTTTGACTTGATTTTGCTTTTTCATATTTTTGAAATACTTCATATGTTGAATATTTAAATGGGTATTAATAAACTTTAATTGTCTAACTTTTCAACAAAAGCTCTGGCCTAATAAGAGAATAAAAAGCACTAAAAGTAATTATGGCGGAAGCTGTGAGATTCGAACTCACGGAGGGCGTTAACCCTCGACAGTTTTCAAGACTGTTGCATTCAACCGCTCTGCCAAGCTTCCTTTTGAGATGTCTTTTGCTAGTGAAAAGATACTCAAGAAACAGATTATAGCTTTGAATGCAATTGAAAGACAAATTTATCTTATTGAAGATGTTAATTTTCCAAAATGACAGTTTTTCGACATTTTCATGAAGTGAAGCATTTGATGGTTAAAATCAAATAATTAAGACCTGATAAGCTTCTTTTTCACTATATGGATTCTCCACTTTTTCTAGATACCCACTTTTCCCAAATCAATGATGCTGAGTGGGAAAACTTATTTCAACTAGCTGAAGACAAATCCCTTGCTCAAAAAAGAGAAGATCTTTTCACGGGTAAAAAAATTAATCTAAGTGAAAACCGCCCTGCACTTCACACCGCACTTCGCAATCTCACTAAAAAACCTATTTATGTAGATGATGCCGATGTCATGCCAATGATTGAAGAAGTTTGGCGACAAATCGATCGTAACTGTAATCAATTTGTGGGTGTAACCGACATTATTCATATTGGTATTGGTGGTTCTGATTTTGGACCTCGCTTAGTTTGCGATGCTCTCAAGAACCCTCGCTCATCAGAAAAAAGTTATATCCGAGTTCACTTTTTATCGAATGTAGATAGCTCCGATCTAGCTTCTATTTTAGAAAAAACAAAGGCACAAAGTACACGCATTATTATTGTTTCGAAAGCTTTTACAACGGTTGAAACCCTGCTCAATGCTAAAGCGGTCATGGCTTGGCTTGAGTCTCAAGGGATTAAACCAGCGCAAGCCTCAAAGATGATTTATGCCATCACAGCAAACCCTCAATTAGCAAAACAGTTTGGGGTTTTGGAAGATCATATTTTTCCGTTTTGGGATTGGGTAGGCGGCCGCTTTTCTGTATGGTCAGCCGTGGGGTTACCCATTGCGTTGAAATTTGGCTTTGATACTTTCCAAGATTTTTTGGCAGGTGCGCAAGCTATGGACCAACATTTCTTACATAGCCATGATGCAGTAAATCAACCCTTACGTTTAGCCTTAGCTTTGTACCATCAACAAAAAACTTTGAATGTGAAGTCTCAAGCGATTATTCCCTACGCTCAGTCTCTCAATTTGTTTCCGCATTGGCTACAACAATTAGAGATGGAAAGTAATGGTAAGAGCGCCGGTGTCGATGGTCAGGCTGTACCTTTTAGTGCGCCTGTCATTTTCGGCATTCCTGGCACTAACGCACAACATTCTTTCTTCCAAATGCTGCATCAAGGCCCTGAAGTCATTCCAGTCGACTTGATTGCCGTTCATGGATCGATGAGCGATATTTTTCAAAACCAAGTTCAACACCAACAACTATGGGCTAATTGTCTTGCACAGTCCCAGGCATTTGCCATGGGGCAAGGTGATCCATCAAATCTAAATAACTACTACCCAGGTAAGCGCCCGAATAACTTAATTGTCTTACCTCGCCTTGACGCATTCCATTTGGGTGCTCTAATGGCTTTATACGAGCATCGCACGTTTTGCTTAGGAGTACTCTATGGCCTTAACTCTTTTGATCAACCTGGTGTTGAACTAGGGAAAAAATTAGCCATTCCAATTGAAGAAGCACTTCGTTCTGATTCAGAAATATCGAATCTTCATCCTGTTACAGCCCAGCGCATTCAATGGTTTAAAAACCCTCACTTCTAATAAGATCCTATGACGATTGCTCTTTCTACTTCTATTTTTAAAGCCTATGATATTCGTGGCATTATTGACCAAACTTTGGACCCATCCATTGCGACTCTAATCGGTAAGTCCTTTGGTTCTTGTATGAAAGAAATCGGTGAGCATACGGTTGTCGTGGGGCGTGATGGCCGTCTATCAGGCCCCGCTCTTATGCAGGGTTTAACCGATGGCCTACTGAGCGTGGGGATCAATGTGATTGATCTGGGTGTTGTTGCAACCCCAATGGTGTATTTTGCAACTAATGTGCCCATTCATGGTGAAAAGGCATATTCTGGAATCATGATTACGGGTAGTCATAATCCACCCAACTACAACGGCTTTAAGATGGTCCTTGGCGGCAAAGCAATTTATGGCGATCAAATCAAAGCTTTATATGAGCGGATTGTGGCAAAAAACTTTGCTCCTCAAGCAACTGCTAACCGTTCTGAATACGATATCTTTCCGACATACTTAGAGCGCATTACTAGTGATATTCATCTTGCTCGTCCAATGAAAATTGCGGTTGATTGTGGTAATGGTGTTGGTGGTGCATTTGCTGGAAAATTATTTAGGGCTCTTGGTTGTGAAGTTGAAGAGATGTTCTGTGAAGTCGATGGCAATTTCCCCAATCATCATCCGGATCCAGCTCATATTGAAAATCTCCAAGATCTCATGAAAAATCTCGCAAGTACTGATAATGAACTTGGACTTGCTTTTGATGGAGATGCTGATCGTCTTGGTGTTGTTACTAAAGATGGCTCTGTCATTTTCCCCGATCGTCAAATGATGCTGTATGCCAAAGATGTTTTATCTCGCAACCCTGGCGCACAAATTATTTTTGACGTGAAATGTACACGCAATCTTGGTACTTGGATTAAGGATCATGGCGGCGAACCACTGATGTGGAAAACGGGCCACTCTTTGGTCAAAGCCAAACTCAAAGAAACTGGCGCTCCTCTTGCTGGAGAGATGAGTGGACATATTTTCTTTAAAGATCGTTGGTATGGTTTTGATGATGGCTTATATACCGCCGCTCGACTTTTAGAAATTTTATCTAAA
>Ga0209087_1002349_pt1 | contig 10703 bp, 9 predicted proteins | sample S_130805_EF_Meta_FD_187321 | JGI IMG/M metagenome (GOLD analysis project Ga0209087, IMG submission 187321) | Freshwater microbial communities from Lake Simoncouche, Canada to study carbon cycling - S_130805_EF_MetaG (SPAdes) (version 2) | ecosystem: Environmental > Aquatic > Freshwater > Lake ...
ATGTGTTAACCCGACCTCCTCTGGACTAAGACGGCCACGGTATTTCCGTGACAGGAGGGTTAAATTCCTTATTTCCTAAGGAAAACCTTAGGCAATAAGAGGGCTAAGGGTAAGCCTTGGAGCCCTCAAACAGTAAATCCATGAGCTGGCTATGCGTATTTCGAGCCTGTAAGGCCCGTCTGGCCAGGACCGCCATCAGGTAGATCGTGCCCCCGATTCGGACCAGGGTCAGGATGGCAAAAGGGGTCGCAGCCAGCCCGAATTTGGCACCGGTCACAGATGCGAGGTGTTGCCAGATTGCTACGTGATAAATAACTTCAGTTGCTTGCCAAACCCAAAATGCATGCAGATCTTTTTTATTAGTTATTGCAATAACAGCTAATGGCGTTAACCACAGAACATATTGCGGTGAATACACCTTGCTAGCAAGCATCACAGAGGCCAAGACTATGAAGGCAACGGAAGCAAGAGTTGGTGTGTACTTGAGTTCAAATAACAAAATGGCAACTGTTGTCAGTGCAATCAGAAGTAGCAAAACTGAAAGATAATTTAGATTTGTTAATGAAAGCCCAAGTTGTTCTAACGCCAACCAGATTGATCCCCAATCGGCACCGCGTTCAAGATTGAGTTTGTAGAAACGCCACCAACCAGTTGGGGTAGTTAATGCAAAGGGTGCGTTGATAGCAAGCCAAGTAAGTGCAACAACTCCTACATACTTAACAAGATCTTTTACTTTCCCATCTCGCCACAGAATAAATGCGATTGGGATGAGCAAGAAGATTGGTAGGAACTTTGTTGAGATTGAAAGCCCCATAATCAAGGCACTGTGTAAAAACTGTTTTCTATCAAACCAATAGATTGCAAGCATCATTGTTGCAATCGCCCAGAGATCCCAATTGATATAGAGCGATGCGATCATCGCCGGTGCAACAGCTGCTAAATAGGCAAACTCAGGCCTAATCTTTCTCACAATCACAATGGTTGCAAGAAATAGAAGCACTAGAAAGAAGATATTGATGTTGAAGTATGCGGCAGGGGAGTTAGCCACAAAGCTTGTTGCGTACATAACCATTGCAGTGATTACCGGATACTCAACACTGTTGTCATCACTTGCATAGGGCCATTCATTTTTATCTAATCCACGGCTTGCATATAAAGCTGGTAAATCGCTGTAGCAGGCGTGAATATATTGATCTGGCGTTGCCCAGCCGCTGTTTTCGCAGTGGCTAAATTTTGCGAAAGAAAGAAGTGATGCAAATATGGCAAGAACTACAAGCGTTCTAACTTTCATTACGGCTTTGGTTTTTGCTTTCCGCCAGAGGTCATAACAACAGGATCAAGTCCACCAATATTTGATGGTGCTGGGAAATCCATCACTGGTTCGCCCTTGAGCGCACCCTTCATAAACTGCGTCCAAATACGTGCTGGGAAGGATCCACCAGTTAGAGATGTCATTCCGCCAATGCCGTTAAGTGTTTGCGTTGCGTTATCTCTAAAGAATGCAACAGAGGCTGCGATCTGTGGTGTGTAAGCGCTAAACCAAGCAGAAGCATTTGATTGTGATGTTCCAGTTTTACCTGCAGCTGGACGTCCGAGTGCAAGAGCTGCAGCACCAGTTCCACCAGTAATCGTTCCCTTGAGCGCGTAGGTTAAATCAGCCATTACCTCTTTGCTAAATACCTCTTGAGTTTGTGGTGTGGCTTCATACAAAACACCTTTGTTCGCCCCTAAAACTTGAGTTACTAGGAATGGCTTTGATTTCACACCCTGTGCGGCAAAGGTTGCATAAGCATTTGCAACATCGATGACGTGGGGACTAGATGTTCCAAGAACAATTGATGGTGTTGGCATCATTGCAACACTCTCAGGAATACCGGCACGGCGTGCAACATCAACAACATTTGTTGGACCTACCTTGATGCCAAGTGGAACAAAGATTGTGTTCACAGAGTGCTTTGTTGCAAAGAGCAGGTCGATTTGTCCCCAGCCCTCATTGCCATAATTAAATACTTCATATGGTTTTCCGGCGTCATCAAATGTTTGTGGTGAATCACCATTCCACATTGATGTCAGTGGGATGCCTTGTTCAAGTGCTGAAACAAGTGCGAATGGTTTAAATGTGGAACCAGCTTGAGCAATAGATTGAGTTGCATCATTTAACTGACGCTCTAAATAGTCACGCCCGCCATACATCGCAAGGATTTCACCGGTGCCTGGGCGAATCGCGACTAATCCAATGCGAAGATCTTTAGGCGCATTTGCTGGATAAAACTTATTGACTGCATCAACTGCAGATTGTTGTGCCTTTTGATCAAGGGTTGTCTTGATAACAAGTCCACCAACAAGTAGTTGATCCTGACTAAAGCCAAGTTTTGCTAACTCTTTTTGTACCGCTTCAACGATGTGACCCTTTGGACCACTTAATTGACCAGATGTTGAACGTGGTGCAACTGCAGGTAACTTCATTTTTGCAGCAGCATCTTTATCTAACCAACCTGCCTCAATCATGTTGTTCTTTACATACTCAAAACGATTAGCTAAACGCTCAGCATTACCTTCTTTAAAGGCTGGGTCATACAAACCTGGCGAGCGCAGAATCGATGCAATGACAGCTGCTTGCGAATTAGTTAATTGCTCCACGTTGCGGTTGAAGTACTGCTGCGAAGCGGTCATAACACCATAAGAGCCACGACCGAAGTAAATAGTGTTCAAATAACTTTCAAAGATTTGATCTTTTGAGAGTTGGTTTTCTAGCTTGATTGAAATAACGAGTTCTTTGATCTTTCGCTGAATTGTGCGGCTCGGTGTTAAAAACGCGGTCTTTGCATACTGCTGTGTGATCGTTGAACCACCTTGCAGTGCGCCACCTCGTAAGTTATTAACAACGGCTCGCAAAATACCTGTGACAGAAAATGCTTTGTTGGAGTAGAAGCCACGATCTTCTGCGGCTAATACTGCGTGACGAACATTGAGGGGAATCTTTGCAAGTGGCACGATCTGGCGATTTTGTGTTCCAACTCGGCCAATCTCTTCGCCGTTTGAATACTGAATGATTGTTGATTGGCTATTTACATATGCATTGGCATCAGGGATATCAACAGTGAAATATGCCAGGGCAAAAAGCACTGAGCCAGCAACAAATCCAAAGCCGCCTAGAAAGACAGCAGCTCTAATCAGTAATTTACGGGCCATTTGCCAATGCTATCCCTTGGCGTAATCCTCATCCTCCAAGGTGCGAACCTTGCGCGGGGCTTTTCGTTCAACTCCATCACCTAATACGTATGAGGCACATAGGTGATTCCATGAACAGTTCTTACAGACTTCAACGATGTACACAGTGAACTCACCGAACTCTCGTTCCATCGCGATTAACTCTTTGGGAGTCTTAATACGGCCTGAGTATTGACCTAGTTGCTCGCCGAAGGTGTAGCGCAATTCAACGAGCTCTTCCTTTTTACATACTGGGCAGTTACGAGCAACTTTGTCGCCATGCCACTTCGCAGCGCGCATCAAATAGGGGTCCGCGTCGCAGGCATCAACAACACCACGAAAGAGCGCCATCAAAGTGGCGCGCTTATCGAGTGAATAATCGATGAACCCTCGTTGCGATTTCATTAGGGGGAAGAATAATCCCATTTTCAGGGTTACGCTCTTTCTTATGAGCTTTGTTGGGTTGATGCGCCATCCTCGGCTTTCTCGCCTGCTTGCTGTTCGCTGGACTGGCCAAGCAACCGATGGCATCTTTCAAAGCGCACTTGCTTCATTTGTTTTGTTTTCTCCAGAACGTCAAGCAAATGCATTAAGTGCAGCAATAGGTTTTGCTGTTGTTTTATTGCCGTATTCAATTGTTGGCCCTTTTGTAGGAACGATTTTGGATCGTGTTTCTAGACAACGAGCGCTCTTTTACTCAAACCTTGCACGTAGTGCGAACTTACTTTTTGTCGCACTCCTTATATTTAGCGGCACAACTGGAGTTGCCTTAACAATTGTTGTGTTAGTTGCATTTGGTATTAACCGTTTAATTCTTGCCGCGCTCTCTGCCGGTCTTCCATTATTAGTTGACACAAAATCTTTAATCACAGCAAATGCGATTGCTGTTACTGGTGGTTCTGTGCTTGTGGTTATTGGCGGTGGTATTGGTGTGGGAGTTCGCGCATTAGTAGACGGTGCCGCACTTGCAGATCATGCTGACGCGCTGCTTATTTTGTTGGCTGCTGCGGGTTATCTAATGGCTGCTTTACTAACAAGCCGCTTAACAAAGTTTGAAATTGGTCCTGGTACCCACGAGCGTCACTCTGCTTCTTTCTCACAGGGCTTTACCGAAATGCGAGAGGGTGTGGCATTCCTTCGAACACATATCGATGCTGCGCGTGGAATAGTTGCAACAGCTGTGCATCGTGGTGGATTAACCGCTCTTACATTGACTGCCTTGTTATTAGAACGAAACACATTTAATGACCCCAATGAACCTGAAAAAGGTTTAGCAGGATTTGGCATAGCGCTAACTATTGCTGGTGCCGGTGTGTTCTTTGGCGCATTCCTTGCACCCTATGGTGTGAGAAAGGTGGGCAGACACCGGTGGATTAAACTTGCAATGTTTGCAAGTGCGGTCAGTCCATTAATTTTGGCGCTATCGCAAACATCTATCGCACTTTCTGCAACAGCCTTTTTGACCGCGTTTTTTGGACAAAATCTCAAAGTTACAAATGATGCTTTGGTCCAATCAAAAATCGATGATTACTACCGCGGCCGAGTCTTTGCTGTTTATGACGTAGTTGTAAATGGTGCGATTGTTAGTGGTGGCTTAATTGCAGCACTTCTACTTCCAAGTTCTGGAGTATCAGCAATTGTTCCGTTGTGTGTTTCTGCGGCATATTTATTTGTTGCCGTAGTTGTTTTGCGACCAAGTAGATTTAAAGCTATCTACTAGCCCACCACGCAAGAAGCGCCTTTGTTGCAGCTTCCTCACCAATTGGACCTTCTTCTAATCGAAGCTCAAGTAAAAAATCCATAGCTTGTCCGACTTCTCGTGAAGGTTTTAAGTTAAGAATTTGCATAACTTGTGCGCCATCTAGATCAGGGCGGATCTTTGACAACTCTTCTTGCTCCATCAACACCGCAATACGTGCTTCTAGAGAGTCATATGTTGCAGCAAGACGCGCAGCCTTTGTTTTATTGCGTGTTGTGCAGTCAGCGCGAGTTAAAACATGTAAATGGGTAATGAAATCACCAGCATCTCGCACATATCTGCGCACAGCAGAATCAGTCCATTCACCCTCACCATAACCGTGAAAACGAAGGTGCAATGTAGTTAATAGCTCCACCGCATCAATCGTGTCATTATCAAAGCGCAGAGCTGCTAAGCGCTTCTTTGCAAGACGCGCACCAACTACTTCATGGTGATGGAAAGAAACTCCGCCACCTTCAATAAAGGCGCGGGTCTTTGGTTTTCCGATGTCATGTAATAACGCAGCAAGGCGAATAACAAGGTTGGGTCCACCTAACCGATCTTCATGTTCGATCGCTTGTTCTAGAACGGTGATGGAATGTTCATACACATCTTTATGGTGATGGTGTTCATCCACTTCAAGACGCAGCTTTGGAATTTCAGGCAGAACTAAATCAGCTAAACCTGTGTCAACCAGAATTGTTATTCCGGTGCGGGGGTTAGGAGACATCAACATCTTTGTGAATTCGTCACGGACGCGCTCTGCAGAAATAATGCTGATGCGATGGGCTAAATCTTTCATCGAAACAACTACTTCTGGTGCGATATCAAAACCTAGTTGCGATGCAAAACGTGCAGCACGCATCATTCGTAATGGATCATCGTTAAATGAATCACCGGGCTTACCTGGTGTGCGCAAAAGTTTGTCCGCTAAATCTTGCAAACCATTAAATGGATCAATGAACTCTGGTTTGTCTCCAGTTAACTCAAGTGCCATAGAGTTAACAGTGAAATCACGGCGTGATAAATCACCATTAATTGTGTCGCCGTATTCAACTTCTGGTTTGCGAGAATCAGGATCATAACTTTCTGTGCGATAGGTTGTCACTTCAACTGTGGTGTCACCACGTTTTCCCGCAACTGTTCCAAAAGCAATTCCTGTATCCCACACATTTTCTGCCCACTCTTGCAAAATCTTTTTTGTTTCTAATGGGTGTGCATTCGTTGTGAAATCTAAATCATTTCCAAGTCGACCAAGAATTGCATCGCGCACAGGTCCGCCAACCAACGCCAAAGTAAACCCCTTGGCCTTAAAGGCTTGGGCTAAGGAGCTTGCAAGCGGTGCTCGTTCAATTAATGAACGGATCGCTAACTCTCCTGCGGCGCCTAATGCTGTACTCACAATAAGTAAGGTTAAAGCACTACCCTTACTCCATGATCCCGGCACCTGGTGCGGGCAGCGAAGGTACGAAGAAAAAGCGGAAGCGTAAGCGCTCCGGTAATCGCGGCCCACAACCACAGACACAAAACACTGCTCAGAAGAGCGCTCAACCGAAGCGTGCTGAGGTAAAACGACCATATGCAAAACGAGTTGATGAGGTCAGTGCTGGTGGTTTAGTGATCGATACAACCGGCACCATGGGTTTACTCATTGGTCGCTACGACCACAAAGATGCCAGTGGAAAACGAGTTTTGTGGTCTTTGCCTAAAGGACACATAGAAGAAGGTGAAACACCAGAACAAGCAGCAATCCGTGAGGTTGCCGAAGAAACTGGAATTACTTCATCTATTACAAAATCTTTAGGTGTGATTGATTTTTGGTTTATGGCTGGCGGAAAGCGAATTCACAAAACCGTTCATCACTTTATGTTCACAGAGGTTGGCGGAACCTTGCTAGCTCAAGAAAGTGAAGTGGATGAGGTTTCGTGGTTCCCGCTTTCTGAAATAGTTGATCGTCTGGCGTATCCGGATGAGAAGAAGTTAATTGCCAGAAGTGCCGAGTTAACACCATGAAGAAATTAATTCTCCTTTTAACAATGCTCTTGGTTGTACTTCCATTATCGCCGGCAAAGGCTGCGGATTCAATTGTGCGAATCACATCGATGGCACATCAAACATTTACTGGTGAATTTCGAAATGATGATTTGGCGCAAGAATTAACTCCATCAGGTTCACTTGGATTATTGGTTTATACGCCACGATCCAATAACAAAACCTGGGTTATAGATGCCGCGCTCATTGATGAAGTAATTGCAATGTCGGGTGATTACACATTAGCAACTGATGCAACACCTGGCGGTAAAGATATCGCTGCTGCTTGGTTAAAGCAGCTTCGACAAATTACTTATGGGCAACAAGTAATTGCACTTGCCTATGGAAACCCAGATGTTTCACTTGCACAACGTTTGGCACCTAGTGAGTTAAAGAATTATTACGCATACGGTAAAACGCAATTAGAAGCAGCACTTGGTCGCACAGTACGTAGCGAACCAGATGGTGGTTGGAGTACCGGTAAATCAGGGCTTAGCTATCCGCTGCGAAAGGCATACGGTGACAATCGGAAAGCTTTAACAAGGCTTTCTAAGGTTGTTAATGATCCTCAATTAATCACTATGCGAGCTCAACTTTCAAAGTTACTTTCGCCAAAACTGGATAAAGATAGTCGTGACTTTTATTCTTACAGCGCCCGCACAGCAGTTGATGCAATGGTTCGAAAACTGCGTATTAATAGCGGTAAGTACCAGATCACTACAGCAAGCGTTAAGTTGCCTATAACCGTGATCAACGAGTTTGATTCTGATGTAACAATTAATATCTCATTGCTTCCGATTAACTCGCGTGTAATCGTAGATAGTTTCGATGCGGTGACAATCCCGGCTCAATCTAAAAAACAGCTTGAAATGGTTGTGGATGTAATCGCACCGGGCCAGACAACAGTTTCAGCACAAATTATCGACAACGCAGGTAATGAAATTGTCCCTGAGGCGATACTGACCTTAAATTCAACTGTTATTGACTCCCGTGTTACCTGGTTTACCACTGGCGCGGCCATACTTCTTCTATTGGCAGGTGTGGCACAAAGCGTCCGTCGAGTCAGAAGGAGGGTTAAGTGAAATCTAACGAACTCTTCCGTGCTTCAGGCATCATGGCTCTTGGCACAATTATTTCTCGTATTACTGGTTTTGTTCGCGGAATTTTAATTGTTGCCGTCCTCGGCACAACTTTGCTTGCAGACACATACAACGTTGCAAACACAATGCCAAATATTTTGTATAACTTACTTGTTGGTGGCGCACTAACTGCAATCTTTATTCCACAACTGGTCAGATCTTTTGATCACGAAGATGGCGGGGATGATTTTGCGTCACGTCTAATTACAACAATTTCACTTATTCTGCTTGTGCTTGTTTCACTGGGCATGTTTTTTGCACCAGCTCTAGTTCGTTTATACGCACCAGAGTTTTTCACAACAGGTTTTGAAACTGAGCAAGAGATCGCAATTGCCTTTACGCGCTACTGCTTGCCACAAATTTTTTTCCTTGGTTTGTTCACGATGCTGGGCCAAGTGGCCAATGCTCGTGGTTCATTTGGGCCGCTGATGTGGGCACCGATATCTAATAACCTCGTAGGAATTGCATTATTTGGTGGATTTTTAATTTTTTCTCCCGGAATAGATATCTCCAGCATTACCTCTAACCAGGTCGCACTGCTCGGTTGGGGCACAACATTTAGCGTTGTAGTTCAAGCACTCGTGCTTATTCCAGTCATAAGAAAACTCGGAATCTCAATTAAGCCAAAGTTGGGTGTTTCTGGATTAGGAAAATCATTTAACTTAGCTGGTTGGACCTTGGTTTATGTATTGATTTCACAGCTTGGGTATTTAGTAACCGTAAATGTTGCAACAACAGCTGCCGTTAGAAGCGCGCAAGAAGGTGTTGCAACCGGTGTTGGCTACACACCATATACATATGCATATTTTGTTATGTTGTTGCCATATTCCATTGTCACGATTTCAATTATCACTGCGATATTGCCCCATATTTCAAAGCTCGCACTAGATGGCAAGCGTGATGAAGTTAAGGCACAATTGATTAGAGCCATCCGTTTAGTTGGTGTGATTACAGTTCCGAGCGCCGTTGCATTTTTGTTGTTCGGTCCCCTAATTACAGAAAGTATTTTTGTTGGTATTCCTACCGAAGATTCTCGATACATCGGTTATGTTTTATCCGCACTGAGTTTTGGGTTAGTTGCATTTTCTATTAACCTTATTTTAATTAGAGGTTTTAACGCTTTTGAAGATACTAAAACTCAAGTTGTATCGATCTTGGTAATCAATATCCTTTCTGTTGCCATGTCGTACTTCTTCTTATATTTCTTAAAAACTCAGTGGGTAACAGTTGGTTTAGGTGCTGCATTCTCTGTGAGTTACTTAATTGGATTACTTGTCACCTTAGGCTTACTGAAAAAACATGTTGGCAAGCTTGCACTATCTGAATTCTTAGGCCAACACATGCGTTTATTGATTGCTTCTCTACTTGCGATGCTTCCACTGTTTGCCATGACTGAGTACATCTCGTGGCTTGCACTTGATATGTCGCGTGGTGGACGTGCTGGCGAACTCTTAGTTGTGATGGTGATCGCATTCTTTACATACATCCTGGCGGCAAAGGCGCTGCACATTGAAGAGATTTCGATGATTCGCCACTTGGGCAGTTCAATGAGTCGGCGTTCAGCAAAAACAGAAGAAAACGAATAGATTTCAGGGCCTAGGGGGCGTCATGAGTGAAGTAAGAAACGTTGTAATAGTTGGATCAGGTCCTGCCGGATATACCGCTGCGATTTATGCAGCTCGCGCGCAGTTAGATCCAATCATCTACGAAGGTTCTGTCACAGCAGGTGGCGCACTGATGAACACAACAGAAGTCGAAAACTTTCCTGGCTTCACAGATGGTGTGATGGGTCCAGATTTAATGGACAGCATGCGCAAGCAAGCTAAGCGTTTTGGTGCTGAGTTAATTACAGATGACATTGTTGAAATGGATTTATCTGGAGATGTAAAGATTTTGAAGGATGGGGCAGGAAACACAGTTAAGGCAAAATCTGTAATTCTTGCAACAGGTAGCGCTTACCGTGAAATTGGTTTAGTCAATGAAAAGCGTTTATCGGGCCATGGAGTTTCATGGTGTGCTACCTGTGATGGTTTCTTCTTCCGCGGACAAACAATTGCTGTTGTTGGTGGCGGAGACTCTGCAGTTGAAGAAGCAACATTTTTAACACGCTTTGCTGACAAAGTTGTTTTGATTCACCGTCGAGGTGAACTACGTGCATCAAAGATTATGGCAGAGCGCGCAAAAGCTAATCCCAAGATTGAATTTTTATGGAACACAGAAGTAATTGATGTTCTTGGCGCAGACAAGGTTGAAGGATTAAAACTTCGCAACACTGTTGATGGCACAGAATCAGAACGAGCATTTACTGGTTTGTTTGTTGCGATCGGACATATTCCGCGCAGTGAGTTAATAACCGGACAAATTACTTTAGATGGTGAGGGTTATGTGATCTGTGAAGGTCGCTCAACTCGCACCAACCTCAAAGGTGTCTTTGCCTGCGGAGATTTGGTGGATCACACCTACCGTCAAGCAATCACAGCAGCTGGGTCAGGCTGTGCTGCAGCACTTGATGCTGAAAAATTCTTAGCCCACTAGTAATCTTTAACTAATAGACAAATAAGGAGCACACGATGGCAACAAGCAAG
>Ga0209087_1002352_pt1 | contig 10694 bp, 11 predicted proteins | sample S_130805_EF_Meta_FD_187321 | JGI IMG/M metagenome (GOLD analysis project Ga0209087, IMG submission 187321) | Freshwater microbial communities from Lake Simoncouche, Canada to study carbon cycling - S_130805_EF_MetaG (SPAdes) (version 2) | ecosystem: Environmental > Aquatic > Freshwater > Lake ...
CTCCAGCCCGCCGCCGCCTGCACCGGCATCTTCCTGACCGCCGCCGATGGCAGCCGCGTCCATGCCCGCACGCTCGAATTCGGCATCGACCTGCAGTCCGAGGTGCTGGTCATCCCGCGCGGCCTGGCCCGCGTCGGCACCACGCCGGACGGCAAGCCGGGGATGAGCTGGACCAGCAAGTATGCCAGCGTCGGGATGAACGCCGTCGGCAAGCCGATCCTGGTCGATGGCCTGAACGAGCGCGGCCTGGCAGTCGGGCTGTTCTACTTCCCCGGCTCGGCCGGCTACATGCCCTACACGCCCGCCGATGCACCGAAGACCATGGCGGCCTGGGAACTCGGCTCCTACATCCTGGAAAACTTCGCGACCGTCGCCGAGGCCCGCGCCGGCCTCGCCAACGTCGTCCTCCCCGCCGTCGTGCTGGCCGAGTGGAAATTCGCCCCCGAGGTGCACTTCATCATCCATGACGAGGCCGGCAACAGCGTGGTGGTCGAGCCGCTCGACGGCCGCCTGGTGATCCACGACGCCCCGCTCGGCGTCGTCACCAACTCGCCGCGCTACGACTGGCACATGACCAACCTGCGCAACTACGTGAACTTCTCGCCGCTGAACGCCGCGCCGATCCAGCTCGGCCCGGTCAAGCTCACCGGCTTCGGACAGGGCAGCGGCATGGTCGGCCTGCCCGGCGACTTCACCCCGCCCTCGCGCTTCGTCCGCGCCGTCGCCTTCAGCCAGGCGGTGCTGCCGAGCCTGCTGCCCACGGGCCGCGAGGCGGTGCTGCAGGCCTACCACCTGCTCAACAATTTCGACATCCCGAAGGGCGTCGCGCGCGAGCACGAGAAGGACGCGCATGGCAATCCGGTCGCCGACTACACGCTCTGGACCTCGGCCGCCGACCTGAAGGCGCGGCGCTACCATGTCCGCACCTACGACAACTCGGCGATCCGCAGCCTCGACCTCATGGCCCAGCCGCTCGACGCCAAGGAGATCCGTCGCTTCCCCGTGACCGGCCCCGAGGTGATCCACCCGCTGGCCCGCTGACCCGGGCGGGCGCATCCTCGGGTGCATGACCGCCCGCGACCGCGCCCGCGATTTCTGCACCCGCTTTGGCCTGACCCTCCCGATCCTGCAGGCGCCGATGGCCGGCGCCTGCCCGCCCGCGCTCGCCGCCGCCGTCGCCCGCGCCGGCGGCCTCGGCGGCCTCGGCGCGCTGACCTCCTCCCCGCAGGCGATCCGCGACTGGGCCCGCGAGGTCCGCGCCGCCAGCAACGGCGCCTTCCAGGTCAACCTCTGGATCCCCGAGCCCGACCCGGTGCGTGACCCCGCGCACGAGGCCCAGGTGCGCGAGCGCCTCTCGGCGATCTCGGGCATCCCCATCCCCGATCCCGGCCCCGGCCCCTTCCTCGCCGACTTCGCCGCGCAATGCGCCGCGATGCTCGAGGCCGGGCCGCCCGTCGTCTCCTCCATCATGGGCCTCTTCCCGCCCGACCTCGTCGCCGAGCTCAAGGCCCGCAACATCCTCTGGATCTGCAACGCCACCACCATCGCCGAGGCCCGCGCCGCCGAGGCCGCCGGCGCCGATGCCGTCATCGCGCAGGGCGCCGAAGCCGGCGGCCATCGCGGCAGCTTCGAGAACGCCGCCGCCGAGGCCAGCCAGATCGGCCTCTTCGCCCTGATCCCGCAGATGGCGGATGCCGTCGCGATCCCCGTCATCGCCGCCGGCGGCATCATGGACGGCCGCGGCATCGCCGCCGCGCTGACCCTCGGCGCCAGCGCGGTGCAGCTCGGCACCGCCTATCTCCGCACCCCCGAGGCCGCCATCCACCCCGCCTGGTCTGCCGCCATCGCCGCCGCCGCGCCCGAGGACACCGTCACAACCCGCGGCTTCTCCGGCCGCCTCGGCCGCGGTCTCCGCAACGCCGTGACCGAGGCCTTCGCGGGCGACCTCAGGCCCGCGCCCTATCCGGTGCAGCGCGCGCTGATTGCCCCGGTCCGCGCCGCCGCCGAGGCGGCCGGCGAGGTCGCCCGCATGCAGGCCTGGGCCGGGCAGGGGGCGCGCCTCGCCCGCGCCGAACCGGCCGGGGCGCTGACGCAACGCCTCCGGGCGGAGGCCGAGGCGCTGCTGCCGGCATAGCGCCTGCTCCGGTGGCGCCGTCGCTCGAAGCCTGGCTGGACCGTGAGCCACGACAGCGGATCATGCGCCGGCGCATCGCCCGCCGCCCGCGCGCGTTGGCCCGGCAGGGGAGGACCAACAGCATGCCCATCACCGTCGAGACCACCATCGCAGCACCGCTCGCCGAGGTCTGGCGCGCCTACACCACGCCCGCCGACATCGTGCAGTGGAACGCCGCCTCCGACGACTGGCACACCACCCGCGCCGCGGTCGACCTGCGCGAGGGCGGCACCTTCGCCTCGCGCATGGAGGCGAAGGACGGCAGCATGGGCTTCGACTTCGCCGGCACCTACACGCGGATCGTGCCCGAGCGCCTCATCGAATACGCCTTCGGCGAGCGCACCGCGCGCGTCGACTTCGACGCGGGCCCGGGCGGCGTCACGGTGCGCGTCAGCTTCGACCCCGAGACCACCTTCCCCGAGGACATGCAGCGCCAGGGCTGGCAGGCCATCCTCGACCGCTTCGCCCGCCATGTGGAGCACCGCGCATGACCCCGAAGGGAATCGTCTGCCTCTGGTACGACGGCGAGGCCGAGGCCGCCGCGCGGTTCTACGCCAGCGTCTTCCCCGACAGCGCCGTGCACGGCGTGCACCGCGCGCCGACCGACTACCCCGCGGGCCGCGCCGGCGACGTGCTGACCGTGACCTTCACGGTCGCCGGCATTCCCTGCCTCGGGCTGAATGGCGGCCCGGCGTTCAGGCCCAGCGAGGCCTTCTCCTTCCAGATCGCCACCGACGACCAGGCCGAGACCGACCGCTACTGGAACGCCATCATCGGCAATGGCGGCGCCGAGAGCCAATGCGGCTGGTGCCGGGATCGCTGGGGCGTCTCCTGGCAGATCACCCCGCGCGTGCTGACCGAGGCGATGGCCGAGGGCGGCGCGGCGGCGGCGCGGGTCTTCACCGCGATGATGGGAATGCGGAAGATCGACGTCGCGGCGATCGCGGCGGCGCGGCGGGGGTGAAGGGGCGCGCACCGGGGCGACTGGGAATACGCCCGCCGAGGCCCTGGAGCGTGATCGCCGCAGGCTGGAACAGCCGGAGGCGTGAATCACGCGACAAAACAAAAGGCTAGACCATGGTCCGCGCTTCAGTCAGCGCGGATCATGGTCTAGTCTCGACGCGACCAACCGGGAGACAACACGCATGGCCCATGCCCTCGGGGACGCGAAGGCACCCGCCATCCTCCGCAACAGCGCGCTCGACGCCGATGCGGTGCGGCAGGCCCGCATCGACCTCGCCGCCTGCTTCCGCATGGCGGCGAAGCTCGGCCTGCACGAGGGCATCTGCAACCACCTGAGCTTCGTGGTGCCCGGGCGCGACGACCTCTTCCTGGTCAACCCCTATGGCTATGCGTTCTCGGAGATCACCGCCTCGCGCCTGCTGGTCTGCGACTTCGCCGGCAACGTGATCGCCGGCGAGGGCGTGCCCGAGGCAACCGCCTTCTACATCCATGCCCGCGTGCACAAGAACCTGCCGCGCGCGAAAGCCTGCTTCCACACCCACATGCCGAACGCGACGGCGCTGGCGATGCTGGACGGTCCGCCGCTGGCCTGGGCCGGGCAGACCGCGCTGAAATTCTATGGTCGCACGGTGGTGGACGAGGAGTATGGTGGGCTTGCCCTCGACGAGGCCGAGGGCGACCGCATCGCCGCGTCGGTCGGCGAAGCCGACATCGTCTTCATGAAGAACCACGGCATCATGGTGATCGGTCAGAGCGTCGCCGAGGCCTGGGACGATCTCTACTACCTGGAACGCGCCTGCGAGGCGCAGCGCCTGGCGATGAGCACGGGGCGGCCGCTGAAGGTCGTGCCGCCGGAGATGGCGGCCCGCACCTATGCCCAGATGCGCGAGGGCGACCGCGAGAGTGCGCGGCTGCACCTCGAGAGCATCAAGCGCATCCTGCTGCAGGAGGCGCCCGACTTCGCGCGATAGTCAGAAGCGGGTCAGGCCGGCACGCAGCGACCGGCCCGCCTCGCTCGCGGGGTCGATCAACCCCTCGCGCAGGAAGAGATCGATCAGCACCAGGTTGACGTTGAACTTGAGGTCCTCGGTGTCGCGCACCGCAGCCAGCAGGCGCGTGGCGGGCCAGAGCTCGAAGCGCTCGACCTCGCCGTCGTTCGGGCGCGGCACGAAGCCCTCCGGCAGGTCGAGGTCGAAGCAGTGCAGCGTGTCGCGGCGCAGGCCCTGCGCGGTCCACATCGCGTAGGTGATGCGACCGGTGGGCCTGGCACGCTCGGCAAGGCCGCGCGGCAGGCTGGCTTCCTCCGCGGCTTCCTTCAGCAGCGTATCCCAGGCGTCATGACCGGCCGGGGTGCCGCCGGCAACCAGGTTGTCGAGCTTGCCGGGCGCCACGGCCTTGGTCCGCGCGCGGATGCCCACCCAGAGGTGGAGGCCGCCATCGCGCCGGACGAGGCCATTGAGGTGCACGCCCGACGCGGCGATGCCGAAGGCGGGCAGCGCGCCGCGATCGAGCGTCGCCAGCACCGGCCCCTCCGGCCTGGCCCGCACATCGAAGGCTTCGCCCCGCAGGCGGATATGGCCGCGCTCTGCCAGAAGCTGCGCCAGGGCGGCGAGCGCGTCGCTGCGGCCCTGCGGGCTCTCGGGCGCTGCCTGCAGGCTGCATTGCCCGGCCTCGCAGCGGATGCCGGGGGCACCATCGAGCGCCCGCGCGATGGCCGGCGCCAGCAGGCCCACGGGCGCGCCGGAGAGCCGGAAGGGCAGCAGCGGCTCCGGCGGCGGGGCATTGCAGGCGTCGATGTGGCGCAGGAAGGGAGACATGCGGCGGCGCGTTCCATGCGGGCGCGCCCGACCTTACCAGTCATCACCATGGCCGCAATCATGCGGGCCGGGCCGCGTGCCACGGTGCCGGAGATCGCAGGCGGCGGCACGATGCTGCCGGGCGCGCGGCGTGGCGTTGCATCGGCACCGGACAGGCAAGGGGCTTCGTCAGGTGGCGGCGGCCCAGGGCGGCTGCGTGCCGCTCGGCCTGGTCCCGCTGTCGGAGGTCGGGGCGGTGGTCGCGGAGTTCCTGGAGGAGGCGATGGGCCACCTGGGCGGCCTCGAGGAGATCCGGGCCTTCATCGAGGTCGCGCGCGACGCGGCGGCGGGCGAGGCGGTGGTCTGCCACCCCGTGGTCGCGGGCGAGGCGCTGGAGCTCTCGCTCTATACCGCGGGCGGGCGGCTGCTCGACCGGCTGGCGCTGCCGCCGGAGCGGCTGCCGGCGAGCGCCGAGGCGACGGTCGGGCTGCTCGGCGGGCTTGTCCGCCTGGTGCGCGAGGCGCCGGGGCGGTAGGCGGCGCGGGCCGGCGGGGGGTGCTGGGTCCTGGCCGGCGCGCCTGAGCACCGCCCGCTACTCGATCACCTCGTCGGCGCCGGCCAGCAGCGACAGCGGCAGCGCCACCCCGATCTCCCGCGCCGCCTTCGCGTTCAGCACCAGCTCGAAGCGCGTCGGCAGCAGGATCGGGATCTCGCCCGGCTTCGCGCCGGCTAGGATCTTGGCGATCGTCGGCGCCACCTGGCGGAACTGGTCCGGCAGGCTCGGCCCATAGGCCGCGAGCCCGCCCGCCTCGGCGAAGGCGCGCACCGTATGCAGCGCCGGCAGCCGGTGCGGCCCGACCAGCGCGGCGATCCGCCGGCTCTGCGAGATGGTCAGCGGGTCCGACAGGATCAGCAGCGCCTCGGCCTCGATCCGCGCGCCCGGCGCGAGCGCCTGCTCGATCGCCGCGAGGTCCGCCACCGGCAGCGGCACCGCCGCCACGCCGAGCCCGTCGAGCCGGCCGCGCATCGCCGCCGCCGCACGCACCGTCGCCGGGCTGCCGGGGTTCCACAGCAGCGCCAGCCGGGCCAGCCCCGGGAGCATCTCCCGCAGCAGGTCGGCCTGCTTGCCGACGAGTTCGAGGAAGTAGGCGGACATGCCCGTGGCATTGCCGCCGGGCCGCGCGAGCGAGGCGGCGAAGCCATCGCCGACCGCATCGCCGACCGCCACCATCACCACCGGGATGCTGCGCGTCGCGGCGAGCACGGCGCGGGTCGCCAGCGAACTGCCGGTGACGATCAGGTCGGGCCGCTCGGCGACCACCGCGGCGGCCTCGCGCGCGGCGCGCGCCGGGTCGGCCTCGGCCCAGCGGTCGGTCAGGGTGAGATTGCGGCCCTCGACATAGCCGAAGCCGCGCAGCGCCTCGGCCAGCGCCTCGTGATTGCGGCCATTGGCCGCCTTGCTGCCGCCGTCGAGGAAGCCGATGCGGGCGGGCGGCGGCGCGGCCTGGGCGTGTGCGAGGCCGGGCAGCGCGAGCAGGCCGAGGGTGCGGCGGCGGAGGGCGGCGGGCGGCATCGCGGCAACCTAGTCGGGATCGCAACGGCTGTGAAGGCCGGGCGCGTGGGGCCGGGGGCCGCGGCGCATCCTCCACACCGGCCGCAGTGGTTCATCTTCGCGCAATGCATCGGTGCTTCCCTGTTCGCACGGGCTTTCCCGAGGCGGCCGCGAGGCCGCCGCCGCTCCTTGAAGCTGTCCATCCGCCCGCATCCTCCCCCGCCAGGGCCGGGCTGCGCCCTGTCGGTCCGACGACATGCCTAACGCGGCGGTCCGGTGGCATCCCTGACGGTCGCCGGGTTTTCCGGTGACCGTACTGGCCCCGATTTTCCGGCGAGAATCCTGCTTAAAGGTTTTAATTCCTAAAAACGAAGCACTAAAAACCCGAACTTCCGCGGGACTTTACGCGAGTCCGGACCGCTTCAGAATCCACGAATTTGAAGCAACGACGTCGCCGCGCACCGGGCGAGGCACAATCGTGTCCGAGCCCCGCGCCGCTCCGCCGTTTGTCCGGAAACCGCATTGCGACCGCGCCCCGGCGGTTTGTCCGAAACCCGCATCGCGGCTCCGCCTCTGTCGTTTGTCCGAAAACAGCACGGCGGCCCCGCCTCGGCCGTTTGTCCGAAACCCACCATGCGGCTTCGCCTCCGCACAGTGTCCGACACTGGCACACCCGCCCCGCCTCAGGCCTTTGTCCGAAAACCCCCCTCCACCGCCGCCAGCACCGCCGCCGCCGCCGCCTCGCTCGGCAGCCCCTCCCGCGGCCGCAGCAGCCCGAGCACCTCGCCGAACCCCGCCCGCTGCGCCGCCGCGACCCCCGGCTCCGCCAGCAGCCGGACAAGTGCGGCCGCCAGCGCCGCCGGCGTGCAATCCTGCTGCAGGTACTCCGGCACCACCGCCCGCCCGGCCAGCAGGTTCACCAGCGACACGTACTCCACCTTGATCAGCCGCCGCGCGATCGCCGCCGAGACCGGGTTCACCCGATAGGCCACCACATGCGGCACGCCGGCGACCGCCATCTCGAGGCTCGAGGTCCCGCTCTTGATCAGCCCCGCCTCGGCGGCGGCGAAGGCGTCGTACTTGTCGGACGCCTCGCGCACCAGGATCGGCGCCACCGGCCAGGATGCCGCCGCCTCCCGCACCGCCTGCTCGACCGGCCCGGCGAGTGCGACAACCGGCCGCAGCCCCGGCACCGCGCGCGCCGCGAGCGCCAGCGCCTCGCCGAAGATGCCGCCCAGCCGCCGCACCTCGCCGCGCCGGCTGCCGGGCATGACCATCACCACGCGCTCGCTCGCCGTGATGCCGTGCGTCGCGCGGAACCGCGCCGCATCGCCGCCATCGGCGCCGCTCTCCAGCACCGGATGCCCGACGAAGCGCACGGCGATGCCGGCGCGCTCGAAGAAGACCGGTTCGAAGGGCAGCAGCGCCAGGATCTCGTCGACCTCCTGCGCGATCCGCTTCACCCGCCCCGGCCGCCAGGCCCAGACCTGCGGCGCGACGTAGTGCACCACGCGCACCCCCTTCGGCTTCACCCGCGCCGCCAGCCTGAGCGTGAAGGAGGGCGCATCGATCGTGACCAGCACCGCCGGCCGGCGTGCCAGCACATCCGCCTCGGCCTCGCCCATCCGCTGCGCCAGCCGCCGCAGCGAGGGCACCACTTCCAGCAGCCCCATCAGCGACAATTCCCGCATCGGGAACAGGCTCTCGAGCCCCTCGGCTGCCATCCGCTCGCCGCCGATGCCGGCGAATTCCACCCCCGGCGCGCGCCGCTTGAGGGCCGCCATCAGCCGCCCGCCCAGCAAATCGCCCGAGGCCTCGCCGGCCACGATATAGATCAGCGTCACGTGAAGACCGCCGGCCCGGGCGGATCGACCGGCGCCCGCGGCCAGTCCCTGTGGTTCAGCACCTGGCCCTCGCGCCGCACCGTCTCGATCCGCGCCGGGTCGAGGGTCGCGAAGACCCAGCCCGGCGCATCGAGCGCCCCGCGCGCGACGACGCCGTCTTCCGGAAAGCCCCGGTCGACCGGGCCGAAGACCGCGGCGAACCCCCGGTTGCGGTCGAGCGCCGCCGACCACGGCGCCTCGCCCACCGTCGGCGCCACCGCCACGAAGCACTGGTTCTCGAGCGCCCGCGCCTGGCAGCCGAGCCGCACCCGGTTCCAGCCATGCATGCTGTCCGTGCAGGCCGGCACCAGCACCAGCCAGGCGCCCGCCTCAACCTGGGCGCGGACGTGCTTGGGGAACTCGGCATCGTAGCAGATCGAGATGCCGAGCCTGCCCCAGGGCGTGTCGAAAACCTGCGGGCCCGCGCCTGCGGAGACGCCCCAATGCTCCGCCTCGAAGCGGGTCATCGCCCGCTTTTCCTGGCAGGCCATGCGCCCCTCCGGCGTGATGAGCGGGGCGCGGTTCACGATCCGATCGCCTGCTGCCGCGGGCAGGCTGCCGGGTAGCAGCCAGAGCGCGTGCTTCACCGCCAGCGCGCGCAGCCCGACCAGCAACTCGGGCGCCGCCGCGACCATGGCGCGCAGCTCCGCCGCCGCATCGCCGACCGTGCCCGCGAGCCCCGCGCCGAGCTCCATCGCCGCATACTCCGGCAGCACGACGAGCTCGGCGCGCCCCGCCGCCTCGGCCAGCCAGCTATCGACGCGGTCGAGGAAATCGCCGACCGAGCCCGGCCGCCCGACCGGCCAGGCCAGCAGCCCGAGCCGCAGCGCCGTCACAGGGGGTCTTTCACCCAGAAGCCCATGGCATGCGGCGTCTCCCGGTCGTCGCCGACCTCGCGCCAGTCGAAGATGCAGGAGAGGTCGGGCCGCGGCAGGTAGCCGCGCTGCCGCCAGAACGCATCGAGCGGCCGGAAATCCTGGGGCTTCCGCGGATCGTTCACGTTGCGCACCACCGCGCAGAAGGCCGCCGCCCTCAGCCCCTGGGCCCGCGCCACCGCCTCGCGCCCGTCGAAGAAGGCCTGGCCGATGCCCTGGCCGCGATACGCCGGCAGCAGCACGCTCTCGCCGAAATAGGAGAAGGCCGCCGGGTCGAGGCCGCGCCGCGTGAAGGCGCCGCGGATCTCGTCATAGGTCGAGGCCAGCGGCCGGCAGGTGGCCATGCCGACCACGCGCTCACCGTCGCGGGCGACCACCACCGCGGCGCCGGCGACGCCCTCGCCCCAGCTCTGCTCGGCCTCCTCCCGGTCGTCGTCGCCGGCATAGAGATAGGGCCAGTCGGCGAAGACGGCGCGGCGCAGCCGGGCGAGGTCGGGCAGCACGGCGCGCATGGCCTCGCCCGTGAGGGTCTCGATGCGGAGGGTCATGCACCAGGGATAGGCGACCCCGGCAGCGCTGGGTAGGGCTGCGGCCCGATCCGCCAGCGTTCGATGCGGATGTCCTGCCAGACGCCCTCGGTGACATAGGGCTCGGTCGCCAGCCAGTCGCGCACCGCGGCCTCGTCGGGCAGGGCAAGGGCGATGATCGACCCGACCATGGCGCCATCGGGCGCATCGAGGATGGCACCGCCGATCAGCACCTGGCCGCGGCCGATCTCGGCGCTGAGCTTCTCGAAATGGCGCGGCCGCACCGCCTGGCGACGCGCCGGTGCCTCGGCATCGCTGCCGTCGCGGGCGATGACGGCATGGGCGAAGACCGGCGCCGTCGGCCCGCCGGGGCGGCCCGGCTGCGGCGGCCAGGGCAGCGGGGCGATACGGAAGGGCAGGATCTCGTGCCGCTGCCAGACGCCCTGCAGGGCGAAGGGCTCGGCCGCCATGTAGGCGGCCATCTCGGCCTCGCTAGCCTCGAAGAATTGCAGCGAGCCGCTTGTGGTCGCGGCATCCGGCATGCGCGGGCCGGACATCACCAGCAGCCCGCGCGCGGCGGCGCTGCGGATGCTCTCGAGATGCGCCGGCCGCGCCGCCTCGCGCCGCGCCGGCGCGCCGGGGTCGGTGACGTCCTCGGCGATCAACACGAAGCCCATGACCAAGCTCTCCGCGAAAGGGACGGCCTGCGCCTCGGCGCAGGCCGAGCGCCCGAATGGGCGCCGCCGGGAGTCCGGCGAAAGCCAAGCGCGCGGAGGCGCGCGCCGGCGCCTGAGGCTAATACATATGCTGCCCGCCGTTGATCGAGAGCGTCGAGCCGGTGATGAAATCGGCATCGTCGGCAGTGAGGAACAGCACGCCGCGGGCGATGTCATAGGCCCGACCGAGCCGGCCCATCGGGATGCGC
>Ga0209087_1002355_pt1 | contig 10690 bp, 10 predicted proteins | sample S_130805_EF_Meta_FD_187321 | JGI IMG/M metagenome (GOLD analysis project Ga0209087, IMG submission 187321) | Freshwater microbial communities from Lake Simoncouche, Canada to study carbon cycling - S_130805_EF_MetaG (SPAdes) (version 2) | ecosystem: Environmental > Aquatic > Freshwater > Lake ...
CTGTTAATCCACCGAATAAGAATGTTACAAGGAAGCCCATAACCCACAACATCGGGGTTTCAAATGTTACGTGGCCTCTCCACATTGTTCCGATCCAGTTAAAGAACTTCACGCCGGTAGGAACACCGATAAGAAAAGTCATAAATGAGAAGAATGGAAGTAAAACCTGTCCGCTAGCGAACATATGGTGGGCCCACACTGAAACAGAGAGTGCTGAAATTGCTATTGTTGCAGCGATCAAACCTAAGTAACCGAAAATTGGCTTACGGCTAAAGACTGGCAAAATTTCTGTTGCAATACCAAAGAACGGCAAAGCCAAGATGTAAACCTCAGGGTGCCCAAAGAACCAGAACAAGTGCTGGAACAGCATCACCCCACCGTTGGCGGGATCAAAGAGATGCGTTCCATATATTCGATCGGCTTCAAGTCCAAGAAGAGCTGCAGCTAATGGTGGGAATGCAAGTAAAACCAAAATTGCAGTGAGCAAAACGTTCCATGAGAAAATAGACATACGGAACATCGTCATACCTGGGGCACGCATAGTGAAGATAGTTGTAATGAAGTTAACGCCACCAAGAATTGTTCCAACACCACTAATAGCCAAACCAACCAGCCACAGATCTCCACCAATGCCTGGTGAGTACTGCGCATTTGAAAGCGGTGCATAAACAGTCCAACCAAATGAAGCCGCTCCACCTGGTGATAGGAAACCACCAAATGCCATCAATGAGCCAAATAGGTAGAGCCAGTAGGACAACATGTTCAGACGAGGGAAAGCAACGTCAGCTGCGCCAATTTGCAGCGGCATGATGACATTTGAAAAACCCACGAATAACGGAGTCGCAAACATCAGCAACATTATGGTTCCGTGCATTGTGAAAATCTGGTTGTACTGCTCATTACTCAAAAACTGCATACCTGGGCGAGCTAACTCTGCACGTAGCGCTAGAGCTAATACCCCACCGATTAAGAACCACGCAAACGATGTAATCAGGTACAAGTACCCGATCGTCTTGTGATCAGTCGATGTAATCCACTTTACGAAAGATTTACCCTTAGCCGTTGGCAGTGGCCCACTCGCAGCCATCGTTGGACGTTCTGCATAAGTTGTCATGCTGGGATCCCCTTAAGTGTCTCCAGATAAGCATCGTATTCGGCAGGCGTAACAACCTTGACCTTGAAAAGCATTTGGGAATGATTGCGTCCGCACAAAATATTGCATCGTCCTGGGAACTCACCAAGTTTAGTTGCAGTAAATTCAAGGCTGTTTGTAACGCCAGGAAGGTTCTGCATTTGAATCATGAAAGCTGGAATCCAGAATCCATGAACAACATCATTAGATGTGATTGTGTAGCGAACACGCTCTCCGAGTGGAACTACTAATGTTGGAGTTTGTTCAGGAGTTCCTGTAACTACCGCCTTAGGACCAGCTTCTGGGTATCCAAACTGCCATGACCATTGGATGCCCTCAACTGTAATTTCATGGGCATAGGTTGTTGTTTTTTCGGTGATTACATTTTGTCTTTCAATAGTGTAAAAGAAAAGAACTGCAACGATGATGAATGGGATAATTGTGTAAGCAACTTCAACCGGAACGTTGTATTGAGTTTGCTTCGGAAACTCTGGTCCGTCTTTCTTCGCGCGATGAAATACAGCGGGCCATAAAATAAGAATTAAAGTAAAGACTCCAACAACTCCTGCTGCGATCCAGGCACCTTGCCACAATGAAAGTGATGCGTCATTAACGCTTGAAACACCCTCTGGGAATCCCCAATCCGTGCTCTTTGAACAGCTTGTTAAAAGAAGGACAGGCAAGAACAAGAACAGTGCTCGTAAGCGTGACAATAAGGTGCGAGGCATGGAGGTAAGGATAGTTTGTATTGGGCCTTTGCGTCGCACGAGCACATTCACCCAGAGTGGTGGCGCTCCTCACATCTACTGTAGATGCAGTGCGATTTCATCTGCTGCGGCTTGGCCATATGCCTCGGCAAATCGAGCGACAAATTCAGGGTTGGTAAAGCGGTATTCCTGAGTGCCCAAGGTTTCGATCACATAGGTGGCGATCAAAGCACCTAGCTGCGCACATCGTTCATGGGAAAGTCCCCATGCAAGACCGGCAATAAATCCAGATCTAAATGAGTCGCCAACGCCGGTGGGGTCGGTCTTAGATTTTTCCTTGGGGCAGCTAACCTGAACAAACTCCCCTGCTGCACTTTCAACCTTTGCACCCTTTGAACCCAAGGTGACAACACGGTATTTAACTCGTTCTAAAATTTCGCGATCTGTCCAGCCAGTCTTTTGCATAGCCAGTGCCAGTTCATATTCATTTAAGAATAGGTACGCCGCACCTTCAATGAGCAGTTTGATTTCTTCACCCGTCATACGTGCCATTTGCTGTGAAGGGTCTGCTGCAAATGCGATGCCCTGCTGGCGACAGACTTCTGAATGGCGAAGCATCGCTTCTGGATCATCAGGTGAAATCACCATCATGTCCAAACGTCCAATTTTTTGCATTATTGGACTTAGTTCAATATTTCTAGCTTCAGACATCGCACCGGGAAAAAACGATGCGATCTGATTGAGCTCTTGATCAGTTGTGACAACAAAGTGCGCGGTATGGAGTGTGGTTGAGACCAGAGCATGGGAAGTATCAACGCCGTGACGTGACAGCCAGGCATCGTAATCAGCCCAGTCTTTACCGACAGCGGCTATCAGAATTGGGTTTAATCCAAGAACACCCATCCCGAAGGCAATGTTTGCAGCACATCCACCACGGCGCACATCCAAACTATCGACAAGAAATGAGAGAGAAACCTTCTCTAAAGAACCGGCAACGAGTGAATCTGTGAATTTTCCAGAGAAGGTCATTAAGTGATCAAGACCAACAGAACCCGCTACACCAATTTTCATGTGGGGATACTAATGCGAAAAGCGCAGATACTTAGTTAAATGAATCGCCACATGCACAAGAACCTGCTGCATTTGGATTATCAATAGTAAATCCCTGCTTTTCGATAGTGTCAACGAAATCAATTGTTGCGCCTGAAAGATAAGGATCACTCATCTTGTCGGTGATTACCTTCACTGCGCCGAATTCACGCACGATGTCACCATCCATGTTGCGATCATCAAAGTAGAGCTGGTACTTAAGGCCTGAACATCCACCTGGCTGCACAGCAACGCGCAAATTGAGATCGTCGCGTCCTTCTTGAGCCAAGAGTGCAGAAACCTTTGAGGCTGCTACATCGGTTAGCTGAATACCAGTTGTTGTCGTTGCTTCAGTTGTCATTGTTCTCTCCTTGATTGACTTCTGGGGCAAGCCTACTCCCCCCGTGTCTGGCAAGCGAGTTGAGGGCCAGTTCAACACGGCCTCTATAGTTACGCCATGACTACAAATGAGAGCAAGGGTCGTCCAACCCCAAAGCGCAAAGAGGCCGAGTCAAAACGTAAGGTCTCATCCCTCGCACCTATTGTGACGAAAGATCAAAAGCGAGCTTCTAAGTCGCTTTCAAAACAAGATCGAGTAGCCCAACGTGCGGCATATCTACGTGGCGATGAAGCGGCTTTGCCACTAAGAGATCGCGGACCTGCTCGTCGCTTTGTTAGAAACTATGTTGATTCTCGTCGCTCAACCGGTGAATATTTCCTACCAACAATTTTTGTTGTTCTAGTTCTGACTCTCTTTCCTGTTCCAGCTATTCAGTTGGGAGCAATTGCCCTGATGTATGCAATGTTAATCATCGCTGTTGTCGATGGAATTCTTCTGTCAAAGAAGATCCGCAAAGCCGTCGAAGCGCAATTTCCGGGCACAGAGACAAAGGGCCTCGGAATGTATGCCTGGCTGCGTTCAACACAGATGCGCCGTCTTCGTGCGCCGCATCCACAAGTAACAATTACTAAAAAGAAAAACTAAGCGCGAGGGTTCGGGCTTTCATTCTTCTTAGCATCGCGCTCTGGAAGATTTCCAAGTGCGACGTCAATTGCTTTCATGACATCTGCATCTAGCTTTACGCCAGATGCCTTCACGTTTTCCTTGACCTGCTTTGGCTTTGTAGCACCCATGATTGCACTGGACACATTAGGATTTTGAAGTACCCATGCAATAGCAAGCTGACCCATTGTTAATCCAACTCCCTCTGCAATTGGCTTTAACTTCTGGACTGCTTCCAAAACCTCTTCGCGCATCCAACCCTTGATCATGTTTGCGCCACTGCCCTTGTCAGTTGCACGTGATCCAGCTGGTGCCTTCTTTCCAGGCAAGTACTTTCCGGTCAAGATTCCTTGAGCCATTGGTGACCATACGATCTGGCCAATACCCTCTTTTTGGGAAAGCGGAACAACTTCAGCCTCAATCACACGCCATAGAGCGGAATACTGTGGCTGGCTTGAAACGAAGCGGTTGTAACCGCGAGCATCTTGAATGGCTAAAGCAGATTTGATCTGCGGTGCGTTCCATTCAGAAAAACCGATGTAATGAACTTTGCCTGCACGGATCAAATCATCAAAAGCACTTAAAGATTCTTCGACTGGTGTCTCATAGTCGAAACGGTGCATTTGGTAGAGATCGATGTGATCAGTCTGAAGTCGCTTCAGAGATGCGTTACATGACTCGATGATGTGCTTGCGAGAAAGTCCGCGATCATTTTTGCCTGTGCCGGTTGGAAAATACACCTTTGTAAATAATTCATATGACTCACGCTTTACGCCCTTGAGTGCCTTTCCCAAAACAGTTTCAGCTTTTGTGCCAGCATAAACATCTGCTGTATCAAAGGTGGTGATTCCAACTTCAAGAGCGGCTTTCACGCACTTGATAGCTGCATCTGATTCGATCTGGTTTCCGTGAGTGATCCAGTTTCCGTATGAGATTTCAGAAACGTACATTCCGGTACTGCCAAGGCGTCTGTATTCCATGCTCAGAAGCCTACGACTAGCGCGCCTAGTTGCCAACCCGAAACGGGTGTGGTTTGGTTCGCTCACAACTAAATAGCTCACTTGGTAGGGGAAGTTCGGTGCAAATCCGACGCTGACCCGCAACCGTGAATCTCTATTGAGATAAGTCGGATTACCTAACAAGTGCAGATGAGACAAACACCCGCCGAGGTTTGCGGGGTGTGCTCCTACCACTAGAAGTGTCGGGTAATTCCTCCTCCCTTAGTGCGGTTCACTCCCTGTGAGACTCTTTCATATTTGAGAGGCCCCACAGCAATGAAGTTCAAAATAGTTTTAGCAATCATTCTTATCTCCACATTCATAACGCCCTCAGCACAAGCTGCAGATAAAGGTTGGCGCTATTGGGGATATTTCCAAGCAGCCCCGAACAAAACTGCATGGACTCCAGCAATGACAGGACCGACTGTTGATATTGCAGATGGTTCGGTTGAAGGTTGGTCATTCGTGTTTAGTTCAGATGACATCCCATCTGTTGAGCCACGAGTAAAGCCTGATTTCAAAAGTATCTGCGCTGGCGTAAAAGCAGACAAGGACACCAAGCGAATTGCAGTTGTCATTGATTTTGGTTCCGCGGCCTATGCGCCCAAAGGCGAAAAGGTTCGAAAGACAATCACTACCTGTGTTCGCACAGCAAAGACATCTCAGGGCATTGATGTTCTGGGACAAATCACCAAAATCCGTGCTGCTGGTTCAGGTTTGATCTGTGGTTTAGCTGGTTATCCCGCAAAAGAGTGTGGTGTGGAAATCGCTACACCTAAAGCACTTATCAAGAAGTAATTAATGAAAAAACTGTCACTGCACCCACTTACTTGGTGGATTTGGGCTATCGGTTTGGCTATTGCAGTCATTCGATTTGATAGCACCGTATTCACTGTGTGTTGTGTGGGCGTAGTGGCAGTTGTCGTTTTCATCAATCGTGAAAATGCTCCATGGGGAAAAAGCTTTAATTGGACCCTGAAATTATCGGCCTGGATCTTGCTCGTTAGAACAATCATCGGCGTCTTAATTGGAGTCCCTATTCCGGGAACAACTCTCTTCACGCTTCCGATACTTCCATTGCCTAGCTGGATGCCTGGAATTCGCATCGGTGGCACAGTTACCGCCGAGCGTTTAACTTCAGCGTTGACTGAAGGGATTGTGATTTGCGCAATTATCGTGATCTTTGGTGCAGCAGCTTCACTCACAAGCCCACACAGATTGCTACGAGTGCTACCTGTATATATTTATGAATTTGGTATTTCAATTGTCATCGCTACTTCTGTCTTGCCACAGCTAGTCACTTCAGTTTCACGAATTCGCCAAGCACAAAAACTGCGCGGACAATCCTTGAAAGGCTTTGCCTCATGGCGAAGAGTTGCAATTCCTTTACTGGAAGAATCTCTTGCTCGGTCTCTGGATCTAGCAGCTGCTATGGATAGCCGTGGTTATGGCGTTAGTAAAAAGCGTTCAAGGTATCGCCCGATAAAGTGGAGATCTGCTGACTCAGCAGTGGTTTTTTCTGCTCTGATTGTTCTCGGTTTATCATGATTAAATTTTCAAACGTTTCTCTCATATATCCCAACTCCACTAGAACTGTTCTAGAGAACTTGAATCTTGAGATCGTTGAAGGTGAAATGGTTCTTGTCATCGGTCCAACAGGATCGGGTAAATCATCACTTCTACGACTTATAAATGGATTGGTTCCTCACCACACAGGCGGAATTTTGGCCGGTGATGTGAGTGTTGATGGACATTCAACTCAATTGGTTAAGCCAGGAGGCATGGCGCATCTAATCGGCATTGTTGGCCAAAACCCTGCAAATGGTTTCGTGGCAGATACCGTTGAGGAAGAACTCGCCTTCGGTATGGAAACGTTGAACCTTCCAAATGATGTTATGCGCAAGCGAGTTGAAGAAGTACTAGATCTATTGAGTCTTTCTGCACTACGTAATCGAGCTATTGCCACACTCAGCGGCGGAGAACAACAACGAGTTGCAATTGGTTCAGCACTCGTTGCTCATCCAAAAGTCTTAGTACTTGACGAGCCCACTAGTGCTCTAGATCCGATTGCAGCGGAAGAAGTACTCTCAATTTTGCATCGTCTCGTTCATGACTTGAGCCTTACAGTTGTTATTGCTGAACATAAATTAGAGCGTGTAATTCAATTTGCAGACCGGATTGTTCACATCAACGGCGTTGGCCTCACACAAGTTGGCACACCCGAAGAAATCTTGATGCACTCTCCCATCGCTCCCCCAATCGTCCACTTGGCAAGGGCTCTGGGCTTGAAGGAGATAGGAGTCTCCGTCCGCGAAATGCGAAGAATGACTTCAGAAATCCGTGACAAAGAATATCGTCCAACTGATGTGGTCATAGCGCCAACTGGAGATCCCATAATCACAGTGAAAGATCTTTCAGTCACCTATGACGGCAAGCATGCTCTGAAATCTGTCAAGGCGACTATTTCTAGTAATGAAATTGTTGCGATCATGGGACGTAATGGTGCGGGCAAAAGCTCGTTTCTAAAATCACTGGCAGGAATTTCAGAATTGAGTTCTGGATCTGTCGATGTATCAGGATTTGATCCGAAGAACCTCAAAGGAAAAGATCGCAGAAACTCAATTGGATTCATCCCACAAGAGCCAAGTGATCTTCTATACGGGCAAAGTGTCCAGATCGAGTGCGAGCAGGCCGATAAAGATAACCAAATACCCAGTGGCACTACCGCTCAAATATTGCAGCAACTTGTTCCAGGAGTATCTGCGACAACTCATCCACGTGATTTATCTGAAGGTCAACGATTAGGTCTTGCCTTAAGCATCGTTCTCTCATCAAATCCGGCGGTATTAATCCTTGATGAACCAACACGTGGCCTTGATTATCAAGCAAAGAAAGAACTCACAAGAATCCTGATTGAGTTTGCTCGTGCAACGAATAAGTGTGTAGTTCTGGCAACTCATGATGTTGAGTTAGTAGCTGAATTAGCCACCAGAGTTATGTTCCTTGCAGATGGAGATGTGGTTGCCGATGGGTCGACTCTTGATGTTCTTCTCTCGTCTCCAGCATTTGCCCCACAAGTTGCCAAGGTGATGTCGCCCCAACCGTGGTTAAAGGTTTCAGATGTAGTCGCAGCAATCGAGGCCCACCAATGATGCTGACTCAGGGAATAGTAAAGTTTAATTCCAGAAACACTTTGGTTCTTGCCATCGCATCTTTTTTTAGCATTGCAGGCTTTGTGTGGCCGTTTTTCTACTCTGGTCAAGATCTTCCTAGAACACAATTCTTCTTTTGGATTGCCATCTTTGCAGCGGTTGTTCTGGTCATAGTAGAGATTTCATCTGCAGGACTAGATGCCAAATCTGTTGCACTCCTTGGTGTTTTAGCAGCTCTAATCTCTGCGCTAAGACCACTTGGAGCAGGTGCAGTTGGAATTGAACCCATGTGGTTTGTTCTAATTTTAAGTGCACGAGTTTTCGGCGCCTCATTCGGATTTCTGTTGGGCATTATTTCTATGTTCGCATCAGCATTACTCACGGGTGGACTTGGGCCTTGGCTTGGGTATCAAATGTTTGCAGCCGCATGGATTGGCATGGCAGCAGGATTATTGCCAAGAAAAGTTGCTGGTAAGAGTGAGATCGCAATGCTGCTCGCATGTGGCGCATTATCTGCAGGAGCTTTCGGAATCCTGATGGATCTACAGTTTTGGCCATGGGCACTTGGTAGCAATACCCAGCTCTCATACGTAGCCGGCGGTTCAATTTCGGAAAACTTAGGTCGGTTTGTCACTTTTCATTTTGCAAGTGCGATGGCGTGGGACATCCCTAGAGCGATTTTTAATTGTGTATTAATAGGTTTTACTGGACCATCTGTGTTGTCTGCACTGCGCCGAACTTATACGCGTGCAGCTTTTTCAACTCCAGTTGTTTTTAGCGAACATGCGAAGTAACAAAAGGAAGTTTTACTACTTCAGCCTGTGATTCTCGGCCTCTCACATCAACAACAAGTTGATCCCCCACGGCAACTTCCTTTGATACTAGAGCCAAAGCAATACCGTGTTTTAGAGATGGTGAGAAGGTTCCGCTAGTCACTTCTCCAACTACAGCGCCTTGTGAGTTTTTCACACTCATCCCGGCTCGTGGAATGCCACGATCAAGCGACTTGATTGCAACACTTTTACGTTCTACTGATCCATTCTTTTGCGATAGTAAAACATCAGATCCGATAAAGGATTCCTTCTTCCAGCCAACAGCCCATGAGGCACTTGCTTCAACAGGTGATATATCCAGAGATAACTCATGTCCGTGTAAGGGATAGCCCATCTCAGTTCGCAAAGTGTCACGAGCACCTAATCCACAAATCAATCCATCAAGCGGGGCAATCGCTGCAACTAACGCATCCCAAACAGCTACTGCGTCTTTGGCGTGAGGAAGTAATTCATATCCCAATTCACCTGTGTATCCAGTGCGGCACAAAATTACATCCGCACCAGCAATACTTACATGAGCAAATGCCATGTAATCGATATCTGTATTGATTCCTAGCGTGTCTAGAACTTTAGGAGCAAGTGGACCCTGCACCGCCAGTACTGCGTAATCATTATGAAGATTAGTTACCGTGATCCCAGATGGTGCTTGCTTATGCAAAACAGCAACGACTTCTGTGGTGTTGGAAGCGTTTGGAACAAGGAAGAAATCTGTTTCGCTATTTCTGTAAGCAATCAGATCATCTACCACGCCCCCTTCTGGCGTACACAGCAATGTGTACTGGGCAGAACCATCTGCAATTTTTGTTAGATCATTTGTGAGGCACTGGTTCAAGAATTCAAGTGCGCCTTCGCCTCTTACTGAGGCTTTACCTAAGTGGGAGACATCAAAGATTCCCACACGCTCACGGACAGCGGCGTGCTCAGCTAGTACGCCTGCGCCTGGATACTCAATTGGCATCATCCACCCACCAAAATCAGCCATCTTGGCGTTGAGGTCTAGATGCTTTTGGTTAAGTGGCGATGTCTTCATTGTGCAAACTTACCAATACTTCTATTACGCTAACGCCTTATGAGCACATTAAAGATTTCAGATGGCGTCGTTAAAGATGAGGTTTTGGTTTTAGGACTTACCTCCACAAATTCAAAGGGTGGGATCGCTATCGAAGCCGGAGATATGGCTATTGATACTAAGACGATTCTTTCGCAGTTGGTCGATATGGGTGCCACTGGAAAAGCCGATGAGGTAACAAAGCTTCCTGGGTCGCATGTGCGCCTTATGGTTTTCACCGGACTCGGAAAGAAATCGGCAACTTACTCACATGAGACTTTGCGCAGAGCGGCAGGCAGCGCATCTCGCGCCTTGGCCGGAAACTCCGCAGCAACATTTTCCTTGCCAGCGAAGAATTTGGCTGAAGTTGCTGCTGTTGCAGAAGGAGCAGCACTTGGTGCCTATTCATTTACAGAGTTTCGTGGCTCAACAAAGGATGATCACAAAGCTCCTTTAAAGACCATCACAGTGCATTCAAAGTTGGCATCATCGCCAGAGGCAAAGGCATCAGTTGTTCGTGCGGCAGTCATTGCCAAATACACCTACCTTGTTCGTGACCTCATCAACACTCCCCCAAGTCACTTAACGCCAGATTCATTTACAAAGAAGTTGGCCGCAGTAGTTAAGTCTGCAGGTGGTGCAAAATCTGGATTAAAGATTCAGATCTGGGATGAGAAACAACTAAAGTCACAAGGCTTTGGTGGAATTATTGGTGTCGGTCAAGGCTC
>Ga0209087_1002357_pt1 | contig 10685 bp, 7 predicted proteins | sample S_130805_EF_Meta_FD_187321 | JGI IMG/M metagenome (GOLD analysis project Ga0209087, IMG submission 187321) | Freshwater microbial communities from Lake Simoncouche, Canada to study carbon cycling - S_130805_EF_MetaG (SPAdes) (version 2) | ecosystem: Environmental > Aquatic > Freshwater > Lake ...
GGGCCGCCTTGAAGAGGTTCTCGAGCTGATCCGGACCGGGCACCAACCGCATGCCGCGGCCGCCACCGCCAGCCGTGGCCTTGATCATCACCGGGTAACCCATCTGGTCGGCCAGCGCCGCCGCCTCCTGGGGGCTAGCGAGGAGGCCCTCGCTGCCCGGAATGGTGGGCACCCCCACCGCCTGCATGGTGGCCTTGGCGGTGGACTTATCGCCCATGGCCCGGATCGATTCCGGCGAGGGCCCCACGAAGGTGATGCCGTGGTCGCGGCAGATCTCGGCGAAGCGGTCGTTTTCGGCCAGGAACCCGTAGCCGGGGTGGATAGCGTCGGCGCCGCGGGAGGTGGCCGCCGCCAGGATGTTGGGAATATTGAGATAGCTGCGGCTGCTGGGGGCTTCGCCCACGCACACCGCCTCATCGGCCAGCTGCACGTGCAGGGCGTTGCGATCCACCGTGCTGTGCACCGCCACGGTGGGAATTCCCAGCTCCCGGCAAGTGCGCAGGATCCGGAGGGCGATCTCGCCACGGTTGGCGATCAGCAACTTGCCGATGGGCATCCGCAGCGAAGCCGGCCGGGGTAGGACGGGCGGACCGGGCCGGAGCGGACTGTATCAGCGCTCACCGGCGGCCCATCCCTAACCGCGGTGAAGCGAGGCTCATGGGGCTCCAGCGCCACTGCAGACCCAACAAGGACTGAACGGCCGGCACCCTCGCCCGGAGTCAAGCGGCCCCGGCGATGGGTATAGTCACTCGCGGATCCGGCTCGGCCGGAAACGACCACGCGGATGTGGTGGAATTGGTAGACACGCACGTTTGAGGGGCGTGTGGCTTCGGCCTTGCGAGTTCAAGTCTCGCCATCCGCATTCTTCTTCTCCACAACTTGACCCAAGCGCCGCCGGACCCTGCAGCTGATCGGGTGGTGAGCCCTGGTCAAGCTGATCAGGTGAGCCGGGGCCAGGTTGATCCCCAGAACCGCCAGACCAGCCGGGGGCCTGTTCTGGGGCTCGGTTCTCAACCGGCCGGGCCCCTCAGTCAGGTTGGCCGCCACGGTGCGGCCGAACCGTTGGCCACGATCGTGCTGGTGAGCAACGGGCCGGGTGAGATGACCACCTGGGTGCGTCCGCTGGCCGATGAGCTGCATCGCTTGTTGCCCCTGCAGCCCCGCGATCCCCAGGCTCCCTGCAGCCTGCAGCTGGTGCTGGTGCCCTGCCCTAATGCCACCGGCCAGGAGGAGCGGCTGGCCCGCGGCTGGGATCTGTTCAGCCGGGTCTTGCCAGCCGGGCGCTTCTGGTGGCTGCTGCTGCGGCCCGCTCGCCACGGCCCCTGGCCGCGCCAGGGGGTGGTGGTGTTCCTGGGTGGTGACCAGTTCTGGACGGTGCTGCTCTCGGCCCGGCTCGGCTACCGCCACCTCACCTATGCCGAGTGGGTAGCCCGCTGGCCCCAGTGGAATGACCGCATCGCGACCATGGGGCCCAAGGCCTCCCGCCGCCTGCCCCTGCGCTGGCGGGGCCGTCACACCGAGGTGGGCGACCTGATGGCCGATCTCTCCGCTTCGGCCCGCCAGGATGCGCCGCTGCCGGAGGGGGAATGGGTGGCGCTCCTGCCCGGCTCGAAGCGGGCCAAGCTCCAGGTGGGCATGCCCTTCCTGCTGGCGGCCGCCGACCGGCTGGCGGCCCTACGGCCAGGGTGTCGCTTCCTGCTGCCGGTGGCCCCTACCACCACGGTGGATGAGCTGCTGGCCTTCGCCGGGCCCGCCAATCCGATCGCCCGCTATTTCGGCATTCGGGAGGCCCATCGCCAGGGAGGCCACCTGATCACCGCCGCCGGCACGCCGATCCGGCTGCAGGAGGTGCATCCGGCCCACGGCCCCCTGAGCCAATGCCGCCTCGCCCTCACCACGGTGGGGGCCAACACCGCCGAGCTCGGGGCGCTGGGGGTGCCGATGATCGTGCTGGTGCCCACCCAGCACCTCCATGTGATGCAGGCCTGGGATGGCTGGATGGGGCTGCTGGCCCGCCTGCCCCTGGCGCGGCGGCTGCTGGGGGTGGCCCTCACGGCCTGGCGGATGCGGCACCGCGGCTTCCTGGCCTGGCCCAACATCACCGCCGGCCGGGCCGTGGTGCCGGAGCGGGTGGGGCCGATCACCCCCCAGCAGATCGCCGAGGAGGCCGCCGACTGGCTCGACCATCCGGATCGGCTCGAGGGCATGCGCGACGACCTTCGTAGCCTGCGGGGCAAGCCCGGGGCGGTGGCGGCCCTGGCGGGCCTCGTGCGCGAGCTGCTGCCGCCAGGTCTGACTGCCTAAGGTTTCGTCATTCGTTTTCGTTGTTGCTGCCCGATGTCGGCGTCGTTCCCGGATCCCTCCTCGATCAGCTCAGCAACCGACCGCAAGGTTCCTGAGGGGGCTAGCCCATCCGCGGCGCCGGATCCCGAAGCGGATGCCACGGCGCCGGGCTCCGCCTGCGGCCTGCCCAGCGGCCTGGAGCGGGGCCTCGATGAGGAGGCATGGCGCCAGCGCCTCACCCCCGAGCAGTTCCGCATCACCCGCCAGGGCGGCACCGAGCGGGCCTTCACGGGCACCTACTGGAACCACAAGGGCCAGGGGATGTACCACTGCCTCTGCTGCGGCGCCGAGCTGTTCAGCTCCGCCACCAAGTTTGAATCCGGCACCGGCTGGCCCAGCTTCTGGGATGGGGTGAACCCCGACGCCATCACCACCATCACCGACCGCTCCCACGGCATGGTGCGCACCGAGATCCGCTGCGCCCGCTGCGAAGCCCACCTCGGCCATGTGTTCAACGACGGCCCGCGGCCCACGGGACAACGCTATTGCGTGAATTCGGCATCCTTGGCGTTTCAGCCGGAGTAGAGGTTACGAGAGCCTCCCTGGCAGTAGGCAACGATTAGTTATAGGGGAGTGGTTATTCTGAATTACTGTTCCCATCAATCAGGGTCGCAATCGCCGTTCCCTGGATTCTCACCGTGTTGGTTGAGAACACGTGCTCCTGAAAGCGTTGGCCAAGCGACTGGAGGTTTCGCTGATCCTGGTTTAAGTCGAAGAGAGCGTCGGCGAAGGCTTCGATGTCAAGATAATCGACCGATACGCTGTAGCCCAGTTCCGATAGCTCGGCAATTCCGCCACAATGTTTGAAACACACGCTCGGAATGGCCATAGCGCCGGCCTCCAGGCTAACCACGGGTCCCGGATCTTCTCTGGAGAGGCAGGCCATGACATCAAGTTGCCTCAGGGCCGCCGCCCCACAGGAGACGCCGGGCAACAGCAAGGCATGTTGACGAACTTCCAGCAGTGTGAGATCACGCTCGGCTTTGACGTGGGCGATGGAACCAGGCCCGCAGCCGACCCATGCGGCTCGGAAAGGGATGTCAGCAAAGCGTTTGGCACAAGCTTTGACAAGCAGAGGAAAAAGATCGAATCCCTTGCGATCGATGGCTGATCCGGCAAAGCCAAACAGAAAAACTTTGTTATTTCTGAGCTCCTGCAGCGTGTCAACAACGGATTGACTAGAATCATTACAGGAAAGCCGCATCATTTCCTCCGGGCTTTCGTAGGGTATATAAGCGGGCATCACCACGCATTGATTGGGGTTGACGTGGTGGTTGTCGACAAGATTTTTCTTAACGCTTTCGCCTTCGCAGGTGAGGATGTCGGAGATGGAGATCTGCCTTTTGATCGCCTCCCGCGTGCTCGAAAGCAACAGGCCGATTTCCATTTCGTGAACACTGCTGATTACCCTAGTTCGACTGCGATCAAGCGTCAGCTTTCCCAGGCAATAGCCCAGCACCAGGGTGTTCAGATAGAGGCAATCGGGGTTGACTTTCGCCACGATCCCCGCCAACCAGGCGTCGGGATCATTGGTGTGGGTGGTGAGGAGGCGGCGGCGCAGCCGACGGTGCCACCGCTCGGCCACCGGTTGGGTGATGAACGTGTAAGTGGGACAGAGAGCACTAAATTCCTCGCGCAGCGGGCCATCCCGCATCAGCGCCACCACCGGCCGGATCGCCGTGTTGGCCAGCAACCAGCGGATCAACCAGAGCAGCAACAGGGGAGCCCCGGTGCGTTGCCCCTCATGGCAGACAAATAACGTGGTCGTCATGCCGGGGCCGGGGCCGGGGTCAGGGTCTCGGCAGCCTGACACAGGTTCAGGACTGGCTTACCAGGGGTCGTCCAGGGGCTCCACGTCCACATCCACCAGTTTGCTATTGGCTTCGGGTTCAGCGGTCCCTGATGGGGTGCTACGGGGGTAGGCCTCCAGGGAAGAGCGCCGATTGTTGGCAGGTTGGGGTGCGTCCTGATCAAAGCGGCGGCGGGGTTGGCTCCGTTCCCGCGGCAGAGGTTGCTCCAGATCGAGCGCTTCGTCGCGATCCTCAGCGAGCCTTTGCCCCCGCCAGCCCTCGGCAGGCTGATCGGCGAAACGCTCGGATGCTTCCCGCCTCCAGTCCTGGTCGGGGCGATCGCGATCGCGGCCCTCGCGCTGAGGCGCATCAAGCCCGTTCTCCCTGGACCCACGCCGCGGCGGATAGGGGCTGGGCTCCTCGTCGCGAACTGGCTCGCCGCCATAGCGATCGCGCAGGGGGGCTGTGCGACGGGAATCCTCGCCATCGCCAAAGCGCCCGAAGCGGCTGTCCTCCTCCTCATCGAGGTAGCGGCGCTGGCGCAGCGGTTCACGCTCGCGGCGCTCCTCGAGTTCCACATAGTCGAACTCCTCCTCCGGCTGGAAGGAGCGGCTGGCGGCGGGTTGGATGCGGCGCTGCTCGAGCTGGCTGGGCTGGCCGGCGGGCAGTTGGTTCTCGGCGGGCACGGCGCCGCCCCGGTAACGCTCCCTTTCCTCCTGCTCCCAGCTGCTGCCGCCGATACCGAGTTTTTCCAGCAGGCCGGTGCCCAGCTGCTTGAGCTTCTCCTCGGCGCCCTCGTACACGATGATCCGGTCGGTGCCGCTGCTCACGATTTCGCCCACCGGCATCTCCCAAGTGCTCAGCACCCCTTCACCCAGGAGGGGCACCCCAAGGGCGCCGATCACCAAGGTGGTGAGCTCGCCGGTCTCCACATCGAAGCTGAACCCCAACACCCGGCCCAGCTGGGCGCCGGATTCGGTGATCACCTGGCAGTTGATCACCTTGCTGAAGCGATCCGGATCGAAGCCCTCCTCGAGGGAATCGGCGGAATCCACCAGGATCACATCCCCCACCTGGCGGATGCGCTCCAGGGGCATCCAGCGGGGCAGGCCCGGCAGGAAGCGGGTGAGGGGGTTGTCGCGCAGGCCGAGGGCCACCACCTCGCGCCGGTCGATGTCGACCATCACCTCGCCCACCACCCCCAGCCGACGGCCGGTGTCTCGGGTGATCACCTGGGTACCCATCAGCTCGGAGCGCAACCAGAGGCGGTCGCTCGGGGCGGGGGCGTTGGGATCGGGGGCGGCAGGTGTGGAGGAGGTCAAGTCCGGGGGCCCAGTCGGCCTATTGTGGACCACCCCGCCAGCTCAGGCGGCCGGCGGCAATCCGACCACCTGGGTGTGGGTGCCGCGGGCCTGGGTCACGCCGATCGTGCGGGTGGACGCAGCGATCATTGGCCGGCGGTGGCTCACAACCAGAAACTGGGCTGCATCGGCCTGGGCGGCGATCAGGCCGGCCAGCCGCTCCACGTTGATGCCGTCGAGGAAGCTATCCACCTCATCGAGGGCATAGAAGGGGGAAGGGCGGAAGCGCTGGAGGGCAAATAGGAAGCTCAATGCCGTGAGCGATTTCTCCCCCCCGGACATCGACGCCAGCCGGCGCACCGCCTTGCCCTTGGGGTGGGCCACCAGGGTGAGGCCCCCCTCCAGGGGCTGCTCGGGGTTCTCCAGCTGCAGATGTCCCTCGCCATCGGAGAGGCCAGCGAAGATGGTGCGGAAGTGGCCGTCCACGGCGTGAAAGGCCTCCAGGAAGGCCTCCTGCCGCAGGGTGGCCACCGTTTCGATGCGCAGCAGCAATTCCTCTCGCTCCTTGCTCAGCACATCGAGGCGCTCCTCCAGATCGGCCAGGCGGGTTTCCAGCTGCTCCAGCTCCTCTAGGGCGAGCATGTTCACCGGCTCGAGGGCCTCCATCCGCCGCTGCAGGGCTTGTAGCTCGCCGCGCAGGGTGTCGAGACCAGCCTCGCGAACCTCATCGGGGATCTCCGGGCGGGGATCGGGCAGGGCGCGCTCCAGCTGCTCGAGCCGCAGGCCGCCGCTGCGCTGCTCCTCCACCAGGGCCGCGATCTCCTCCCCGAGGCGCTGGAGCTCCCACTGGCGTTGCTGCAGGGCCTGGCGGGCAGCTCCCAGCTGGGCCTCGGCCTGATCGCGCTGGCGTCGCTTCTCACCGAAGCGCGCCGCCAGGTCGGCTTGGCGCGTTTCGAGTTCGGCGCGCCGGGTCTGGCCGCTCTGCTGTTGCTCCTTCCAGGCCTGCCGCTCGCTCAGCAGGGTCTGAACCGCTTGCACCAGTCGTGCTTCCTCCGTGGTGATGCCCTCCAGCTGGCTGGCCAGCCGTTCGGCGGCCAGGGCCCGGTCGCGGCGTTCGGCGGCCAGGGCATCGCGCCGCTGGCGAGCCTCGCTAAGGGAGCGGTCGGCCGCCTCCAGGTCGGCCTGGAGGCCCTGCCACTGGGCGGCGTCGGCGTTCGTGCCGATAGAGCCTTCGGCGGCCTCCAGGGCGGTGAGGGCCTCACGCAGGGGGCCGATGGTGCTTGCGAGCTCCTGCAGACGTTCGCGGTCGGTGGTGCTGGCCTGGCGCAGTTGGGCCAAGCGGGCGGTGAGCTGGCTGCGGCGCTGCTGCAACGGCGTGAGCTGACGCTGGGCCGCCAGGCGCTCGGCCTCCACCGCGGCCTGGCGCTGCTGGCTCTGCAGCAGCTGGGGCCGGCTCTCCTCCAGGGCCCGGGCCAGTTCCGCCTCCCGCCGGCGGCTCGCCAGCAGGCTCTCGCCAAGCTCCAGCAGCCGGCGCCGCAGCGGTTCGGCCTCGTCGCCCTCCTGGCTGCTGCCGAAGCCGAGCTGGCCGCTGCGCTGCTGCAGGCTGCCGCCGGTCATGGCGCCGCTCTTCTCGAGCAGTTCGCCATCGAGGGTCACCGCCCGACAGCGGCCCAATTCGCGGCGGGCGTTGTCGAGGCGGTCAAAGACCAGGGTGTCGCCGAAGACATAGCGGAACACCTCGGCGTAGACGGGCTCATGGCGGATCAGGTCCACGGCCCGGCCCACCAGGCCGCCGGGCCCCGGTCCGCCGGAGCCCGCTGCCGCCGGACCGGGACCGCGCTGAAACGCCGCCCCCGCCGCTCCGCCGCCGCCGCCGCGGATGCGGTTCAGCGGCAGGAAGGTGAGGCGGCCCGCACGCCGCTGCTTGAGCAACTCGATCGCCCGGGCGGCGATGCGGTCGTCTTCGACCACCACCTGGCCCAGCCGGGCGCCGGCCGCCACCTCCAGGGCCACCCGGTGGCGCTCCTCCACCTCGGCGAGCTGGGCTACCGGCCCGTGGATGCCCTCCAGGCCTGATTCGAGCAGCAAGCGCAGGGCGCCGGTGCCGCGGCTCTCCTGGAGGGTGTCGCGGCGGCTGTCGAGGCGGGCAATCTCCCGCTCCAGGCCGGTCTGCTCCTGCTCCAGACGGCTGCGGGTGCGCTGCTGCAGGGCCAGGGCCTCGGCCTGCTCCTGAAGTTGGTGCTGCCGGGCGGCCAGGGTTTCCAAGAGGGCGGCCTCCTCCCGCTGCAGGGCGGCCAGCCGGGATTCGGCCTCGCCGCTGCCGCCCTCTTCCTGCCGTTCCTCCGTCTCGAGCTCCAGCCGCCGCGCCTCGGCCTGGCGCAGCCGTTCCTCCAGTTGGCCCTGCTCCGCCTGCAGCGGCCCGAGCCGCTCCTGGAGCTCCTGGCGCTGATGGTCGCGCTGGCGGCGCTCCTCCATCCAGCTGCCGGAGCGACCCGCCACCTCGCCAAGGCGGCGGCGGGACAGCTCCACCGCCGCCTCGGCCGCGCCGCAGCGCCGTTCCGCCTCCTCGAGATCACCGCTGGGGCTGCCCTCGAGCTGCTGGCGCTGCTGGCGCAGCTCGCTCTGGCGGCGGCCCAGGTCGTCGCGGCGCTGCTGGAGGGCGGCCGCCTCTTCGCGGTGTCGTTCGCCCTGGCGGCTCCGTTCCCGATCGGCCGCCTCCAGGCCGGCCAGTTCGGCCTGCACCGCCAGCAGCTGGTCCTCGCCAAGGGCCTTCACCTCCGCCTGGAGCCCTTCGAGCTCGTGGGCCCCCGCCACCACGGCACGATCGGCGACGGCGATCGCCTCCTGCTCCCCGGCCTGGCGCCGCTCCAGCGCCAAGCGGCGTTGTTCCAGGGCCACCAGGGCGGCCCGATCGGCCTCAAAGGCGAGCAGCTGCTCCTGCTGGCGGCCGATCTGCAGGCGCTGGCGCAGCTCCTGGTAGGTGCGGGCCTTGGCGCAGTCGCGCTCCAGCTTCTGGCGGCCAGCCAGCAGCTCCTGCTCCACGATGCGGCAGCGCTCCTGGCGTTCCTGCACCTCCTCAAGCTTGGCGCGGGTCTGGTCGATGCGGGAATCGAACAGGGCCACGCCGGCCAGCTCATCGATGATGCCGCGCCGGTCGCGGGCGCTCATCGACACGATCCGGGTCACATCGCCCTGCATCACCACGTTGCTGCCGTCGGGGTCGATGCGCAGGCGGCGCAGCTGGGTCTGGAGCTGCTGGGCGTTGCAGGCCACGCCATCGGCGCTGAAGCTGCTGCTGTAGGTGCCGCCGGGGGCCACCCGCAGCCGCCGGGTCACGCTCCATTCCCGCTGGCCCGGCTGGATCCAGGGGCCCTCCGGAGCCGCCTCCAGCCCCTGTTCCGCTTCGTCGGGCTGCCAGTCGCCCAGATCAAAGCGCACCGTGACGATGGTTTCGGCAGCGCGCCCCTCCCGCTGCACGGCGCTGTTGATCAGATCCGGCAGCCGCTCGGCCCGCATGCCACGGCTGGTAGCCAGGCCAAGGCAGAACAGCACCCCATCGAGAATGTTGCTCTTGCCCGAACCGTTGGGTCCTGTGACCACAGTGAACCCCGGCTCGAGCGGGATCGTCATCGAGCCGCCGAACGACTTGAAGTGGTTGAGTTCGACCTGGTTGATGTGAACCAACAGGCCCGTGCGCCGGGCGATCGGAATTTAGCCGAGGTGGTGACGTTGCCAAGGGGGCTGCCTACGGTGGTGTCACCCGACGGTCACCCCCCCGGCGCCGGTCGGCTCTCCCCACCGCCTCGCCGTTTCCCGAAGGCTCCACCGCCGCCACAGTGGGGTCCGTTCCCGCCAATTTCCCCTTCGCCCCGGACGCCATGGATCACCTCAGCGATTCCCCCGCTTCCCCCGGCGACGCCAACGGTCCGGTGGGTTCCAGCTCCGGCCAGGGCCTTCCCTTCCAACCCAACGGCAACGGCGGACCCACCACCCTGGAGGGGGAGGTTCCCGCCCTCAGCCAGCTCCAGCACGCCTTCCGCGAGCGCTTCGAGACCCTGCTGCCCACCATCCAACGGGAATGGCCCGAGGTGGCGCGCCACACCCTGGAGGCCACCCGCGGCAGCCTCGACAACGCCGTTGAGGTGATCAGCCGCCAGACCGGTCTCACCAGCCAAGGGGTGAAGCAACAGCTCCAGGAGCTGCTGCAATCCACCGGCGAGCAGGCCCACCAAGTGGCAGATACCCTCCGCCCGCTGGAGGAGCAGCTTGAGCAGCTCCTCGACGACCTCAACACCACCCTGCGGCCTCGGATCGAGAAGCCCGTGCGGGAGAAGCCGCTGATGGCCATCGGCATCGCTGCTGGGGTGGGGCTGCTGTTCGGACTGCTGCTGTCCGGACGCCGCTCCGCCTGAATTCCCCATGGGTCGCTCCAACTTCGGCAAGGTCACCGAGCTGATGTCCTCGGTCATGGACCTGCACGTGAAAATCGCGCTGCAGGAGGCCAGCCGGGAGAAGCGTCGGCTGATCGGCGGTGCCGTGTTCCTCGGTATGGGGGTCACCCTCGCCACCTTTGCCGGTGTGGCGGCCCAGATCGCCCTGCTGCTCTGGCTGCACCAGAGCTTGGCCTGGAGCTGGCTTCACTGTGCCCTGGCGGTGGCCGGCCTGGATCTGGCCCTTTCGGGTCTGTTCCTGCGGATCGGCGGCGGCATGCTCAAGGGACCTTTCCTGCCCGAGACCCGCCTCGGCATTACCCGCACCACCCGGGCCCTGACAGGGCGCTTCTAGGGGAGGGACGGGAGAACCCCTGAGACACCAGAGCAACAGGAGGCCGCTGCACGACGGGGAAATGGGGGCCGAATCCAGAGCCTCTTACACCCGGAGCCCCAGCTCCGCCAGGGCTTCCTCCTCCACCCACACCGACACCGAACCACCGGGGCAACGCCATTCGGCCCAGCCATCGGCGTTTGTGGTGATCGCTTCGCGGATGTGGCCGGTGAGATCGCGGTAGCTGGTGTGGCGCTTGCCCACCTCCATCCACTTATGGCCGGCTTTGCCATCGCTCATCAGCACCGCCAGGGATCGGGGATGGCTGGGACTGCCCAACCTGGTCCAGCCGATGGTGTTGAAGTGGTCGAGGTAGTCGATCTGCGGGCCGTAGGCCCAGTGGCGCCGCGCCAGCAGGAAGCGGTCAATCAGGAAACGATGGCTGGGCATGTGGATGTCGATCGGGCGACCCTGGCGGGTGTCGCGG
>Ga0209087_1002359_pt1 | contig 10681 bp, 12 predicted proteins | sample S_130805_EF_Meta_FD_187321 | JGI IMG/M metagenome (GOLD analysis project Ga0209087, IMG submission 187321) | Freshwater microbial communities from Lake Simoncouche, Canada to study carbon cycling - S_130805_EF_MetaG (SPAdes) (version 2) | ecosystem: Environmental > Aquatic > Freshwater > Lake ...
GTAATTAGTACGCCTGCAGAATGGATTGAACAAGGGGCGGTGTATGGCAATGAACTTGAGGTTCACAAATCAAAATGGACTATCCACGATTTTAAAGACTTCTACATAGTTAATGACGGAGAAGTTGATAAATATGGAAACAGTCAAATAGTAATGGAATACATAAAAAATTAATATGAACATTTTAAATTCAATCCACCTTTACCCGCCTCAGCACCTTTGCGGAGCTGAATTTATGATTCACGCTATAAACAAATCGTGCAAAAGTTACGGACATGATGTTCGGGTGTTGTTACATCAAGCGAATCATTATAAGATTAAAAACCATTACATTTTTGATGACATTGATGTTTTTCCTCCAGATCAAATATTATTAGAAAAGTTAGTTGATTGGAGTAATGCAATGTTTACTCATCTTGACTACACACGATGGAGCATTGGTTTAGCTGCAATGTATAAAAAACCTTTGATTCACCTCATCCACAATACGCACACTTACAATGAAATTGTGCAAGCAGAAAAGCCACAGTACATAATTTATAATTCAAATTGGGCAAAAAGTAGACTTAACTATAATCACGATTCAATTATACTTCATCCGCCTTGCGATTTTAGATTTTACGATTGTGTTGCAAATCCAATTGAAAATGAATACATAACTCTAATCAATTTAAACGAAAACAAAGGCGGTAATATACTTTATGAAATTGCGGAAATCTTGCCGCATAAAAAATTCTTAGGAGTAAAAGGCAGTTATGATGAGCAAATCATTAAACAATTGCCTAATGTTACAATATTAGACAAACAAATAGACATTCGGGAAGTTTATAAAAAAACAAGATTGCTTATAATGCCCTCTCTTTACGAATCTTGGGGACGGACTGCGACTGAGGCGATGGCAAACGGTATCCCCGTAATATGCACAGAAACAGGCGGACTTGCTGAGAATTGCAACAAAGCTGGAGTTTATGTTGAACGTACGGCGGATGCGTACGCATTAGCTATTGAAGCACTTGATAATCAAAAATTGTATCTTCGCAAAAGCAAGGATAGCAGAATCCGCAGCCGTGAATTGGATCCAGTAACGGAACTTTCACAATTTAACGAATGGTTAAAATTAAAAGTAAATGAATACACTTATAAGTAAAACAGTAACAACAGACATAGTAACGGAACTTGTAACGGTTGAGGATGCGAAACTTTGGCTCAAAATATCATTTACCGAAGATGATGCAATTATAGCTTCATTGATAAAGGCGGCGAGAATTTATATTGAAAACCTTACTAACTATGCTTTAGGTATCAAAACTATTGAAATTATAGCCGATTTGGATTTTACTGAATCTTACTATTTACCTTTGCCTATTGGCTCAATCCTATCTTTTCAACGTTGGAACGGCTCAGCATTTATCGCAGATACTGGCTATCATTTATTTCGTAACTCATTAGTAATTGACGATTCGGGCAGATATAAAATATCATTAACGTGCGGATTCAGCTCAATGCCTGCGGACTTCAAAATTGATATTCTAAAATTGGTGGCGTGGAATTATCAAAATAGGGGTTTAGATTTTAGCAATGAAAACACTTCATTAGTAGATTTCCCTAAATTGTCATCAGACTTTTACAAACAAATTGTAATCTAATGGCAATATCACCCGGCATCTTTATATCGTTTGACGGATTAAAGGAACTTAAAGAGAAGTTTAAAAACTTACAAACGGAAGCCGCAAAAGATGTTGATGCGGTATTAAGTGTTTCTGCCGAAAATATAGCAACTAAAGCCAAGCAAAATTTAAGCGGTGTTACCTACAATGCTAACGATTATAAAAAACCATTGGAAAAACTTTATGCTGTTACAGATGACATAAATAATTTAAAACAAAGTATTGGCGTAAATCGTAATTCAGCTATGAGTTATGAAGTTGTGGCTACAATGCCTTATGCAGCCTACATTGAATTCGGCACAGGCGGAGCAGTCAAGATTCCTGCCGGCGTTGAGGATTACGCAATACAATTCAAGAAGCCAAACCGTCTCAACATTTCAATGAAAGCTAACCCATATTTGTTCCCTGCATTCTTTGAACAAAAACCGATTATCATTCAAGATATAAAAGATATCTTAACTTTGTAACATGATTAACCCAGGCAAATCAATTAGAGACGTTTATTTTAATGCATTATCCGCACTTGGGGCGGTTAGTGGTTACATTTCAGACGGTAACGGAAATCGGTTTGCGGACGGTAACGGTAACTTATTAATTACTTCAAGTGGTAAAGGTAGTTACACAGTCTTTGACGATTTGCCACTTGAAACATTGCCGCAAAATTACATTTACATAAATGCTATTGACTATAATCAAGTTGGAAACAATCAACTTTATGTGCATGATGCGGTTGTAACGGTGGACATTGTCACCAGACAATACAAAAAAATTGACAGAGATACAGTGGATGCAATCGCACAGGAGGTTATGACTGCAATAATAGAGGGAAAATTGAAGGATACAAATTTCCAAATTATAGACGTAAATTTGATTAGTTCAAGATACTTGACAAATCAAGACGGAGCATATTTTTTAACTCGAAATATTTTAAGATTTCAGCAAAATTTAATTAAAACTAAAAACTAAACATTATGGCTCAAATAGTTGGCGTAAATCAGAACATTGAAGTAGACGTTACCGGTGCCGGTTCAACCTACAAAAATTTAGTGTGTTTAAGAAATTCAAGTGTTGAAGGAACAAACAGCGTATCTGAAGAGGAGACAAACTGCGGAAAACTTACAAGCGTGGCTAATCCAGGCTTTACATTCTCAGCGGATGCGGTTTGTGAAACTGCACCTACAATTTCTCAGGTAAGTTATAAAGATTTACTAACAGCATTTGCAAATTCTACATTGGTGGCAGTTCGTTTTCAAAATCCTGTTGTAACTGGTTCAAGTGTTGGTGCTGCTTACTACCACCAGGCGTTATGTTACATTACTGGTTTGACATTGAATCAAGATGCAGCCGGCGGTGCTTACATAAATTTTACAGTTACATTCCAATCAACCGGAGTTATTGACGTAACAGTTTAATATATGAATGGATACACACAATTAGAATTTAAAGGGCAACTTAGGGGAATAAAGTTTGGTATGTTGGCAGTTCAGCAGATAATGTTAGCTGCCAGCAAACTAAATGCGGAATTGGGAAATGAAATTGATATTGCATTAATCCCTGAGGTTTTGTATTGGGGTTTATACAATTGCTCCGTCAACAAACGTGAATTAATCGATTACACTTTTGAAGATGTTTGCGAGTTTGTGGACGATAATATCCACAATAAAGAAATCTTTGTACAAATAATGCTATGCTTCTATGATTCAAAAATCATAAAGGCATCATTGCCACAGACGGAGCCAACAGACGAAAAAAAAAGTTTGATTTAACCATTGAGACAGGTTGGCACAATTTAAAGCGGTTGGTAATTGGTGAAATTGGCGTTAATAATTATAATGAGTTGACATTTGTAGAAGTAATGCAAATCATTGAAGGGTATAACGATAGGGTGATTCAATCCTATAAACAGACTCGATTATTAATGTTTACAATGGCGAGGTTATTGGGAGATTCTAAAAAAGTACCTGCAACGGTTGAAGAGTTCTGGAGTTTGCCTGGTGATGAAGTTACGGCAATGACAACAGAAGATCAAATGAAAGCAATTTTTGACAATTTAAAAAATGCTCAAAAATGAATGAAGAATTAAAGATAATTATTGAGGCAGACGTTACAAATTTGCAAGGCGGCGTTAAAAAAGCTGAGGAGTCTATAAACGGACTTGGGAACGCTGCAAACAAAGCCAAGCAACCAATTGCTAATGCTTCTTACGCATTGACAACAATGAGTGGTATAGTTCGTGATTTGCCATTTGGTTTTATTGCAATTCAAAATAACTTGCCTTTAGTTGTTGATAGTTTTTCAAGTTTGGCAAAGCAATCGGGCGGAGTTGGCGGAGCGTTAAAAGGATTAGGAGCGGCACTCATAGGACCTGCGGGAATTGGTTTTGCCTTCGGTGCGGTAACCTCGATAGTTACATCACTAATTCAAAATTACGGCAGCTTAGGTAATGCCATTGACGTAATATTCGCAAAAAACAAACAAGCGGCAGAAGCCACAGCAACGTATAATAAAGAATTAGAAAAGGGGCAAGGCACAATCGGAGGGGAGATTGCAACAATTGATATTTTAACTAAACGGTTAACAAACCTACAAGCACCATATAAAAGTAGGCAAGATGCTTATAATGAATTAAAGAAAGTGCAGCCGGATATTTTACGAGGTATGACTGAGGAGAATGCCTTATCAGCATCTTCAGTGGGTGCAATTTTAGCAAACGCAAACGCACGGAAACAACTTCTACTTATCAAGATTCAAGAAAATGCAATCAATAAAGTTCTTGATGAAAATGCAGGAAAGATTTTAAAATTAGAAAATGAAAGGAACAAAGCAATTAATGAGGAAGCAGCACAACGTGATAAATTAAATGCATTAAAGAAAACAGCACCAGAAGGAAGCGACAAAGTTCGCAGAGAGGAAATAGCATTATCATTTTTAGCACAAACGACAGCTAAAGCAAGAGAAGAGGTAGACAAACTGCAAAAAATACAAGATAGCTATATAAATAAATTAGACCCTTTAGTTGGTAAAATTGCAGAAATCAACAATGAAACGCAAAAGGGAATTGATAAAAGCAAAGCAGAAGCAGACGCAAAAAAAACGCAAGTAAAATCAAATGATAATTTAGCAGCATCAATTGATAAAGTTACTAAAGCAGAAGCGGCAAAACAAGCAAAACAAACAGCCGAAAGAAATCAACAGGCTTTAATTCCTAATTTCGGAATTGAACAAGCAAAACCTATTAATCCATTAGCAACAGCAGGAGCGGTTAATCCATTTGTTGGTTCACCTATAAAAGATAGTTTATTACAAGAAGCAGCCGCAGCAGCAGCCGCACGAACGGAATATGAAAATTATGCCGCATCAGTAAGCACACTTGTAGCACCCGCAATTGATAACTTATTTACAGCTTTACAAAATGGAACAAATGTATTCGATGCAATTGGGCAAAGCGTGAAATCGTTAGTAATTGATATAATTAAAGCAATTGCAAAGGCGGCAATATTGAAGGCATTGACAACTGCGGTAAGTGCAGGAAGTGGAGCGGGTTTTTTTGGCGGCTTATTTAGTGCATTATCCGGTTCACTTGGTGGCGTTGCATCGCCACAATTTACGGGAGGTGCGGGACTTTCGGGAGGATTGGCATTAAATGGGCAAGTTGTTTTTGTACAACGTGGTACTGATTTAGTAGGCGTTCTTAATCGTGGAAATTCACAAATAAATAGGGTTGGTTAATGGCATACGGATTAAAATATAATTCTGAATTTGTTAATGCACAAGGGCATACTTGCAATCTTTATTTGTATTACAAAGATTATACCGGACCGACAATTGCTTTAAATAGCGGATTGCGTGCTTTTGTATTGCGTGAGTTTAACTCCGATAATGATTTCTATAAACCTATCAGACCTCAGCAGGCAGAATTTGAAATTTTAGCAGACGTTGTAACTTTAGAATCGTTTCTATTTAATGATTACGATTCGGTTCAAGTGCAGTTTTATTGGCAAGGTGCATTATATTGGCGAGGTTGGCTCATACAAGATGACTTTGAAGAATCTTGGGTGGATTCTGCCCACTTTATAACACTCAGAGCGACTGAACAATTAAGCGGTTTAAATATTATTGCACCAACTTTGCCAACTGGGCATAATACGCCGTTAGATTTTATACTAAATGCAATTTCAACAACTTCAATAAACAATACAGCAGGTTTAGGAATTAGGATTTTAAATAATTTGTTTTACGAAACAATGGATGATAAGGATATTGACGATACTGAAACTTGCCTCGATCAAATGTATATTGCTAATTCTACATTTCAGAAAACATTAACAACTTTTGACGATTATCAAACTATTTTAGAAAAATTAAATAGATCATTCAATCAAACTATATTCCAATATAAAGGTGCAGCGTATTTGATGCGGATGAGTGAATTTCTCACATATCCAAACGATTTACCGGCAATACAATTTCAGCCTTTAGTTATACCGTCAAGAATTTCAACAAGTGAAGATTATAAAGTTTACATTGGAATTGATGAAGAAATTAAGCCTATAATGCCGGAAATGCTGAGGCAAGTAGAAAGACCTTATAAGAAGTTTCAGATTGATTTTAAAAATATATTTCCTCCTGAATTAATAACGAATGAAAGTTTTAAAATTGGTTCATTAATTAGTTCAACAATTTATGAAAGAAGATTTAATGTTGATTACTGGAGTTTAAAAACTTGGATAACAAGAACAACAAATGCATCAGGTAGTTTTTATAGAAGTCAACCATTAAACAATGGACAAATTTTAGATGAGTTTGTTATAATTTATGGTGATTTTAATTATGAAAACTATTTAATCTCTCAGCCTTTATTAATTGAAGAATCAAATTTTTTCACAATTGAGTTTGAATTTAAAAAAAATATAACATCTTCTATAACAGCAACCTTAGATACTGTACATATTACATTAGAAGCATTAACAGGTGAAAAATATACACTTGACAATGATGGGACATGGGTTTTATCAAATTCTACTTATACATCAAACGTAAAAGCATTAACGGTTAATTATACAAATGAAATACCAGATTATAATTATAAATCACTTAATGTTAAAAGTAGGTTAACACCAAAAAAAGGGTATATCTATGTAAATTTTATTAATAAAAACACTATTACAAATTATCAACCTATTATAAAAACTTTAAAAATAGGAGTTTCAACAGCAATACCGACAGATATAATAGGAGATTATGATTTATTGACAAAAACAGAGTTAATAAAAAATAATTTAAACATTACTACAACTCTTGACGATGGAGAAAATTTATATTGGAAAGGCGTTATTTTTTCACCAGATAACACGCTAACCGGAGATAATTGGTACAGAATGCAGTATCAATCCGAATCATTTACTTTTAAACGTCAAAAAGCGATAGCACATTGGCTATTAAACAGACGTTATAGGCAATTGATAAGCGGTAATTTTTACGGCATTTCTTGGAGCAGTAATGAGCGACCTATTGGTTTAATGAATCGTTTTATCTTTTCAGACGATGCACCAAACAAGCAATTTATGATTGTAAATTTACAAGAGATTGATTTTGTAAGCTGCCAATGGAAGGCTACTTTAATTGAAACTTACGATTCAACACTTGATGCAACATTAACGGATTATCCGCCTCATTCGTTTGATTTCCTTTATCAAGAATAAAATTTAACTTTGCAACATGGCAATAGTAAAAGCATCAGACGTTACAATACAATTTAAGAACAGCGGGGTATATTATAACCTCAAATGTTCCAAAGATGCGACTATAACCATTACTCAAGACAATTTGGAACTTGCCCCAAAAACGAATCACAGATATAAAAGATACATTCCTAATCGAATATCGGGAACGATACAAGGTTCGGGAGTTGTCGAATCAGACAACAATTATAGTTTTTTTCAATTGCAAACATTACAATTAGCCGGCACGGATGCTGAGTGTAAATTTATTGTAGGCAGTAAAACTTATACAATCAATTGCCTAATATCTGAACTTACAATTAATTCGGCAGCCTCAGGATTTGCGAACTTTACATACAATTTGATTATTAACGGTAATATAAACATATCATAATGGCAGACATATTAATAAAAGATTTAATCTCCGGCACGCCTTCACTTACCGATTTATTAATCTTTGCAAATCCTACAACAGGATTAGCAAAGAAAACAACGATAACAACTTTTAAAAGTAGTTTAAATTTGTCTTTTGCGGATTTAAATGATTATTCAGTAGTTAATTTGTTGGATGAACAAATTTTGTATTACGATTCAGGAGAATGGAAAAACGTATCGTTAAAAACCATAAACGGAAATCAATTATTTGGTAGCGGAAACATTGTCATTGCGGGCGGCAGCGGTTTAACTTCATTAAACTCATTAACGGCATCAACGCAAACTTTTGCAACATCAAGCACAGGAACGGATTTCACAATTACCTCCGCAACGTCAACGCATACTTTTAATTTACCGTCTGCAAGTGCCACAAATCGTGGTTTATTAACGGCGGCAAATTGGACAACATTTAATAATAAGCAAGCGGCGTTGGTAAGTGGGACAAATATAAAAACAATAAATAGTGCAAGTTTATTGAGTGCAGGAGATTTACAATTTGTAACGCAAATTAATGCAATTTTCCAAAATACAGGGTTAGACATTGATTTTCAAATTGAAGAAGATGATAGTAGTTTGCCAAGGTTTGGTTATTATATAACTTTAAAAATTCCTTCTGCCTCAGCAAGTGCGAGAGGTGCTTTAACTTCTACTGATTGGACAACATTTAACGCTAAACAAGCTGCCTTAGTTTCGGGAACGAACATAAAAACCATAAACGGAGCATCAATTCTTGGTAGTGGAAATATAGTTATAAGCGGCGGTACTGGCTTAACTTCGCTTAATGGATTAACAGCCGGAACACAACTTTTTGCGGTTGCATCAACAGGAACAGATTTCACAATTACAAGCACAACGGATACACACACATTTGCAATCCCAACAGCCTCAGCAAGTGCAAGAGGTTTGCTCAGTTCTGCGAATTGGACAACTTTCAACAATAAAGTAGGCTATACCGGAGCAACGGCAGATTTAAACTTAGGTGTTTACAACTTATATACTAACAATATATTCACAGGGTTTACAAGTGTGGCGGCTTCGGGTACATTGATTACTTTAACCGTTACATCAACACCATACTACAATGTAACAGGAAGCGGCGGGCAAATTATAAAGCTTCCTGATGCAACAACTTTGCAAAATGGGGCAACATTTGTATTTAACAACAATCAATCAAGCGGAGCAATAACGGTAAACAACAACAGCAATACTTTAATTGCTTCTATTCCTTCGGGCGGCTATGTTACAATTACTCTATTATCAAACTCTATTGCGGCTGGCAGTTGGGATAGGCATTTTGAAGCACCAGCCAACGTTTCGTGGAGTACAAATACTTTTGATTATGCAGGAAGTATAACGTCTGCAACTTGGAACGGGGTAGCAATTACAGACACCTACATAAGTTCGGCGGCTACTTGGAACGGTAAACAAGCAGCGTTGAATGGAACAGGATTTGTAAAAATTAGCGGTACAACAATTTCTTACGATAACTCTACATATTTAACAGCAAACCAAAGTATCACATTAAGCGGAGATGTAACCGGAAGCGGTGCAACGTCAATAAGCACAACACTTGCAACAGTTACTCAAGCAAGTAGTGGAAACTTTGTAAAAATTACTTTAGATACTAAAGGAAGAGTTACAGGCAATACAGCAGTTTTGGCGGCTGATATTACGGCGTTGGGTTTTGCGGTTTCAACCATTACAACCAACAGGCAAACGGCATCATATACACTTGTTCTTGCGGATGCTAACAAACTTGTAGAAATGAACGTGGCAACGGCAAATACATTGACTGTGCCAACTAACGCAACGGTAGCATTTCCAATTGGAACACAGATTTTGATTTCGCAATATGGAGCAGGAGCGGCAACAATTACTGCGGCAAGTGGTGTTACTTTGCGAAGCGAAAGTGCAAAACTTAAAACAAACGGACAATATAGTGGTGCAACCTTGGTTAAGATTGCAACTGATGAATGGTATGTTTTTGGAAACTTAACAACATAAATTATGTTATTAGCAGGAATAGGAATTACGGCAAGTAAGGCAAGTGGTAGCGGATTTGATTCCGATGCACAAGCATTTATAACAGCAGCGTCAATTACTGATACTACGCAGCAAGATGCTATTAATACAATGGTGTTAAGTTTGAAATCTAATTCATTATGGACAAAAATGTTAGCAATTTATCCGATGATAGGAGGCACTGAAAATGCTCACAAACGAAATTTAAAAAATCCAACAGATTTAGATAGTGCTTATAGATTAAGTTTCAGTGGATCTTGGAATCACACTTCTTTAGGTGCAGAAACTAATGGCTCAAATACTTGGGCAGATACATTCATTCAACCTGCTAACTCATCATTAGGACAAAATGATATAGCAATTTCTTATTATGCAAGAAATACCACTAACAACGGTTCATTATTTTCAATTTTAGGGAGTGGAAATAATGGAATTAAATTTGAATTAAGAAACGGGGCGGGGGATAACGCTTATAATTGTTTGAATTCAACAGAAAGCCAATTGAGCGACGGTAACGCTACAAAAACCGGATTATTAATTTTATCAAGAATTGCGTCAAATGAATATAAAAGATATGGCAGAGGTACACTTGACTACACATATTCATCAACGAGTAATGCAGTTGTAACTGGCTATAACATCAATATTGGATGTAAATATCAAACACCTTCATCTCGAAGTGAATATACAAACGCAAAATGTTCATTTGCTTCAATAGGTAATGGATTGTCAGCAACTGAAGCGGCTAATTTAAATACAATTGTGCAGGCTTGTCAAGTATCATTATCAAGAAATATTTATTAATATGATAGGCGGAAAATTAACAATAGAACAAAG
>Ga0209087_1002361_pt1 | contig 10675 bp, 9 predicted proteins | sample S_130805_EF_Meta_FD_187321 | JGI IMG/M metagenome (GOLD analysis project Ga0209087, IMG submission 187321) | Freshwater microbial communities from Lake Simoncouche, Canada to study carbon cycling - S_130805_EF_MetaG (SPAdes) (version 2) | ecosystem: Environmental > Aquatic > Freshwater > Lake ...
CATAAAACCCAGCTTTTTCTCCAACCACATCGCGTGTCATTTGCTGGTAATCGCGCTTTAAATTTCCTGTAGACTGCCCCATAGCATCGCGGGTGGCGTCTTCTTCCGATCTACCTTGCTCCATAAAGCGCTGTTTCTGCGCTTCAAGTCGAGGATCAAATTTAGACAGAGTAGGGCTTACATTTTTATCAAGCGCTTCATACCTACCAGCGACTACTTTAGCCGCGCGGCCATAAACAGTGGGAGATTCGGCTAGTTTTGCTAATGCTCCAGCGCGTTCTTCTGCGGGCATTGCATTAAGGTGTGCTTCTACTGCGCTAACAAACTGAGGGTTTAAAAGTTTATCTTCTGTAGAGGCAATAGGTGGAAGCGGCGTTTTTTCTAAGACACTTTGTTCTTTTTCTTTTTTAATTTTTAGGTAATCTTCGGCAGTAATAGGCGCACGAATACCGCTATTGTCGCGGGATAGCATTGATGAAAATGAATCATCCTTAGCCAACGCAGATGAAAGTCCTAATTTTCTTTCGACGGGCGCTGGCTTTTCCTCAGCAGGGGCGGATTGTTTTTCTAGATAACCTAATATCTTGGATTTAGCCGCAGCTACATCATCCGTAGCAACATCATATTGCTGCCCTTTGTACTCGTAGATTGGCATCTGTAGCCTTAATCTGGTATTTTGATTATGTTAGAACCTCCACCGCCACTACCCGGTTTTGTTGGGTTTGTAGCAGTTTGACGACTCCGTATATTAGCAGCAAGTGCATCCTCTGCTCTGGCCATACCTTGAGTATCTCCGTTTTCGTACGCCCTTGTCCAATCTGGATCAGAGAACTTAGAACTCTTAACTACTTTTTCAACCTCAGTGTCCGAAGTTGAAGAGGTACGGAATGTATCAACCGCAGCTTTAAGTTGCGAATCGTTTTTAATTTGTGTTGCAGTTTTGGCAACAGCCGCCGCTTTAATGCGAGCCTCAAACGCTTTAGGTGATTCGCCTTCTTTTGGTTTCTCTCTGTTCAACATGTCTTCAATGTTGAATTTAAGCGCAGCTTCGTTGAACTTAGGTTCTTTGCCAGCCCCGCCAGCCCCACCTGTGCCAGTCGGTTTAACAGTAGACGCCATACGAGCCGCCAAGTTAGCGACGTCCATAGCCTTCTTACCGCGAGCGGCTTCTGCGGCATCATTAGACCTACGTGCTGCATCTGCTGCGGTACGGGCTTGAGTAAATGCACCAATGTTTTCTTTGCGCTCTGCGTCGGCCAAGTTAATTCTCATGCCAATCATTGAGCGTTGGAGGTCTTGGTCAGCTTTAAGGATAGGTGCATAAGCATCGGCAAACTCTCCGCTGGCTTCGCCTATACCACGCCAGAAATTGTTACCTTTTATCATGCCGCGTGCCGCCCTTAAAGCGCTTAGACCTTTACCTTGTGATAAGTTTTCTTTACCTTGCTCACCTAGTTTGGTAACTAAATCGCCAATATTGCCGTAGGAACTTGGCCCTGCGGCTTCTCTATACAAGGCCATTTCTTTTTTTGTACGGGTATCGTATTCGTCATCAGTCATGTATTTGGGTTTTTGCCCAGCCACATTTGCAAGAAGTTGTGGGTATATGTTAGTAAGCGCAGCGTACTGAGTTGGATTACCTCTAGATGGCAACAACGCACCAAGCCCTTGGGAAGAATCAACAAGTGAGCCTTCTTCGCCGTCAAAAGCCAAGATGCCACCCTTAGCAGCGTGCATAACACCGTCGGCTATTTGCTGTGGCATAGCGCCAGCAATACCATTTTGTATAGATTTGTTTGTTTCTTGCTCCTGTACTTTTTCTATTTGTTGGGCAATCAACATAGCCGTCTGCTTATCACCACGCGCTTGTGCATTTTGAAATGCGTCTTGTAGTTGTTGCAAGCTGAGCGTACCAATAATATCTTCGGTGTTATCCGAACTTGTTACGGATTTATCATGCCCTGCGTAGTATTTGATTTCTCCGCCATCGGCATACCCATAAACTGAACCGCCATCAGCTTTGTTTAGTTGGTTAAGTCCATACGCAGTCAAACCCAAAGAACCTGCAGCTTGCAGCCCAGTAGGAGGAGCCTGATACATTTGCGTAGTAGATTGCTGACCTAGTGGAAGACCACGAATCATGTCGGACATGAAGCCCAACTGTTTGTATGGGTAGTTCTGTTGGTTGGTGAAATCTTGGTACGCAGTATCCAAACCTTTTTGTGCTTGGGCTTGTTGCTGCGCGCCGTATCCAGCTTGCAACTGATTGATACCCATTTCCTGACCGTACTGGTTTTGACCTAGTTGGCCTAAATTGGACGATGCTTGATTCATCAAGCCAAAACCTGCAAGTTGATTCTGCAAATTCTGGTTGTATTGTTGTTGAGCGTTATTGAATGCAGTGTTGTAGCCTTGACCGACGATTTGGTTTAGACCCGTATTACGATTACGCTCATTCTCTGCAGCCATAAGCGCTTCACGGGAACCGCCAAATGCACCGGCTTGCGTTGCCGCACTCTGCTGTTTAGTAGCACCAATATCGTACGCACGATTAGCCTCCGCTAACTGAGGAGCCAAAGACATTTGCAAGTAGGGGTTCATGTACCCACCAACTTGATTCTGGAATCCGTACTGATTAGCCTGACCTGCTACACCTAAGCCACCTATACCCGCCATAGTTGCGCCAGCAGTTGCCTCACCCGTTTGTGGGGATACAGACATACCTTGGGCATTCTGCATAGCTTGCTGCTGCATTGGGGAAAACCCTGCAATACGTGCTTGATCGTATTGTTGGTAGGGGTTTTGGGTGACGTCGGTTAACGCCTGACCCTTAGCCAGTATGTCTTTAGCATACGGTTTTGCCCATTCAGGCAGTTCCGTGCTGGCTTTTTGTTCTGCGGCTGGTTGTTGGCTGTTACCCATATCAGGCATGATTATTCTCCTGTAAGAAATCCGCAAAATCTTCGTGCGCCAGTACAGTACGGGCTTCTAGTGAGATTTCACGCATGTGGCTAAAGCCACCCATTAAGAATGCGACTGAGCCATATAGCTCAACGCCCATTTGTTTTAACCACCACGCAGCTTGAAGATCGCGTTTGACAGGAGATTTCTGCAAGTCGTTCGAGTCTAACCAAGCGTTTATACAAGTCATCATTATGGGCAACAAGTACCCTTTGTTACGCTCAAAGAACGGATTCTGAGGCATGAAGAACATTAGGTTTAAGAACACCCGATTTACGTCGTCACCCTTAACTTCCTTGTCTTTGTCTACAAGATCGTCCCAAATCTCAACCGCATCCATAACGGTGCTTAGGAATACCAAAGCGTTGCTATCCCCGCAACAAGCTCTCTCGCGTAGCTCGTCTCGTTTCTCCATCCATTCTGGGGCTAGGCGGTTGTCGCTCATGCAGGTAAATATTTAGAAGAACGGCTGTTATGTGCAACCTTATCTTTACCTACTGTCTTCTTACGCGCTGACTGGATTCTGTCCATCATTGCGTATAGCTTACGAGCACCAGCTTCAGTTGAACCGTTGCCCAACTCAGAAACAATACGAGCAGGTACCACGAATTCACCGTCGGCTAAACGAGCAGGTTGTTTCTTGCCGATTACAGCAGGTATCGAATCAGATACGCCATCCCCCGGCCCGCGAAGTAAGCGCCCACCATCAGAATAACCACCCAAGTTATAGTGCGCATCGGAGAGTCCTCCTGTTGCCTGTTGTTGGACATACTGCTGATCGTCAGGGTTGTAAGAGTATTTAAGTCCGGGGTTTGCGTCTTGTTGTTTTGTTTTTAGCCCGCGAAGCAACGAGCCTAACGGACCAACAGGTTGGTCATCAGGTACATCAAAATCTGAACGCCCAATACCACCCCCAGCCAACCGAGTACCTTGCATATTGGGTTCGCCCGACATCATGTTGACTGTGCCGCCACCAGAAGGAGCCATGCTTGACATCATATTAGTGGACTGTGGGTCTTGATAAGGCGTGGCAAAAGCGGAAGTACGCATGTTTGCCATTGGGTACATAGTGTTTGCACCCAATGTGGCTTGATTAGACATCTGTTCAACAGGACCACCGCCAGCAAAATGGTAGAGGTCTTTAGCCGCAGAAGCGGAAATTGGGGAGTACGAAGGGCTGAAATACTTCTGTTGACGACCGTAATTACCACTTCCGTATAACATTTGATCGTACGAAGGTACGTCAGGGGCAGGTAATGGGTTTGTTTTGTCCGCGCTGTATGAATACCGCTGACCCATATCTTTGTCTGGTGCGGCTGGCGCTGCGGGATCTTTTTTCATACCGTAGGCTACGCTTCCAAGAGCAGCAACGGAAGTTTTGGGGTTTGCAGAAATAAAATCGCCAGCATTGCTAAACGATGCACCGCTTCTAATAGCTGAAGCACGATCGGCGGCGTTCATGTCTGCAAAAGATGATGGTGTTGCCGTCGGTGTCGGTGTGGGAGAACTTAACCCCATGCCATCAATGTTATATTGTGGCCCACCCGCTGCTTGTACTGCTTGAGCCGGTTGGATACCTGCTGTCGGGTTTGTTGCCCCAAATGATTCTGCGGGAGTCATCGTAAGCCCATTGACCCCACCTTGCGTAGCAGCATTAAAAGCTTGAGTAGAACTTGCAAGAGGCGTTGCCCCCGCCGCCACGTTTCCAGTTGTTGCTGCTATAGAAGGTACAGCACTTTGTTGAGCGGCAATATTAGCGGCGGAGCGTGCGGCTTCTGTAGCCTCGAGCCCCTGAGCAGCCGATGCTGCCTGATTTGTTGCGTTTACTCCCACTTGCGAAGCACCCGCAGCGCCAGCCGAACCAGCTAGACCCGCACCACCATAAGCGCCGAGGCCAGCCATAATGCCTTGCTTCAAACTACCAGACTGTGCGGTTTTTAAAGCGCCAACGATTGCACCTGCTCCCCATGCTTGCATACCGGGAATCATCATTAGACCCGCGCCAGCAACCATAGGCAAAATAGCGGAAAGGAATCCCGCTTCAGGAAGTCCAGTTTGTGGGTTGATGGTTAAAGACCCACCATGAGCCATAGCAATTTTTTGAAGGCTGGCTACTTCGCCTTTGTCCATATGGACGAGCATCTTGTCTTTGCCACGACCGTGGGATGCTAAATGTTTGGCAGCAAGTTGTAGGCTCATTTTTGCCTCGTAGATGGGGGGTTAATCGAGTTTATCATGCCTTAATCCTTAATGGGTAACTTGTTGCGGCACCACCAGACGTATCGTAGTAAATATCGCCAGAACGCAAGTTAGCAAAATCAGCCTGTGTTGGTAGGCTAATAACTGGGGCACCTGTCGTATTTGGTTCGGCGCAACTAATAGCAGAAATAACTACAGCAGGGGTAGAACCAACCGCAGGTCGTTTCTGTGTTGACGCAAGTATGGGGCCGGGGTTATCAAGGCCGTTAAAGTATTGACGCAAAATTCCTGTAAGCGCGTCCATATATACGCGGTCGTACTCAACAGGAGCGGCTGGAAGTCGTGGGGCTACTACGCCTTTATTTGCCATGCTTATCTCCTACCATCTGGTCTTACATCAATACGTGGCGAGCCTAGTTGCCACTGCGTACCAAGGTCCGATGAAGAAATCTTAAATGCCATTTGACGACCACGAATCCGTACATAAACTTGTTGGGTAAATTGCTGGACGTTGTATGTTGTTGTGCTTGCGTAAGACAGGGCACTGTTTACAAATGGGTTGTCTGAAGACCCGTAGTTAGCGCCGGGGTTTTGACGCGGTCTTACCGTAAAGTTAGTGGAAGGCGCTGCTGAGGTGGAGCCATCAAAAGTGATGTCGGGAATAAGTCTCCACACAAAACCAAAATTATGACCATCACCAATATCAAAGTCCGAGGATTGAACATAGGATTCAATAGCAAGTGGAGAGTTAGTGACTTCGTTGTTATCTACAGTTGTTTCATGGTAGACCACGGCACCGTTTGTGTAACTTGAAGGTACGTCAGAACTATTATTAGCTGTATATGCAATAGCCGCCATAGGCTCTGCACGCAATGGACTATCTAACCACGCGGTGCGTGGGCGAATTGTTGTGCCATTCAATGTGCCGTAGTACCAAGTACGCTCCAAGTGGTTATAGATAACGTAGCGGTCAATCAATACATTTGGGTTACCGGGAGTGCCAGTACCGTTTTGACCAGTAGAAGTAGTTCCAGTTTGAGATGGGTAGAACCACCAAATCTCGTTGTAACCTTCATTTGTACCCGAGTGGATTTGGAAAGTTTCTTGCAAGTTGATATTGCCATATATGTACTGACGCAGGGCACAGGGAAGAGTCTCCACACGACCAGAATACATATAGAACTTGTCGGTACCCATCCAATAGGTGACGTTATTAACCACCGATACCGCATTTGGACTGACGATAGAGATGTTGTCGGCAAGAATTTGACTGCCCCAAACATACGGAGCGCCAAGGTATTGGAAAGAATAGATAGCTGAATCGGTCAATACCAAAATCTCTTGGCGCGTTTGGATAGCCGTAATAATTGTTGAGCCGTGGCTTAGACGAACATCGCCAGCTTGATTACTAATAGCCGGTGTCCAAGTAGCCAAAGTGTTTTGGTCAGACCAACGCACAAGCATTGGGTCTTGCGCGGCTGGGAAAAGCACGCCACTTGCATCATTGCATCCAAATGCAAAAGTAAAACGCGAAGAGTCTGATACCAATACAAAATTAGCAATAGATGGGCAAGTGGAGTCTGGCGTAAACGAACCGGATTTAGTAGCTACAGCAGTGCCCGCTTTAATAATCTGCCCACGGTCGTATACGTTAGGACTTGCGTTGTTAGCCCAGTAGTACATTGACCCGCCACGGGGGTTAAACACCAAGTCTTCGCCGTAATTAGATTGACTCCACAAACGTAACTGGATGCCAATACCTGTTGTAGCCGCTGAGCCCCAACCAGTTGCTGTAGAAGCAAACTGAGAAATAAGGTCTGCGCTGGCATGTGCACTTGGGGTTGTACCGTTAGCCGCACGAGTGCATCCTGTGAATGATGTTCCTGTTTTGCCTGAATAACTGATACCTTCTGAGCCAATATAAATAACGCCTGATGCCGCAAACACAGAAGCAGATGTGCAGTTAATAGTTACACCTGTTGTGTACTGAGATACACCTAATGCGGTAACGTGGGCTGCGGCTGATGTTCCGCTTGCCGCTCTAGTACACCCAGTAAAAGTAGTAGCCGTCACGCCCGTGTAGGAAATAACTTCCGTCTCAATCAAAATACTACCTGTAGCGGTAAACCCAGATGTAGACACCACAGACACAGTAGTGCTAGTCGTTGTTAACGCCGCAGTTGAACTAGTAAACGCAATAGCAGCAAGCGTTCCAGATAGCGCGGTAGACGCGCTCGGCCCAGTAGAACCACCATAGCCACCAGCACCCCAGCCTGTGCCGTAGGTAAATGTTGTATTGCCGGTAGTGAGTTGGTAGTTGCCCACTACAGCCGAACCGCCGTTACCAGAGTCGCTTCCATTAGCTGTAGCAGTTGCTGTGATTGTGTATGTGTTGTTACTTGTAACAGTCTGAACTTGATACTCTTGGTTAAGGACTGCGGCAGTTATGTTTCCGCCAAGAGAGACTGCGCCACTAAAACAAACAAAGTCTCCAATCTGCACGCCGTTACCAGCGTCAGTCACGATAAGAGTGGCTGAACCAGAAGTAGCCGCAAAAGTAATCTCGCCAGCCGCCGTAAGTGCACGGATAGGAGTTACGTCGTTGTATGCACCGCCAGAAGAGTTTTGGATGTAATACTTGAGGTTGGTTCCCACTGCCAGTAGGTTGTAGCCTGTCAGGTTAATCCAATTCCATAAAGCTTTAGCAACACCCCAGTAAGCGCCACTATTAGTAACGGGAACGGCATTAGATGTTCCACCAGAAACCAGCGTAGTAGTCGGCACAGTGGTGTAGTAAGAACCTGTATCACGTTGCCAACCACCAATCTTTTCAGGGTAGCCAGAGCGGAAACGAATCTTGTCGCAGTCAAACCAACCGCCCTCATTAGATAGGGTAGTGCCTTCGCGGTTAACGCCGGGTCTGAATTGCAGTTTTTGTAATGGCATCTTTTATCCTAAGAACAGGGCACGCTCGTCTTTGCGACGATTCTCTAACCCTTTGAGTATTTTCCCACCAGCCTTGCAATACTTCAAGAGTTCTTCTGCAGCGCCTTCCATATCCCCGCGCAAAACCTTCTGACGGAGGGTTGAGCGCTGTAGTGTTCCCAGACCAACATTGAAACTAAAAGAGATAAGAGCATCGTATTGACCTTGAGTGAGGGGAACAGGACAGAACTGAACCACACCTCGCTCAAACCTAGCCAAATCTGCTTTAAGAATTCCATTGACTTCTTCCATGCTAAACGTGCGGTTGTCTGCATCTTTAAGGGCAAACCCGTCACGGTCTTCTATCTTCATCTTGCCTTGCTCTGGGTACAAGACATGCCCCACCCCCACCGTCCACAGCTTGGCTGGACAGCGATAAGGCTTCTGACGCACACCTTCATGGTGTGTAATCATCTTGAGGGCTTTGTCTGACAGGTTCATTTTTTGCCAAATGCTTGTGTACCAAACCAGAACGACACCACAGATGCCCAGATGATCTGAGTCTCGTTATCCCATAGCAGGTCTAGCGCCACATCAAACGGCACTTCCTTGTGATAAGCAAACCAGAAACCAAATATTTCCACAAAGGCAAACAGAATAAACATTCCATAAGTTATGGCGGGGCGCACCATAGCACGGGCATTGATTACCCACAAACTGGCTCCTTGACCGATAGCAATATCGTGGGCATACAGGGCTTGGCGCTCTTGCATTGCAGTCTGCGCGTTGGTCACTTCCGCGTTAATCTGTATCTGCTCTGTTTGGATATGCTCAATCTTTTCTTGCGCTTCTAAGCCAGCCTTCTTTAAGGTCAACTCACGCTCAGTCTGCATCTGCGCCAAGGCTAGTTCATGCTTCTTATCAGCACGGTCTTGGAAGAAGTCAAACAGTTTGGGTAACCCGCCCATTAGGAAAGATAGTAAGGTTGAAAATAGTGTCATCATTTTGATTCCTTTAATTCACGTTTCAATTTACGCAACTCTTTTATCTCTTGCTTGAGTTGCGCTCGCATGTATAGGGTTTCTACGTATGCCATTGAGGTCACTCCAACAATTACGCATATCGCCACTCCTATCAATATCCAGTAGACCAGCTTCGTAGTTGCCACATGAACCACCCAAAAAACATTGATATAAACACAACTGCGACCCCACTACTTACCAACCCAATCAATTCAATCTCTTCTCGCTCTTGCTTCCACCTTGCCAACCTAGTCCTGCGTATCAATTCTGACCTTGCCCACGCTTGTTCTTGTTCTATTCGGGCGTGCATCTTGAGGAATCGGCTATACAAGTCTTTTAACTCTGCTGGCGCATAGACCATCGCTTCTCTCGTCTGCTCCATCAACTTCTCCATCTGCAATTCAATCAGCGCACGCTCAATAGCCTTCTTGCTGGTGTTTTGCGTTGGGTCGTAGTTGGTCTTTGATGTCTCCTCTAATTCAAGGTAGAAGTTTGTAATCTGTTGTTGCGTGTCGAAGAGGACTCCAATGTTTGCACCAATCTCGCTGATGAGTTTGAGTTCAAGTTCCTCGTAAGACTGTTGTTGCTTGGCTGTTTTGGCTTTCGCTTTTGCCACAGGCTTTTCTTCGGCTGGCTGGGCTGGTTTACTAACGAACAGACCAATGAACCAATCAAAAATGCCCTTGATTGCTTTGACATCGCCAATGACCTGCTCGGCTGTCTTCTTAGCCCCCTCCAACTCCATACGCCCTTCATGCAGGAGAGCGCACCCCTGCTTGATAAAACCAACGGCGGTTTGGGCCGCCATGAGAAGAGTGAAAGGGTCCACATTTTAGGCAGTGCGGTTCCACATATATACAGAGATATAGGGCTGAACTACGCTGGTAGCTGACCCAGTAAAACTTCCGCTAAATGAGTGGTCATGTGAATTGCCATTACTTGTACCAGTGTTTTGCGAACCAGAACTTGCACTGCCGCCGGTTGAAAAAGTGCCGTACGCTTGCCCGCTATCATCAGGCGTTCCACCAAAAAAATTCCTCCAAAAACCTGTAAAGTTTTGTGGGTAACTAGAAGCGTCTTGTGGATAAAACTCTGGGCCAGCCATCTGGTGGTAGTGTTTTGGCATCTGGGCTTCTGTAAGAGAAGTACCGCCAACCGTACCAGAGACTGAACCAGAAGCGCTAACAGTAGCCGCACCGCCTGTTGTGCCAGCAGGGTAAGTAGCATCCTGACTAATCAAAACACGACCAGAACCATACGCTACCCATGTACCGAAGCCAAGCAATGTACTAGGGTTAGTGCTAACTGTACTTAGAAAAATAGCGCCAACAGGATATGCCGCAGCAAGTCCAGCAGTCACAAAAGCGGTAGTAGCAATCTGGGTTGTGTTTGTTCCGGGCGATGCAGTCGGCGCAATAGGCGTTCCTGTCATGGTAGGCGAGGAAAGAGTTGCACTTGGCAACGTAGCAGATGCCATGTAGTTAGTAGCCGTAATAATATCTGTACCGTTAGATACAAGAACTATCTTTGCTGCGGCTGGGACTGACACGCCCGTAGTTACTTTGACT